>FMJZ01011829.1_pt1 | contig 10638 bp, 8 predicted proteins | sample 1987881 | NCBI WGS metagenome assembly FMJZ01 (sample SAMEA4378227, study PRJEB15110) | soil metagenome | biome: soil; feature: Field; material: Soil | place: India | collected 2015-03-11 | depth 0 m | reverse complement strand
TTCAAATAGGGAGAATACACCTTTCATAAATTTTACACAAATAAATTTTACGCTACCTAATTCGAGTTCTAAATTGACTGTTAAGCCTAAAAATGATAAAAATAATAATTAAAGGCTTTTTCTTTAAGGCCCGTTAGCTCAACTGGTAGAGCAGCGGACTCTTAATCCGCGGGTTGGAGGTTCGAGTCCTCCACGGGTCACCATTATTTTTTAGGTAATGTTCCTGTCCAACGAAGAAAAGCTGATAGAGATCAATAATCACAACCCCCAAAATAAATAATAATTTCCTTTTCACTTGAACCTCCTTTTGAAAAAATTATATTTTTTAAAGTCAAACAGGAGACTTATAAGAAGATTCTGAAGGGAACAGATCTACAGGTATTTCCTTTCATCCAAGGGTGGGCTACTTTATTATTCCTGGTCTTGTCATTTGTGCAAATCTTATTTTGTATAAGGAATCTCATGGAGACGCTTATTCATTAACCTTTTGGGGATTAGGTGCTCAGATAGTTTATTTTTTCGGTGGGGGTAAAAAAAATTTTACCCATATCTAAGCGCAACAATGAGCTATTCCGAGGCTAATACAAAAATAATCTCTGTTGAAGTCTCTGTATCTGGCGATTCTGATTCCATTGGTGGAGGAATTCTTTACATAATTAATATGTCAAGGGTCTCATATAACATTTGCATCCCTTAGAAGAGGTTCTGTCATTGCAATGTAGTATCTTTCATGGTCGTATCTATCTTCCTTCTTCCACAGTGTGAATAATATCTTTACCCATAATGTTCCCAAGACACCTCAGAGCATGATAATGCCTCTTCCCTTCTTTCCTCTTTCGATTGTAATAAAGTCTTGCCCAGGGCTGATGAGAGAGTGTAGTGTATGCTATCTGTGTGAATAAAGCCCTCCCCCACTTTATACACCCTATCCTGAAATGAATCCCTACAAAATTTTCACTCTTAACCGTCTTCAGAAACCATACCAGATGCAGACTGTGCCTCCTTGAAGCCCTTCCATTCCCTGTGATTGAAATATACCATCACCCCTACCCTCTCCCATAACACTATCCCTTTCAGAAAATCCATCCCCTCTATCTCCTCGCTCTCTTCTTCAAGCTCTCTCTCACACTCATCCAATGCTTCTATTATCCCAAGAAGTTGACGAGCCAAAACAACTGCTATCCTGCTCTTGGTCTCTACTATTATTGATCGAACCTTTATTCCCTCTTCTCCATCAATCCATTCCATAAACTCTTTACAAAGGAGTCATCATATATGTGGCAAGAACGAAAAAATTTGCGGAGTCCTTCCATCAAGAGCTTTCTTGCAGAATCCGTTTCAGGATATTGAATAAGAAATCTTAAACTACCTCTGGAAAGTTCATTGAAACATTTGAAAAATTCAGGATAATACTCTATTAGTATACAACCAAGTTTGTTCTCAAGCCTCCCCTTATCCTTTAGAAGAGAGTTCCTGTCCCTCTAGAGAATCTTTACCTTTTCTATCTTCTCTTCCATCCTTTTTATCTCAGAGAGAGTGGATTTGTTCATCCTTAGAGCCTGAGCTATGACAAAAGCATCTAAAACATCATCCTTTACCTTCGAGCTCTTGTAGAGAGCTCTGTAAGATGGCATCCTGTTTGGATTGAGCCAGTAGACTCTGTATCCATAGGAGAGAAGAAGCTCAATGATGGGTGAACTCTTTGTCTTAATCGAAAACTCTATCTCTTTGAACTTTCTGACCCTCGGGAGGAAAGTGGAGAATCCTTGAGGAGTCTTCTCAATTGAGAACTCCTCCCTCAGCTCTCATCAATAATACAGATTTGAAAGAATTCCTTAGACCAAACTATTGGGTTTTTGAGAGGGTAAGGAGACAATATGCTTTTGGCCTTACGGATGAAAAGCGAAGGCCTTCCTTACCCTCCACCATCTTATTCCACCCTATATCGAGTATTATACTATATCTCATATATAATCCCGATCATATAATGTTAAGCGAAAAAGTTGGTTTATTGTGAGAAGCTAATTATTACATAAGTAGAAGTAAGATAGAAGAAGTATCTAAAAGCGGAAATAGATTCAGTATTGTAGCGGGCATTGGTGTTTTTTTGAAACTTCCTTTTAAGTAATTAAAGTATAGAGAATAAAACCAATAGTATAAAATCTACATTTTGCTTCGACATCTTTTCTACAAAAGGAGAAATGTGGAAAGTAAAATTGAAAACTATGTTATGTCAGGCAGTGGGCATTTATTATTTCTTTTCCTGCTTTTCGTCTATTCCCTCTTGAAAAAACATAAAATCTATTATATTATAAAATTGAAGTTAAAAAATTGTTCTTTGAAAATTGAGTATAAGTGTTTATAAAAGGGGGCGAAATGGGCTCGACAGAGGCACTGAAAAGATGGGCAGCATGCCGAGATCCCGTTCCTCTCGTTAATCAGGGCGGAAAAAATTAAGTGCAAACTCTTACGCTCTCGCTGCCTAAGAGAATAGGTAGCCATCTTTAAAGCCTTCTCCCACGGGGCTTTAAAGGTGTGAGATAGTGGGATAGCCTTGACAGTTGTTCTCGCTGTCAAGAGCGAAAACTAAGAGAACCACCCCATATTTACTTTGCTCTTTTGGAAATAAGGGGAAATAAAAAAAGAGCTAAGCATGTAGAATCCATCAATAGGTGCTTTTGGACGCGGGTTCGATTCCCGCCGCCTCCACCATTTTTTAGTCTTTGTTAAATAAATTAATATCTTTTTGAAGAAGAGTATAAAACTTTGATATAAAAAAAATTAATACCCTGAGAGGCTAAAAAGATTATAAATGTTATTCCATTTTCCAACTCTTACTTTATAGTGTCTGAGGTTATTCGTTAAACCCTTTTAAAAAGAAAATAATGAATATGATTGATAAATAAGCACTTTTGTAATAAGATAAATCTTTAAAGGATTCGATTATGCGTGAGTACAACCCTAAGGAAATTGAGGTTAAATGGCAGAAGATTTGGGAAGAGGGGAAAGTATTTGAGGTGAAGGAAGATCCATCAAAAAAGAAATACTATTGTCTTGAGATGTTCCCTTATCCTTCCGGAAGAATCCATATGGGTCATGTTAGAAATTATACAATTGGAGATGTTGTTGCACGATTCTGGAGAATGAGGGGATTCAATGTTCTACATCCAATGGGATGGGATGCATTCGGTCTTCCCGCAGAAAATGCTGCAATAAAATACGGTTATCATCCAAAGAAATGGACTGATGAGAATATTGATACAATGAAAGGTCAGTTGAAGAGGATGGGATTCAGTTACTGCTGGGAGAGGGAGGTAAATACTTCAACCCCTGAGTATTACAAGTGGAATCAGTGGATTTTCATTAAAATGTTTGAGAGAGGACTTGCCTACAAAAAAGAATCCCTTGTGAACTGGTGTCCGGGATGTAAAACTGTTCTTGCCAACGAACAGGTTATAAGTGGAAAATGCTGGAGATGCGATTCTGAAGTTGAACTGAAGGAACTGGAGCAGTGGTTTTTGAAGATAACCTATTATGCTGAAGATTTGTTGAAAGATCATGAACTTTTAAAAGATTGGCCTGAGAAGGTAATAATAATGCAGAAAAACTGGATTGGAAGGTCTGAGGGAGCACACATAGATTTTCCTGTTTTAGAGTCAGGAGAAAACATAAGAGTCTTTACAACTCGAATCGATACAATTTATGGTGCTACATTCATGGTTCTTTCCCCTCAGCACCCAATTATCAAAAGTCTTATCGAGGATTCTCCTGAGAAGGAGAAAATCGAAAACTGGCTTGAAAAGGCTAAAAAGGAAACATATTTGAGCAGAGTTGAAAATTTTGAAAAGGAGGGATATTTTACAGGGAAATATGCACTTAATCCCTTCACAAAGTCAAAAATCCCCGTCTGGGTTGCGAATTATGTAATTATGGAGTATGGCACAGGAGCGATTATGGGAGTTCCTGCCCACGATGCAAGGGATTATGAATTCGCGAAAAAATACAATCTTGAGATAAAAGAGGTAATTAAACCCTTGGAAGAGATTTCTTCTGAAGGTATTTTTGAGGGTGATGGAGTTCTTGTGAATTCCGGGGAGTTCACAGGTCTTACATCAGAGGAAGCAAGGAGAAGAATGACTGAATTTGTTGAGAAAAATGGGATTGGTAAAGGAGTTGCTCTTTACAGACTGAAAGATTGGGGTATTTCAAGACAGAGATACTGGGGAACGCCGATTCCAATATTCCATTGTGATAAGTGCGGGCTTGTTCCTGTTCCTTATGATGAACTTCCTGTTATGCTTCCTGAAAATGTTGAGATGAAAGGTTTTGGAGGAAATCCCCTTGAAAGATGCGAGGAATTTGTAAATACAACCTGTCCAAAATGCAAAGGTAAAGCAAAAAGAGAAACAGATACCATGGATACATTCTTTGACTCATCATGGTATTTCCTCAGATACACATCTCCATATGAGAATGATTTGCCCTTCTCTCCTGAGAAGGCATCATACTGGATGTCCGCAGACATTTATATTGGTGGCGTTGAGCATGCAATACTTCATCTTATTTATTCAAGATTCTTCACAAAATTTTTGAAAGATATTGGATTGATTGAAGTCAAAGAACCTTTTCCAAAGCTTTTAACTCAGGGAATGGTGACCCTTGGCGGTTCTGCAATGTCAAAATCAAAGGGGAACATTGTTGACCCCAATGATATGATAGAAAAATACGGTGCGGACACTTTAAGATTATTTATCCTTTTTGCAGCTCCACCTGACAAGGACCTTGAATGGTCTGATAAAGGGATTGAAGGGTGTTACAGATTTGAAAACAGAGTGTGGAAATTAATTGTTGAAAACTGGGAGAGTGTTAAAGATTTTAAAGTTGAAAAGTTGGAAGGAGATGTCCTTGAGATTGTTAGAAAGACTCATCAGCTAATTAAAAGAATTACAGATAATATTGAAAGAAGAATTCATTTAAACACTGCAATTTCAAGCATGATGGAATTTACAAATTCTCTTTATCAGAAAAAAGATGAACTTATGAAAAGTTCAAGTGGTAAGGGAGCATTGAAAGAAGCCTTCATGACCCTTGTAAAACTTCTCTCTCCCTTTACTCCTCATATGTGCGAGGAGATGTGGGAGATTATGGGAGAAAGGGAGATCCTTTCTGTTTCAAAATGGCCAGAATGGAAGGAGGAACTTGCAAAGGAAGAAATGACAGTGGTTGTTGTTCAGATAAATGGAAGAGTGAGGGGAAAAATCATTGTCCCTGCTGGTTCAAGCGAGGAGGAAGTTACTGAGGAAATTATGAAGGATCCCAAAATCTGCTCCTATCTGAATCATAAAAAGATTGTTAAAAAAGTATGGGTTCAGGATAAAATAATGAGCTTCCAGGTGGAATGAGATGGTTAAAGGCAAGACGAGTAAGAAAGGCAAGACGGGTATAAAGATTTTAGGATGCGACACAATGCTTGTAAATCGAATCCCCTTTGAAATCTGCATTTTTACATTAATAATTATAATTATTCTTCTCATAGGTTGTGGATATACCCTTGTTGGAACAGGGAAATCTCTTCCCACAAATATAAAGACCATCTCAGTTCCTGTGTTCCAGAATAACACCCAGAGAGTTGAAATTGAAAAGATTGTTACTTCAGCAATTACTAATGAACTTATAAGAAGAGGAGTAAAGGTAATCGAGAGCGAAGAATCTGCAGATGCAATTTTAAAAGGAGAGATAGCCTCTTTCAACACATATCCAACAGCAGTTTCAGATTCAAGGGCAACAAGGTATGGAATTACAGTAATAGTGAGAGCAGGGCTTTTTTCAACAAAGGGAGAGGAGATTTATCCAATCTCAGAATTTAGATTTACAGGCGAGTATGATTTAAGGGAAGGGAGTGACTTCTTCTCCATTGAAACGGAGAAGCTGAGAAAGCTTTCGGAGCAAATTGCAGAAAGTATTGCTTCTTTAATCCTTGAGGGTTTTTAATTGAACTTTCATACCCTTAGAAATCTCATTAAAAGAGGTGAGATAGCTCCTGTTTATTATTTCATTGGAAGAGAGAAAATCCTTGCAGAGATTCTTTCAGAAGAGATAATAAAAAAAAAGATCCCTCTTGAAGAGAGGGATTTTTCTGTTTTCAGATTTGAACTGGCAGAGAGTAACTGGGAGGAAATTGTAAGTGCCCTTTCCACATCATCTTTCTTTTCAACCAATAAAGTTGTTATTGTTAAGACTGGCACCCCAACAAGAAAAAAGAAAAATGAGTCCAGCAAAGAAATTTATTCTCTTAAAAAGTTCCTTTTTTCACTTTCAAACTCTTCCTATCTAATTGTCATTAGTGATGAGAAGGACCCGGAGCTTCTGGAAATGTTTAAGAGCTGTCAATCCTGTACAATTTTCTTTTTATATCCGTTGAAGCCAGAAGAGATTGAAATTCTTATAGAGGAAAAAGTCAGGGAGAATGAGAAAACAATTACTCCATCTGAAAAGGCAATCATAGTCGAAGAAGCTCAGGAAGACTTAAGCCTTGCCCTTAAAGACCTTGAAAAAATAATCGTTTACATGGGTGATAAGGAAAAAATAGAAAAGGAGGAGATGGAATCCCTTGTTAGTTTTTCAGGAAGATTTAAGATCGATGAGTTAATAGGAGCAATAGATTCAAGGGATAAATTTTTAACCTTTAAAATTATTGAGGATATTATGGATAATTTAGAGCCTGTTTTTCTCATTGGAACCCTTGCCCGGGTGTTCTCCAGAAAATACAATAATTTGCTCGGTGAGGAATCTCAAATAAAGATTAGAAATTTTAATAAAGAAGAGAGGGAGAAAGTTCTAAATATCATTCAAAAAAGAATAAAGAAAATTGAATATATTCTAAAGATAATTTTTGAGACAGACATTAAGATAAAATCGAATCCCTTTAACAAAGGAATGATTGAAGAAATGATAGTAAAGATTATTGAAGGTGAAGGATTACTTGGAAATGAGAGAATTTAATTGTTTCTGGAGGCGGGATTTATATCGAGAACCTGTATTTTCATGGATTGTTCCCTTCTTAGCTGCTCTATCTATAAGAGCAAAAACTTCTTTGCTGAATTTATTAGCAAATTCAACATTTTTTTCCTCAATTGCTTCCCTCAGTTTCTTTATTGCTGTTCTCAATCTTGATTTGTTAGCTTTATTAAGCAATCTCCTTCTTTCACTCTTTCGCTGCTGTCTGAGAACAGACCTGCTTTTTTTACCCATAAATTCCTCCTCAAAATATTTATTTATAAATCATTTACAGAGAAAAGTCAAGCAAACAGCTATAGTCCGAAGATGAAAAGTGAAAAAACGGGTATTCTGAGATCAACATTCTCAATCTCTTTTTTCACAATCATAAGCAGAATTTTAGGGTATTTCAGAGATATGCTCCAGGCTTATTTTATGGGTGCGGGTTTTTACTCTGATGCTTTCACAATCGCTTACAGAATTCCCAATTTACTTAGGAGGGTTCTTGGAGAAGGGGGGATGTCAGCAGGATTCATACCAGTTTTTACAGAGGTTAGAGAGAAAAATGAGGAGAAGACATGGAAACTTGCCAACACATTTTTCTGGGACATGGTAATAATCGCTGGAGTTATAACTTTTCTCGGAATAATCTTTTCTCCTTTAATAGTAAAGATTATTGCAGGAGGTTTTGGAAATATCCCCGGGAAAATAGAACTTACTGTTTATCTTAATAGAATAATATTCCCTTTCATATTCTTCATTTCTTTAACAGCGATTGCAATGGCAATTTTGAACTCATTTGGAAAGTTCGCCCTCCCCTCAGCGACTCCTATTTTTTATAATATTACAATAATTTTCCTCGTTTTATGTTTTGGAAAGATAAGTAAAAATCCTTCTTTTATTTTTGCCCTTGGAGTGACACTTGGAGGGTTATTCCAATTCATCTCACAGGTTCCCTCTCTTATGAAACTGGGGATGAAATTCAATCTCAAAATTTCCTTTACTGATCCGGATATTAAGAGAATAGGGGTTTTAATGGTTCCAGTTATAATAGGAGCATCAGCAACACAAATTCAGATTCTCATAGGCTCATATATCGCATCTTCTCTCCTTCCGCAAGGTTCCGTTTCTTATCTTTACTATTCGGACAGAGTCATGGAGCTAAGCCTCGGAGTATTTTCAGTGGCCCTTGCTACTGTTCTCCTCCCTCTTCTTTCAAAAAAGGCTGCATCTGGAGATGTGGAAGCAATGAAAAGTACCCTAAGATTCTCTTTGAAACTTGCTTTTTTCGTTACAATCCCCGCTGCAATTGGTCTAATCGTTCTTTCTATTCCCATAATAAATGTTCTTTTTGAAAGGGGTGCCTTTGATCATTCTTCTACTGAAAAAACTGCATTTGCCCTTTGTTTTTATGCCCTTGGGCTTCCATTTTTCTCAGTGACAAAGATTTTTTTGCAAGCTTTCTTCTCCTTAAAAAACACTGCCACTCCTGTTAAATTAGGGATGCTATCGATTCTTGTTGATATTGTAGGTTCTCTTATTCTCATTAAATTTCTTTCCCATGCGGGAATAGCTCTTGCCCTTACTCTTGCTGGATTTGTCAATGTTTTGCTTCTCTGGATTTATTTTGAGAGAAATATAGGGAAAATTCTAACTAAAGACCTCTCTAGGGAAATAATTAAAATTCTTTTGATCTCTTTGATAATGGGGTTTTCTATCTATCTATCAAAAAGTTTTTTGTTTTCCCCTTCCCAATCCTTTATAAGAAGAGCTGTTATTCTGTTTTTAATGATTGGAATTGGAGTTATAATTTACTCTATTTTTTCTTTAATATTCTACAGGAAGCCAATACTCGAAAGTTATGGGATGATAAGAAAAGGTAGATGAAAATAGTTGTTCAAAGGGTAAAAGAATCCTATGTTAAAGTTGAGGATAGAATTGTGGGTAAGATTGGAATGGGCTTGCTTCTTCTTGTAGGAATAGAAAAGGGAGATAACAAAAATATCCTTGATTTTATGGCTGACAAAATAGTGAATTTGAGAATTTTCCCCGATGAGGATAGAAAAATGAATCTGAGCATTCTTGATGTTAAAGGAGAGATTCTTGCAGTTTCCCAGTTCACCCTTGCAGGCTCTCTTGAGAAAGGAAGAAGACCGAGTTTTGACAATGCAGAGGTTCCAGAAATAGCAGAAGCCATGTTCAATAAATTTGTTGAGATTCTCAAAAGTAAAGGAGTTAAAGTGGAGACAGGAGAGTTTGGAGCAATGATGGAAGTTTTCCTTATAAATGATGGTCCTGTTACATTTGTTCTTGAAAAAAAGGAATGAGAAACTTAAAGGAATTGTGTCGACAAATCAACAGAAACGAATAACGGAATATAAATTTTAAAAATCCATTGGATATTTAAGTCCTGTTGCAGTATTGAAAAGGACTATTTTTTCATAGGGCTTAACCCATCCCATTTTAAGCAATTCTTCAAGACCTGCAAGGGTAGCTCCTCCTTCCGGGCATGCAAAAATTCCTTCAAAATAGCAAATCTTTCTCTGGGCTTGAAGTATAGCTTCATCAGAAACTGCAATGGCAGTTCCATTACTTTCCCTTAAAACTCTGAGCATTAAGAAATCCCCTACAGCTGATGGGACTCTCAGACCTGCAGCTATTGTCTGGGCATTCTTCCATGTCTCTGCAAACTCTTCACCCCTTTCAAAAGCCCTAACAATTGGTGCACATCCCGAACTTTGCACGGTAACCATTCTTGGCAGTTTCCCTTTTATCCATCCAAGTTCTTCCATTTCTTTAAAGGCTTTCCACATTCCTATAAGACCGGTTCCTCCTCCAGTGGGATAAATTATCACATCAGGAAGATGCCATTCTAATTGTTCCGCCAGTTCAAAACCCATGGTTTTTTTTCCTTCCAGTCTATAGGGTTCCTTCAATGTTGATAGGTCAAACCACCCATACTTCTCAGAATCTTTCTTTGCCTCTCTTCCACAATCGGAGATAATTCCGTCAATTAACCTTGCATCCGCTCCGGTTGTTTTACATTCAAAAATAAAAGGTTCTGGCACATCCTTTGGCATATAGATATGGGCTCTTATTCCTGTCTTTGCAGAGTAAGCGGATGTTGCTCCTCCTGCATTGCCTGCAGAGGGGATAGAGACTTCTTTAATTCCAAGCTCCTTAGCCTTTGAAATTGCACAGGATAATCCTCTTGCCTTAAAAGAACCGGTAGGATTGAGGCTTTCATCCTTTATGTAAAGATTTGGAAGGCCAAGATTTTCCCCAAGTCTTTTAGCATGGATTAAAGGGGTGAGTCCTTCTCCGAGACTTACTATATTTTCTTCCTTGAGAACAGGCATCAATTTTTTGTATCTCCACATGGAACGGACTGGCTCAAAGACCTTAGATGGTTTGTATTCCCTTAACTTTTTTAAATCGTATTTAACAAGCAAGGGTTTTGAACATTTCTTGCAGAGATTGTTAATATGATTAAAATCGTAAATTTCTCCACAAAGGGAACATTCAAGATGGGTAATATAAGTCATCTGTTTATCTCCTTTTGAATGAATAATTTCATTTTTTAATACTTTGATTTTATGAAAAAGCTAATTGCATCATATAAAGATCTATATGAAATTATAT
>FMJZ01002774.1_pt1 | contig 10650 bp, 8 predicted proteins | sample 1987881 | NCBI WGS metagenome assembly FMJZ01 (sample SAMEA4378227, study PRJEB15110) | soil metagenome | biome: soil; feature: Field; material: Soil | place: India | collected 2015-03-11 | depth 0 m | reverse complement strand
GGTGGCTGCCCGATGCCGATGCGCACGCGAGGGAATGCCTCCGTGCCCAATGCACCGATAATCGACCTCATTCCGTTGTGCCCGCCCGCCGAGCCTTTCGCACGTACGCGCACCACCCCCGACGCAAGCCAGATGTCATCGAAAATTACAAGCATCTGTTCAGGTTTCAAATGATAGGCTTGCAGCAAGGCACGCACCGCCTCGCCACTGAGATTCATATAGGTTTGTGGCTTCGCCAGCACGACGGGAACCTCGCGTATCAGTCCCACGCCGAGCTTGCTGCTATGCTTGCGCGTCTTTAGCTCGATTCCGTGCCGTTGTGCCAGTAGGTCAATCGTCCAAAAGCCCACGTTATGGCGCGTGGGGGCATACTGCCCACCGGGGTTGCCCAGCCCCACAATCAGGCGCGTTGGATGGATTGCAGGCTTGCCCATCAGATTCTCCAAGAATCGCACGTCCGCTCCCCTACCTTAAGTTTGCGATTCCGCTGAGCCGCCCCTGCTGTACCACACCTGTACGAACTGCCGATATTCGGCTTGTTCTTGCAGAATCGGCTGCCACCATTCAGGATGTTGGGCGTACCACAGCACAGTCTCGCGCAAGGCAGTCTCGAACTCCGCTTCAGGCTGCCAGCCCAGCGCGCGGAGTTTGGAATCGTCCAGCGCGTAGCGGCGGTCGTGCGCGGGGCGGTCTTGCACGAACTGAATCAGGCTTTCGGGCTTGCCCAGCGTGTGCAAGATTAGGCGCGAAACTTCTACATTGGCGCGTTCGTTGCCTCCTGCGATGTTGTACGCCTCGCCGATTCGTCCCTTGTGCAGCACGGTATCTATGGCGCGGGCGTGGTCTAACACATACAGCCAGTCGCGCCGTTGTTGACCGTCGCCATACAGGGGCAGTGGTTCTTCATGCAGGGCGCGCACAGTGAAAAACGGGATGAGCTTCTCTGGATACTGGCGCGGTCCGAAAGTATTGCTGGGGCGCACAATTAGAATGGGCAAACCGTAGGTGCGGTGATACGCTTGCGCGAGCAGGTCTGCCCCCGCCTTGCTGGCGGCGTAGGGGCTGCTGGGCTGCAAGGGCGAACTTTCCGTGAACGCTCCCTGCTCCGCCGAACCGTACACTTCGTCGGTACTGACATGCACAAACCGTTCCACGCCCACCTGCCTCGCTGCTTCCAGCATCACGAAAGTGCCGTACACATCGGTTGTGATAAAAGCGTCGGGATTGAGGATGGAACGGTCGACGTGCGTCTCAGCGGCGAAGTGGACGACGTAATCAACACCCTGTATCGCCGCTTGCACAGTTTGCCGATCGCGCACATCGCCGTGAATAAAAGTGAAGCGTGCGTCACCCTCCACCGCAGCGAGGTTCTCGCGCCTGCCCGCGTAGGTCAGCGCATCCAGCACGCGCACCTCGTAATCGGGATACTGGCGCAGCAGATACTCTGTGAAGTGGCTGCCGATAAACCCTGCGCCACCCGTAATCAACACGGTTTTGCCCATAGTCATAGGATACCCCGCCCGATTCTGCAAACGTTTGGCACGAAAGTTGCTGTAATCATCTATGGATGGAGAGCAAAGCCTGCCCTCATAAGGGGGTTGCGACCATACACTTATGAGGCAATGCGTAAGGGCTGGAGCGATGGCTTCAGCCCTTTTCGCTTCTGCTACACTTGGGAGCGTGAACGCGGTAATCCGAGCGTTTCGCAAGTTGCAGTCTTAGGGCGTCATACGCGCGTTCGCGTTGGGGGATGCGTCAGGTCCGGAGCAGTTGGTGCAGCTGCCACCTGAAGAGAAGTTGCGCATTATCGTAGAAATGCAGCGGTGGGCGCGAGCGGCGCATAGTGCTACTGGACGCCCTCCCACGCCTGTGTGGAACCTCGACGAACTGATGAAACGCGCCCAGCCAGAGCCATTCCATCAGGTATAATTAGCCGTCCATGCTGGTACGCATCAATGGCAAAGAGCACGAGTTGCCCGACGGGATGACCCTCCTGCAATTGCTTGAGGAACGCGGTGTCGACCCGCGCATCGTGGTAGTAGAGTATAATTACGAAATCGCGCCCCGCGACCGCTACGGCGAGATTACCCTGCGCGACGGCGACAACCTTGAGATTGTACAGATGACGGCAGGGGGCTAACAGATGCGCGTGATTGTGATTGGCGCGGGCGTGATTGGTAGCGCGATTGCGCTGGAACTGCGCCAGCGTGGGGCAGATGTACTACTGATTGAAGCCAACGCGGTAGGCGGGCACACTTCGGCGGCGTCGGCAGGCATGGTCAACCCATTCAGCCTCACACCGCAAGACACCCCTGCCCTGCCCTTCTACATCAGTAGCCTGCGCCTCTACCCTCAGTGGACTGAGCAACTGTACGCCCTCACCTTGATTGACCCCGAATGGCGACAGGGTGGATGCTGGCGCATTGCCCTCTCTGAAGCCGACGCCGAGCAACTGACAAATAATCTCGAATGGATTCAGCGATACGAGCCGACCGCGAGAATGGTTGACGGCGATACCGCCTGTCAACACGAGCCTGCTCTTTGCAACACCATCGGGCTTGCCCTTCACTTGCCCAGTGAGGGCTGGGTTAATATGGAACGTCTGATGGACGCGCTTCACCGAGCTGTACAACTCTCGGATGTAAACCTATACACTGGCGTTCCAGCACTTGGAATCGTGCGAAACGGCAGCCGCGTGTGGGGCGTCCGCACGGCGCACGGCGTGCTGGAGGGTGACGCGATAGTGGTGGCGGCGGGCGCGTGGGCGTCGGCGTTGCTGCAGCCGTTGGGCGTCCACACCCCAACAGAACCTGTGCGGGGCGTGATTCTGAAGCTAGGCGATCTGCCCTTACCGGTACGAAGCATTCTCTCCTCGCCGATGGGCTATATCGTGCCCCGCGCAGACGGTACGGTTTTATTAGGTGCGACGCGCGAGCAAGCGGGCTACGACTTGCGCGGGACAGCCGAGGGCTACGCGCACTTGCTGCAAGCGCTTGCCCGCATCGCCCCTGCCCTGCTTCACGCTACCCTGCGCGGACACACCGTCGGTCTGCGCCCCGACACGCCCGACCACAACCCTTACATCGGCGCAATCGGCGGCTTTGACGGGCTATATATCGCCGCAGGGCACGCCTATCACGGCATCCTGATGGCACCCGCCACCGCCCACGCCGTAGCCGACTTGATTCTAAACGGTTCAACCAGCCTGCCTCTCGAACCGTTCAACCCGAACCGATTTATGAGGTGAATAGTATGCAAACTTTTCCTGTGGTGAGACCGACTGTTTATGACCCCACTTCCGACGAGCCGTTGCGCATTAATGCGCCGCTGGTCGCGGAGTGGCTAATCGAGTTCCTGCGCGATGAGGTGGGGCGTCGGCGTGGCTTTAGCAAGGCACTGCTGGGACTGTCGGGCGGCGTGGACTCTGCGTTGGTATCGTATCTATGCGCCCGCGCATTCGGTCCCGAAAATGTGTATGCCTTCCTGATGCCATACAAAATCAGTAGCCCCCAATCACTGGAACACGGGATGTTGGTGGTGAACGCATTGGGCATCCAGCATCGTGTGATCGAGATTACGCCGATGGTAGACGCCTACCTGGAGCATTTTGAGCCAGACGCCAATCCCACGCGCGTGGGCAACATCTGCGCACGTATGCGGATGATTATCCTGTTTGATCAATCGGCGAAGCTAAACGCACTGCCCATCGGCACGGGCAACAAGAGCGAGCGGCTGTTCGGCTACTTCACCTGGCACGCCGACGATGCCCCGCCCGTCAACCCCATCGGCGACCTGTTCAAAACGCAGGTGTGGCAGCTCGCGCGTTATATGGGGGTGCCAGAGGTGATCGTGGAGAAACCTGCCTCCGCCGACCTCATCGTAGGGCAAACGGACGAGGGCGATTTCGGCATCTCTTACCAGCGCGCCGACCGCATTTTGTACTACCTTACGCAGGGCTATTCGACTGAACGCCTTATAGAGATGGGCTTCCCCGCAGAGGATGTGAAACTCGTGAAGCAGAAAGTGGATAGCACACACTGGAAGCGACACTTGCCCACTGTGGCGATGCTTTCCACCACTGCGATTGGCGAGTACTATCTGAGACCTGTGGACTTTTAGCAGCACGGGCATTCCTGTCTGTCGCCCTTATACGGTTCTTGCACGGACGGGAATGCCCGTCTACAGGGAGAGCTATGCCAATTCACTACAGCGAAGGGACACAACGACGGTTCACGGTAGGCGTTGGGCAGTTCAAGCCCGACAAGGGTCAATATCGGCGCAATCTGGAGCGGATTGGGCTGCTGATGCGCCAGTCGCTTCAGGAGGGCGTGGATATACTGGCGCTGCCCGAAACGGCGACGACAGGCTACTTTATCGAGGGCGGCGTACGCGAGTTAGCCATGCCCGCAGCGCAACTCCTACGCGACCTTGCGTGCCTTTACGCTGACATTCAGCCCGATCGCCCACTCGATGTCTGCGTTGGCTTTTATGAATACCGCGACGGCGAGTACTTCAACTCCGCACTGTATGCAACTTTAGAGCCAGAACCTGAACAGGCACATCTACTGCATGTACACCAGAAATTCTTCCTGCCCACCTACGGCGTGTTCGAGGAAGAGCGGTTCGTGGCGCGGGGACGCAGGCTGGAGGTCTTCCCTACCCGCTTCGGTCGTGCAGCAATCCTGATTTGCGAGGATGTGTGGCACTCGATTACCAGTACCATCGTCGCCCTGAAAGGCGCGCAGGTGTTGTATGTACCCACCGCCTCGCCTGCACGTGGATTCCATACAGAGCAGATTGAGAACGTAGACGCCTATCGGCGGATGCTGACCCAAATCGCGGGCGAGCACGGGATTTATGTGGCGCAGGCGAGTTTAGCGGGCTTTGAGGGCGGTAAGGGCTTCGTTGGGGCTTCGTGGTTAGTGAACCCTTTCGGCAGGGTGATTGCGCATGGTCCCCTCAATCAGGACGCACTGATTACAACGCCGTTTGACTTGGACGACGTCGCCATCGCACGGGCGCAGCTGCCCCTGCTCTCCGATTTGCGCTCGGTGATTGCAGATTTGGCGTTGGAGTTCGAACGCTTAGCCCGCTCCCCTGCCCCATGAGCCTACCACAGCGCAACGCCCGCAAAGACGGTGGTGTACAGCTCCACCTTCGCCTCGACGGCGACCACCTCCATACGGGCGATGCGCAGGTTGCGATCTTCCATCGCCTCTTCCGCCATCGTGGCTACCAGCTCGTGCGCCTCGCGCTCGGTCATGTAGCCCTCGGTCTCCATAATGACGCCGATGGCATCCAGGTCGGTCGGAAACGCGAGTGAGACCGCCGCAGCGATTGTGCGTCCGTCCTCGTTGGAGCTGAATACACCATAGGCAGTGGGCAACAGCGCACCCTTCGGAACGTCGATGTATGGACGCTGCTCCACTCCGGGGGGCAAGATACTAGACACGCGAAGCAGGTTGTAATCCGCGAAACCTGCTTGCCTCAACGCTCTGTCAAAAGAGAGCAACTCGAACGCCGAGATACCCACGCCTGCGCCTGCCGTACACGCACGCGCAAGACGAGACAGCGCTGCGGCACTTGCCTGAATAACCTCTTGCATAGATGCCTCCTGATACTCGGTATAAACGCGCCGAATATACCTCAAGGCGCGCTAAGGGTGCGTTATCAGTAGAACGCCGTTAGCAAATCGACACTCCACCTTTTCGTAAATGACGACCACGTCAGCGCCACCTCGCGGTAGCCTATGCGATAGGCAATTGTTAAGGTTCTGTCGTGAAAATCGTACTGGTTATAGTTTTGCCAAGTATACCCCAAGCCCATTCTCCATATTGGGCTGATGCGCCAGGAAAAGTCGCTGACAAAACTGACAGAGTTGGCGTCCAAAGCGCGACTGAAGTAGCTGGTAAGGTAGTATCGTTCGCCCCCACTCCAGCTGAGGCTTCCTGCCAGTCGGTGTCGTCCCAACAGGTTTGCGCCCAGCGCGTCCTGGGCGTAGTCGTAGTTCAGGCTGAGCGCGCCCCCTGCCCCCAGCGCGTGTGTGATGCCCAGCGTGCCCGTAATGCTCCATCCCTTGTTCGGTAGGTTGCCCACGAATTGCCCGACCGTCAGTCCCCCTGTAAGCGTGGTGGAGCGTCCGAGCGACTGGGGGATGAGGTTCCATCGCGCTCGCACGCCGACGCCTTCACGGTTCTGCACGCCCTGTGCGCCGCGAATTCGGCTCGAAGTCCAGTTTAGCGAGAGGCTCTGGCGCAGCGGTAGTCCCTCGACGCGGCGTGGTGTGGTCTCGATAAACAAATCGCTGCGCAGGCTATCGGCGCGGACGCCGCGCCAGAGCGTGCTGCCTGATAAGGTTAGTCCAGTGGAGTAGCCACGCACTTGGTGCGATAGTTGCACCGAGCCATAGACCCCCTGATGTGCGGGCGAGTCGAGCCAGAGCGAGACGCGCGTGTTCGGCGAGAGCGGCTGCTGATGTCGCCAGTTCAGCCCCCAGTCGTTACGAGCCAGACTATTGAGGCTAATCAAACCCGTGCCCAAGCCCAAGCGGTACTCATGTTCCAAATCGATAAACATTCCCCGTGCTGCGCCCATCGTGCGCCCGCCCACCTGCGCCGTGCGTAAGCGCAACGCCCCAATCTGTGTGGGCGTGAGGGTGTAATAGTACGGAACATCCAGATAGACTTGCCCGTTCTGTACCCCAACCAGCGTATCGCTGCCGATGCCGCTGCTCCACAAGTTCTGCGAGTAGAGGGGCATGCTCAGCGATTTCACTTCACCTACATAGAACTCAGCGCGGTGGAACTGGATGCGCTCACCAGGATAGAACCAGATTTGCGCTGCCTTGATGACGAGCTCCGACTCGGAGATGTCGGCGAACTGGAACAGTTCTGGGGGCGCAACGGCATCGAATGGCTCTGGAGCGCCGTGGCGGATGCGCACAACTTCCCAGCGGTCGTCGCGTTGGCGCACACCGTAGCCCTGTAGACTGCGCAGCTCGTAGCTTAACTCAGCGAACTCATGCCTGTCCGAGCCAAAGTGCAGGAGTGCATTACGCGCCTTCACACGCAAGCTGTCCACCTCCAGCTGGAGGTCGTCTGCCTCGATTCGCGTGAAGCCGAAACGCACGCTCGTGCCACGCTCCTTCCCAGAGGCGGCGATAACGCGCTGCTCGTTAGCATAAGCAAGGTACTCGGTTCCCAGCACCTGCACGTAGTCGGTTGCGCTGCGCAGTTCATCTTGTGTGGCGACGAACAGCACCTGCAGTTCGCCCACTACGCCCTGCCCTACGGCGGTTGCTGTAAGCACCGCCGTTCCAGGCAGCTGACTGGCGATGAGCGTGGCACGGGCAACGCCACCTTGTGTGGCGACAATTGGCTCGCGGAACGCGCCGAGAGTAGTGTTGAAGGCGACCTGAGTTCCATCGGGCGCGGGTTTGCCCTGTGGGGTACGCACTTCCGCAGTGATGAGGATTTGCGATGCGCCATCGGCGACGGCGGCGGTGGGATACGCCGTAAGACGGATTGCGCCGTTCGCCCAAAGCCAGCAGAGGCAGAGGAGCCATAGCCCCCCTGCCCCCAGCATTCGGCGTCCCAGCGCAAACCGCGCTTGCATAGACTTAGAACTGTGAAGTGCCGAGCACCACGCCGAGTATCACGGTGAATATCGTCGCCACAGCGCGCTCGCTGCGCCGGTCGGGGCGTTTCTTCTCTTGAGGCTGCGTAGTGGGCTGCTCCACTGGAGGTGCAAGGCGCGTGCGCACGGCGATTCCAACCTTCTCGGCAGCTTGCGCCACTGCGGCGATACGCGCGATATTCGGATCGTTGTCGTCAGTCCCCAAGCGTCCGCGCCCCGTCTCCGCCACAGAGAGCAGCACCTCACCTGATTTCACATCAATCAGGTCGCCGCTGAGAGTCACAATCGCCTCGCGTGTGGTGGGGTCGAAGCTGAACTCCTCGATGCGACCTGCAAAAGCGAGGTCGACGCCCAGCAACTCACCCACACGGGCAGCACGCCAGGTACCATCTGCCTCACGCTCGTTGAATGGGGGCACGATTCGGTCTCGGCGGATGCGGTTCTCCTCGATGGCGCGACGCACTGACGGATTGGTCTCACGGAAACGCAGCACATACATGCTGGGAATATCCTTCATCTGCGCGTAGAGAGCGTTCAACGCCTCCACTTCCACGTTGAACTCCTCTGTTGGCTGCACCGCTGCGCCCTGTGCAAACGGGAACAGCACGAGTTCGCGCATCTCGTTTGAGGCGAAACTCGCGCTCACCAGCAAAGCGACGATAACACTCCAGATAGCTTTCACCTTTACCTCCTGTTAAAGAGCTGGAGCGCAGATGCGCTCCAGCCAGTTCCATCTTAGCGCGTCAGGACAAGCGGTCGCGCCACGCGAGCAGTCTGTCCATCTTCTGTGCGGGCTTCCACTTGAACCTGATAGGTTCCGGGCGGCACGGCGCGTCCCTGATCGTCTCGCAGGTTCCACGCGACCGTGTTCACCCCGCGTGTGGCAGCGCGCCCGCGATGCAGGCTCGCAATCGGACGTCCATCGGAACCGAGAATTTGGATGCTCGTCTGTGCGTTGTCCGCCAGCACGTAGGAGATGGAGACGCTGTTTGCGCCACGTCCTGCCGTGCCCACATTCACACTGGTAATCAGCGCGCCCGTGCGCGCAGCGCGCTCTACCGTGATTTGCAGGCGCGTACGCCCGGTGGAGACGAACCGATATTCAGGGGTCGTGCGCAGGTCTACGGTGCGACCGGTGTTCAAGTCGGTCAGGCGCAGGCGGTAGCCCTGCGGCACAGTGTTCAGGTTCGGGAAGGTCAGCGTGACTTCCTCACCCATCGCAGCTTCCACTTGCAGGTCGTATTGCTGTCGGTTCGCAAGGGGGCGGATTTCCTGCATCAGTGGCATCCCTGTGCCCGACTTCAGAATGGTTAGGTTGACAGGGCGTTCGGGCAGCGGCGTAGGCGGCTCCTCGATGTCGCCCGCACTGCGCCCGCTGCTCATCCCAATAAAGTTCTGCGTATCCACACCGCGGCTGCTGCGGGCGACAATCTGCAATCGCCAGTCGTTAGGGCGGTTCCCCAGTTCAATGGGGGAACGGGTAATGATACCGCCGAAGCCTGTGCCAGGCAAGAACACAGGCGGATAGACAAACTCGATATCCTCTGCGCACTTAATCCAGTAGCCTCTGTGGGGCAGCAGCGGCGTGTTCGGGTCTGAAGTGAACTTGTATTCGCCTGTAAACTCGTCCCAGAAGTAGAGTACACCTCGAATAACTCCGCGCTGCGCTGCCTCGAAGAAGCTGAGGCTGCGTCTGGGATCGCTGGCAGAGACCACAACAACCTGTCCCAGCACCAGGGGGTAAGGATACGGGTTGCCGATCTGGTTCCACCCCTTCTTGAGGGGCAACGGCACACTGGTATCGAAGACGTTATCAGGGAAGCGAATCGAGTTGACGTCATACTGAGTAATCGTCGCGTCGCCTGGTAAGAAAATCCAGAACCCTTGCCCCGGCTGAATCGTGTCTATAGTTTCGTACAGCTCGCGTTCGGGGTTCCAGCGTTTGGCTTGGTACGCTCCGGGTAGGTTCAGTACCTCGTCCAGAGAGTCTGTTACGGTAAACGGAATCGAGGCTATCTGGAACCCTTTTTCAAGCTTGCGATTGGCAGTCGCCGAGACTAAAATGGTGCGCGCGACAGACTTCGTAGGTGCGGGAGGGGCTTGCACCGAGACGCGGAAGGTCACAAAACCTGCGGTTGTGGGGTCGGCTATCACCCGCCATCTAAGGGGGGCAGTTTGCCCCGGGGTGAGGCGTGCTATGGTACGCGTGCGCGTTTCACCAGGTGCAAGCGACACGCCTGCTGGCAACGAAAGGTCAACCGCCACATTGGTCAAGTCAATCTCGCGTCCGACGACGAAGTACTGGTTCGTAACGTTCGCCACGATTTCGAACTCGCCATTGTTTGCCAGTTGCGACAGGTTCTGACGATTCGGCTCGATGACGGGCAACGCCTCCACGCCCACAGCAAGGGGTGGTTGTACGTCCAAATCTACGGGGGTCAGCGAGACGTAGAACACATATTCGCGCTCCTGCCCTGGCGCAAAGTTGCGGGCGTTCACAAACATGTTAATCGCCACGTCGCTGATGAACGCATCAGGGAATAGCGTTGGCTCCCAAATACTGCTACCCTGAATGAAGAACCAATCACCAATCACGAGGCGGTCGATGGGCGTTTGGTCTTCGAAGCCGCGCCCCGGGCGCAGGAAGTAGCGTGAGGAGCCAGACAGATTACCGCGTCCCAGATAAAACTCGACAGCGTTGGGCACTTGCGTGCCTCGTAAGTCAACATCGGTGCGGACGGGGCGTTGCCCCTGTAGATAGACATAAGGCGGACGCGACGCACCGTTTCGGTCGAACCCTTCCTCAACGCCTGTCTCAACATCGGAAGCGAAGCGCACTGCGAGCGTGGCGGGCGCTGTACCCGAGTTGCGCACCCGCAGGCTAATACGCGCCACCGACTGAATGAGGTCGATGCGTAGGGTGGTGTCCCAACCTTCGACGTTCCAGATGCGTTGCACATAGAAACCACTCGCGCCGCGAAACGCCTGCGAGAAGGTCACCGTGGGGCCACCTTC
>FMJZ01000754.1_pt1 | contig 10653 bp, 9 predicted proteins | sample 1987881 | NCBI WGS metagenome assembly FMJZ01 (sample SAMEA4378227, study PRJEB15110) | soil metagenome | biome: soil; feature: Field; material: Soil | place: India | collected 2015-03-11 | depth 0 m | reverse complement strand
ACTTTGAGGATATAAGATAACATAGCTTGATACGGCTTTCAAGACACTTTGACTTTTTCAGAACGCTCTTAACATAATCCTTGACATGCTACCTAATTTTTGTTAAACTATAACATATGTTAGTATTTTAAAAAAGAAAGGCGGTGGTAATGATGCCAGTAAGACCTTCTTTAAGAAGAATTCAAAAGTTTCGGGCTAAGTATGACCCTGAGGCAATTCGTAATGCGATTGAGAGGCAATTGGATGCGATTATCGAACAGCAGACTTACACCCAAACTCAACTAGAAAAAGTTGAGAATTTGACGAAAACAATTCTGGGCGAAGAAGGTGTGCCTTCACCATTAATTCCCGCGTATTTGGCTTATGCTCGACAAATCTGGAAATTACGTAATAAATTCTCGGCCGAAACCTTAAAGATTGAAGCAGACATTATGCTCTATAAATGGACTCGGCGTGCTTTAGTGAAATCAATTTTAATTCGTATTCGTGATACCATCTTTACCCTCGAATAACCGAAGCCATAATCATTTTCTGCCTACAGACGCGAAGCTATAGAGAAAATCAGAGAAAATTTAGTGTCAAAGAAAATTCCTTTGAACTAAAGAATTACATATTAATTTCCTTCTGAAATTGATGTTCATCTAAATGTTTTCTCTATTAAAATAAACTCAATTACATTTCCTTCTGTCTGTATTGTGAATCTTTTGTGATTCCTGTCTTTGTGATATATAAGTGATATTGTCAATGTTTGTGGAAATTTGTTATAGTTAAGCATATCTTTTTTCTTTCTGTAAGGTTCCATCAAGTTGTTTCTGTTGATACACGATTGATGTAACCAGTTCCGGATAACTTAACCGCGTCCATCCGTTCTCTAATCTTAACATCATCTGAAACACTAATCCCAATGCACTCTTCTCACTCCGCAAGCGCTTAGTCTTCCTTAATCTTATCTTTGTGATATATAAAAGGACTAATTGATATGCTTGGTTATGGCCTGGGCTATCCTATGGGTAGACCCCCAGGATATCCGGAGGGTATACCTGGGGGCTATCCAGTGGATTATCCTTGAGTTGGTTGATTTGACCATTTTCCCCGTAATTTTACAAATCTCCCAATAATCTATCTATTTAATTTTCAGGGAGATAGCAAATTGGTTTGCTGATTAGGTTAACTACTGGGTTACGGGAGTTTTCAATTTTCCACAACATTTGATTATATCTCGTTTTTGACTGTGAAATTTTTCTTAGTGAAGGATGTTGTTGGGATGATCTAAAAATGAAAATTATGTATATTTTAGTTAATAATTAAATAAAAATGTTCGAAGCTGAAACCGGAGTGTTTTATCATATAGTATCTAATTTCAGTTTATGCAATTTCAGATAAAATTGATAACCGGATTTTGATCCTTTTAATTATCAGTCTTTTATAATTTATTTCTCAGTTAAAAACAGGTCTTTTATGTTTGTATGAGATAATTAAAGCAATGGTGCAAAATAAAAGGGTAATAAATGTTATCAGTTGACCCTGTTTATAGAGTTTGGAATAATAGTAAAATTCTATTTGATGCTTGCCTGGTTCTAAATGGATTGCGCGCAAAGTATGGTAAGCACGATAGACTTTAGCTGGCTTGCCGTTAATTTTGCATCTCCAGTCCGGATGGTAATTTTCGCTAAAAACTAAAAATCCTGGTTTATCTAATTCCGCACTTAAAAGAATTTTGTTTGGTGTATATTTAGTTATCTCAGTTTTACCAATTAGACTATCATTTGTTGATTGAAATAAAGAAATCGATTCTGAAATTATAACATATTGTAATGGGTTAAAATCGGGGTCTTTGAGTTGTGCGATTATTTGGTCTTTTTCTTTAATTACCTTATAATTAGGAACTAAAAATGCTCGGGGTAATGCGTTGTTGTTTTTATAGATGATATATCTTCGTCCATGAAAAACAGGTTCTATGCCGGAACGAATAACAAAATCACGCATTTCCATAATTCGGGCTTGAGTTTGAGCATCGAATTGCGCTATGTTGTTGGGTAGGGGAATGGATATAATATATTTGATGTTAAGCAGATTTAGAAAGTTAGAAAATGCTAAATTGGGTGCATTATACATTACGGTGCGTTCGGCACCAATAAAATCTTGATAGGTTTGTAAAGGGTTGGGACAATAACCACCTGCATTTTGAATGTTATATAAATCGAGTATACCATCATTAGAGCGTTCATAATATAAAGGATGTACTCGATAAAGGGTTGTATCATTATTGAGAAATTTTACTACTTCATCTGGTGCATAATAGACATCAGGGTGTTCAACCTGTTTTAAAAAGATTTTATCAACACGCCACAAGTCAAATAAGATTAGGGGAATTAAAATTACGAGTCCGGTTTGAATTTTGATTTTATGGTTAATGAGTTGGTAAATAAGAAAAAGGGAAACAGCGATAAGTATTGAGGTTATTAAGACTCCTCGCCAAAAGACCGATTGGTTGTCGTTAAATGCCCGGAGTTTACCAGGATCGTTAATACTTGAGGCAATAGTTGATTTGCTCAATGCAAATAGCATAAGTAAGAAAACAAAGCCAAGTATTGTGATGTAGATAAACTTTTGGATTCTTTTCTTGGTTTGCGGTTCTAAAACTTTTTTCCGCTGATTGTAATCAAAAAGATATTGTAAGCCAAAGGAACCTAAAACAATCGCGGAAAAAGCAACTAAATAAAATACCATTGAGGGGCCACGAAAACGTTTTACTCCGGGTAATAAATAATAAACGAGTTTGAAAAATGGGGTATGGCCACCAAAAGCGGTAAGTGCGCTAATAATACTGGCAATAAAAAAGAATAAGACTTTTCGGTCTTTGAATTTTATGAAAAGCACTAAGATTGCCAGCAGGACGAAAATTATACTAAAATATTCGGTATGCAATTTAAAGAAATTTTCGCCCCAATAGTTATTGAGCAGGCCGCTAAATTGCGGAACAATCAAATCAAAAATTTCTTTAACCGGCAATGCCCATGAAGCTGCAAATTCATATCCCCGAATTTCTCCCCGGGCCCCAAAAGCCAAATTGGCTAAAAACGGTAGATAATACATTGCCAGAGTTCCTAAAGCAATTAGTACAGTAATGATAGCATAACAAATAAGTTTTATGGTTTCTTTTATTTTGTTCTGTTGTCTTTGCCAAATAAGTTGAGCGATAAGATAAGCAAAAGCCATCCACAAACCATAATAAGTTAATTGGAAATGGGCATGAGTCATACTAAAACCAGCCAAAACGCCGGCTAAAATAAACCAGAAAATCTTATGCGTCGTGAGTGCTTTATTCCATAAGAAGAAAGCTAAAGAAAAAAATGCCATTGATAATAATCTGCCTTCATGACCAGCATAAGTCGTTGATGCCAGATTACCGGCAAATGAATAAGTTATTGCTCCAATTAAGGCCGTGTAATTTGAAAGGTCTAACGATTTTAAGAATAAGAACATTCCTAATCCGGCAACAATCATTCCGCAAACAAAAAGATAAGTCCAAAAGATATGAGTCGGTATCACCAGACGGATAAGTGTATATAGAGAATTGCTGTCGCCAAAAAAAGGAAGCCCACCAAAAATATAATTATACCACATAGATGGAGTCTTATACTGTGCTAATTGTTGAGCAGTTATGGCACGCGAAGCATAACCACCTAATAACCAATCTGAACCGTACATCATTTTAGAACCGGTAAGTAAACCCGGAGCGAAAATTAGAAAATAGATTAAAGGTAAAACAATTAAAATAATAATTGCCAGTTTATTAGAAAAATGAAACGGTTTTTCTGGGATTGGTTTAAGAGTTTTTCCTTTTTTCATAATTTATCATACTCCTTTATGGTTTGATCAAAGTAGCACCAAAGATTCTAAATTTTTTATTGGTGTCTTTTTGTTTTAATGACTGTTCAGAAATCATGGTTAAACAAATTGAACTACCAAAACACAAGATACTAAAAATTTATTATGGATATCTTTTTGTTTTGACAGTTGCTCATAAATCATGGTCAAAATGGTTTGAACGTTAAATATCGAAGCTACCGTAATTTATTATCTCGGTTTTTAACAAATGTTCACATATCATGGTCGAATTAAGCATGAGTATCAATATCCAAGATACTGAAATTTTTTATCTGTGTTTTTTGTTTTAACATTTATTCACACATCGTAACAAAATCTGATTGTACTCCAAGCACAGAAGAGTCTAAATTTTTCATCAGTTTTTTAATACATTTAGTTATTTTTTTATAATTATCTTGAATTAGTTGTTTTCTTTGTATTCAAAGGCATTATGTTGAATCTGCCGTTTTCTTTATATTTTAAGATATTCCAGAACATTATCTTAAAATCCTATTGATGACTTGGTGATATATTTCATTATACGCTTTTCCCATTTTTAATAGATTAAAATTTTCAATAATCTTGTTACGATTCCTTATGCCGATTTCGTGTCTCATTTGCTTATTATCGGCTAACAAATAAATTTTGTCAACAAAATCTATAACATCGTCGATTGGGCATAAATAACCATTTTCACCGTTAGTCACTAATTCGGGAAGTGAAGAACAATTGGTAGTCACAACCGGCTTAGCACATGACATGGCTTCAGCAATTGCATATCCAAAACCTTCAAGTCGAGTCGGTAAAAGACAAATATCGCAAAGATTATACCAATAAACTAATTCAGATTGGGACAATTGACCTAATGGAATCATCCGCTCATCAGAAAAAACCTTTTTAGGACTTCTAAGACCAGTGGTATAAAATAAAAGAAATCGATCGTCGAGTTTTGCCATTATTTGAGGTAATAAATCAACACCTTTTCGCCGGGTTAAATTGCCAACAAAGAGCAATTTTATCTTTTCAGGAAATGGATCATTTGTAATTTCGATTGGTTTGAACGTTTCCGTATCAATACCACAATAAATAGTTTGAATGTTATTTATTCCAAATAAATCTGCCACAGTCTTTTCTGTCGATTTACTAATGGCAATAATTAAATCTGCGATATGCAAAGATTTTTCCAAATAATCAAGAATCTTTTGATAATAAATTTTCTGACCACGGGTTAAATAATCGGTTTGTTGAGGATCAGTGATAATATGTAGGACTGACACAATTAATGGTTTGGGATGTTTATTAAAAGCAAATCCATATTCGGCATTTGAGTGAATTATATCATAAGTTTGGTCAATTTTTACAAAAGGACGCAGTAAATAAGGATTAATTGACCAATAACGGTGATAAGACAAAAGTTTTATTTGATTGTTAAATTTAACCTGGCTTTTTGCTAACAGGTCAAAATAAATGTCGCCACCGGACTTACCTGATAAAATCGGATAGAGTATTTTTACCATCACGAAATATACTTTTTGAGGCTTTGGGCAAAGAAGATGAATGTGATAATTTCACCAATAGTTCCCCATAAGCGAATTAAGACTGAGGCGACGATACCAATACTGGTCGGCATATAAAAATTAAAAAGATAGCTTAAAATTCCTTCTCGGACTCCAATTCCACCTGGAGAAATAAAACTCAAAAAACCAATCACCCAGGCTGCAGGATAAATCGCACATAAAGGTAATATAAATGATAAATGGAGTGGATAAAAAGAGTTAATTAAGAAATAGATACCAAGACATTGAGAAATCCATAATAAAGTATATAAAAATAAAAGGTAGATGACCTGAGAGTATTTAGGGATAACGGTTATCTTATTTTTTTTTAATATCTTTAACCCCAAGTTTACAATTTTGACAAACAAAGGAGGATAAAGAATTATTAAAAAGATTGGAATCGAAAGAAATATAAGATAATAAGTTTTGCTAAGGGTATTATGCTGAGTTAACGGAAAGATTAAGACAAAGAGTAATATTCCACTTAAAGTATTGACTGCAGTTCCTAAAATAACGCCGACACCACTTTTAGAACCGGGTATCGCACCTTCTTTTTTTGTGAGATAAACTTGACCGGCAATGCCCCAAATTCGGCCGGGAATATACCGAGGCAAGGCCGCAATCGCGGTAATTCGTAAGCCTTGCAAAAAGGAAATTTTTTCTCCAATTATTTCAATATTTCTTTTCCAGATATAGGCATTCAAGGGAAAACCCGCAAACCAGATAAGATAAGATAAAGCCAGGTACCAATAATTAAATCTTAATTCATTAAACGGAACCTTATGCCAATTGGTATAAAAGTATTTTGCCAAGAAATAAAAAATAATGCCCAAAATTATAATGTAGATAATTATTCGAGTCGTTTTTTTTATCATTATAATCGCGAAGTTTTTTTTGCTATTAAATCACAGAGTATATTTTCAACGGTTTCACAGTATGTTTCATAGCTGAGGTTTTTCTTAACATAATTGTGTCCTCGAATGATAGTATTAATCGTTATATCAGGATGATTATATATATATAACATTTTTTCGGCGAATTTTTCAGATGTCGGGTCACTGACTAAACCAATATTTTCTTGTTGGATTATTTCACTGGCACCACAATCGGAAGAAACTACCGAAATGGTATTTGCGGCTAAGGCTTCAAACGGCGTTAAACCGTAAGTTTGTTTTATTGCGGGAAATGAACAAATATGAGATTTTTGATAGAGCATTCTTAAATCTTCTTCGCTGGTTTGGCCGGTAAGTTCAACGCAATCCTGGAAATTGAGGTTTTTGATTTCGGACTCGATTTCTTCTCGTAGCGGTCCATCTCCCACCAAAATTAATTTAGCATGTTTAATGTTTTCTTTGATGATCTTAAAGGCATTGACGGTGCATAACTGGTTTTTGGAGTAAGTTAGTTGACCAACCTGGATAATATTAAATTCGTTTTTAATTCTATTGTTATATTTGTCATATAAGTCTGGCAGGTTGTGGGAGAAAAAGATAAAATTAATTCCTAAACGAACAATCTGGGAATTTCGATTATAGTAATCTTTTATCCGTTTTTGTCCTCGTTCATCTAAAACAATGATTTTATCAATACCAATTTTGACGATAATTTTATCAATAAATTTGTATAAGGGAAGGCTGATTTCCTTAAGCAGTGAAGCCCGTTTTCGAGAGTTTAATGAGAAACTACTACCTTCATATGGTTTAAAAGTTGTTATTGGGTCATTGGCTGACCATAACAGAGGAACACAATGAAATACGCTCATCCAATGACCTGGTGGATTATGAGCATGAATGACATCAATCTTTTTATCGCGGATTATTCTTTTTATCTTTTTTCTTAATTGGAATAATCGGGCAACAAACAATAAAGGATTACTTATTAATTCAAAACGTCCTTCGGTGCGTTTGAGAATTTTGATGTTAGGATAAATGTATTCCAAGTTTTTGGCTTCGTTTGGCACATTGGCAAAATCAAGATAGGTTGTGAAAATATAGACTTGGTGTCCTTTTTGTTTTAAATAATGTGCTAAATATATTACCGCACGTTCCGCACCACCCAAACAGATAGTTGGACTAACTAACAGTATGTTCATAAGCAAAAGAATTTTTTGTTTGGGTGTCTAGTTTGATCTAACAAAATTATGAATTTCTTCAACGATATAATCCAAATCTTGTTTCGTAAGATTTTGATGCACTCCCAGATAAAAGCCGTTTTCACCAATATACTCAGCATTAGGGAAATCTCCGAGTTTATGATTCATAAAACGATAAGCGGGTTGTTGAGTAGGAATACAACCAAAGATTGGTCGCGTCTCGATTCCTTTCTTTTCTAAATAGATGGTAATATCTTGACGATTAAAAGGCGCATTTTTTCTAATGGTTAAAGGATATACCAACGGGCTGATTTTTACTTTTTCTTTTTCTTTAAGCAAGTGAAAATATTCTTCTAAATCACTAAGCTGTTGATTAAGATAAAAGAAATTTTTGCGGCGTTTATCAATAATTCTGTCTAAGGATTCAATCTGCTCGATGCCCAATGCGGCCTCCAGTTCATTCATTTTACTCGAGTAACCGATGTGTTCAAAATAAAATCTGGGGTCAAATCCTTCTTCTTTCTCGTATTTAAATCGTAAAGGACAGTATTGAGAGGAAATATTAAGCACGCACTTTTTGCATTTACAAGCGCGTCCATGTGCCCTTAGCGAGCGGGCAAGAGACGCGAACTCCTCATTATTGGTTATGATTGCACCACCCTCGCCAGTAGTAATAATGTGAGCAACATAAAAACTGAAAGCACCGGCAATACCCAGTGTTCCAACCTTTTTATTTTTATATATTGCTCCATGTGCTTCCGCCGCATCCTCAACAACCAAGAGATTATATCTTTTAGCAATATCGAGAATTGTGTCCATATCTGCCGGATAACCTAATAGATGAACTGGTAATAATGCAAGAGTTTGTGGAGTAATTTTTTTCTCAATCCGCGTAACATCAATTTGATAATCATCTAAGTTGACATCAACGAAAATTGGTTTAGCCCCGGCATTTACAATTGCATTTGCCGAAGCAATAAAAGTTAATGCTGGTAAGATTATTTCAGGAGATTTTTGGTTGTTAAGATTAATACAGGATGCAATAGCAATTGTTACTGCATCGGTGCCAGTAGCCACAGCAATACATTCTTTAACTTTATGATATTGAGCAAATTCTTTTTCCAATTGAGCAACATATTTGCCCATTGAAATTCGACCACTATTTAAAATCTCATTGATTAGTTTCTTGGATTTACTTCCAATTGAAGTTGTGCCAATTGTTATTTTTTTCTGCATAATTTCTAGTTAAACATGTATTATAGAGGCGCAACAGAAAATAGTCAAGATTTTGGTTTCGATTTATGGTTTTTTATAAATTTCTATCATTTGGTCAATAATATTATTCCAATTATATTTACGATTAACATAATTATAGCCTTGTTCCGCAAGTTGTCTGGCCAAGGATTCATCTTGTAAAACTTTTAATATTGCTTGGGCCAATGCATTAGAATCTTTTTCTGGTACTAAAATACCGGTCTGATTGTCTTTTATAATATCAACAATACCTCCAACATTAGTTGCAATAACTGGTTTTTTATAAGTTAACGCTTCGATAAGCACCACACCAAGCCCTTCAGTATCGCCTTTACGGTCGATAATTGCCGGCAACACGAAGAGATCGCAGTTTTGATAGCAGTCATTTAATTCTAGTGGAGAAACTTGACCCAGAAATTTAACTTGGGATGAGAGATTTTTTTCTTGCACCAATTTTTCTAAAGATGTTTTTTCTGGGCCAGTGCCAACAATGTTCAAAACCGCATTAACTTTATTGTTAATTTGAGCAAAGGCTTCTATTAGGTATTTAACTCCTTTACGTTCAACTAATCTTCCAACGAATAAGATAATTTTCTGCGAGTCAGTTTTGGTTTTCTGAGAAACAATGTCAACTTCAGGTTTTGCCGATTGGCCTGATGGTAAGATTATAATTTCTCGGTCATAAATTTCTTTGATTCTTCCGGCAGTATGACTGGAGTTACACATGACAACATCGGCTTTGCGGATCGCCCAGCGAAGAAATGGTTTTAAGAAGGGAAGCTCTTTTCTTACCCACATCAATTCGACACCATGAAAATACAAAAAATGCTTAGCCTTGCAAGTCTGAGCGGCAACATAACCAAATAGGGCATGGGGAAGAGGCCAATGAGTGTGAATTATATCGTACTTATTATTTCGACATAGTTTATAGATTTGAATTGTTCCACATATGAGATAAAAAGGAACTTTTAATTTATTCAATAATCCTTTTTTGACTCGGTCAACAGCTGTTTCTTCGTGAGTTAGATTTTCCCATTTTTTCAGAAAGTAGCGGAAGCGAATTATATTAATTCCCCAAATTTTCTGATTGGAAAGTCCTTTATATGAGGAAGTATAGACATCAACATCGACACCCCGGGCTTTTAATCTTTTTATCGCTTCAACTAACCAAGGAGTTATAATATGATTTTCAGAAACGGGAAAAGCAGTGGCAATATATAAAATTTTCATTTAATATTTAGTTTCAATTGTGTTGATGTTTCTCAACGAGCAATATTCCAATCCGAATCACAGTGTCTTTAAACAAATTGTTATAAATAAGAATAGATATATTTAAAGAAGTTCTGTTATAAATAAGTTATAAAAAGAGAAATATTTTGGGTGTTGGGTATTTGACCAAAATTATTTTTTTTCAGTTGATTTTGCGATAAGCGCCATCAAGCGTGATTTCAATCGAGATGCCTTGTTTTTGTGAATGATGCCTGATTCGGCTGTTTTATCAATGATTGCTTGAACTTTGGGATAGAGCTCTAATAACGCTTTTGGGTCCTTAGTCGCACGAAAGTCTTTAATTGCTTTTTTTAGTCGAAGTTTTTTTAGCCGATTAGTAATACGCCTTTTAGCAGATTTGCGTTCGTTCTTTAATGTTGACTTAGTTCTTTTAGCCAAGTTGCCTCCATTTTCTAAACTACAAACAAATATTTTAAATGCCGGGGGGCGGAATCGAACCGCCCACACCGGGATTTTCAGTCCCGTGCTCTACCAACTGAGCTACCCCGGCTGTAAGCAGTATTGTATTAAAAATTTTTGATTTGTCAATCAATTTATCGCGAATTGAAAAAGATCTAGCCCAGGTACATGGTGCCCCCTAAAAGGAATAAA
>FMJZ01031889.1_pt1 | contig 10669 bp, 10 predicted proteins | sample 1987881 | NCBI WGS metagenome assembly FMJZ01 (sample SAMEA4378227, study PRJEB15110) | soil metagenome | biome: soil; feature: Field; material: Soil | place: India | collected 2015-03-11 | depth 0 m | reverse complement strand
TGTGCGTTCTTTCGTGGCCATATGACCTCTGCTGAGTTTTTGGAAACGCTCTAGCCGCCGGGGTTCTGGCGCAGCGCATATAGGTTGATGGCGGCGTGGGTGTCCTGATGCGCCGCAGCCACCGGGGATTTGCAATTGTTAAGCCGCCTGCTGTAAGAAGCTTAAATGTAGCGGAAACTCATCTCAGCACGTTTTTGACTGGAGCGGTTCTGATAACTGTTGTTCCGGTCGTTAGTCCATCGGCGCTGGCTGTGATTCTGATTGTGCCGGGCGTGTCTGGGATGCCGCGTACGATTACAAGACAAAAGCCATTGAACGCCCGGCGCGAATGGGACGGGAATGAGTCGAAATCCGTTGGGTCGCCGTTGTCGGTGGCGACGATTACCCCTGGGCCGGCTACAGTGAAATTAATCCGGTTGTTGGCTCGCGGAGCTATCACACCAGCTTTGTCGGTCACTGTCACTGTGACGAAGCACAGGTCGCGGCCGTCGGCAGCAATTACTTTCCGGTCAGGCCCGAGTTTGAGTCGGGCAGGGTCGCCTGCGGTTCTGACTTGTGTCTCGGCCCATTTTTTGCCGTTCTTATAAGCTACTGCTCGGAGCGTGCCCGGCTGATACACAACGTCGTCCCAGCGTAGCCGATACTGGTATGGCCCCTTTTTTTTGCGGCCCAGAGACTTCGCGTTAAGGAATAGCTCGACTTCATCACCCGAAGTAAAAATGTGTATGGGGGTAATTTGGCCAATCCGGTCCGGCCATGTCCAGTGCGGCACGATATGCACCATTGGTAGGTCTGGCCGCCATCGTGATTGGTAGAGGTAGAACCGGTCTTTTTTGAATCCGGCAAGGTCCAGTATGCCGAAGTACGAGCTGCGCGATGAGTAGTAGGGCGTTGGCTCACCCAGGTAATCGAACCCGCTCCAAACAAATTCACCAGCTACGAATGGATGTTTATCCAGTGCGGCGAAAACTTTATCTGGGGACGCGCCGAACTCGGCTGTGTAAAGCTCGTAGGCACAAACATAACCTTTTTTGGGGTCGCCTCCAGTTCCGTCTTTTACCGGCGCGCTGATCCCGTCGAACACCGGAAACAAATACGTGCCACGAGAACTGACAGCGGCGGCTGTTTCAGTGCTGATGATGACCTTGTTTGGGAACACCTTGCGAAAAGGCTCGTATTGTGGGGGTGTGCGGATGCCTTTCAGGCCTGCATACGGTGGTGTGTCGCGTATGCCTTCGCCCTGATAATTCAGGCCGATGACATCCACCACTGCAGGTAATGGCATGTCCGGCTTGGCCCAGTTCATGGCTGTGGTCACAGGCCGAGTTGGGTCTTCTTCTTTGGCGATATCGTAGAGTCGTTTTGCCACCGCTGCACCTTGCGCGCCAGTGTATTGTTCGCCTACTTCGTTGCCGATGCTCCATAGTATTACCGAGGGATGATTCCGGTCTCGGCGCATGAACGCGCGCAAATCTTGCTCGTGCCAGTCCGGAAAAATGAGGTGGAAATCCAGCGGTGTTTTTTTCCGCTGCCAACAGTCGAAAATCTCGTTCACCACAAGGAAACCCATCCGATCACACAGATCAAGCAGCTCAGGTGCAGGTGGGTTATGCGCGGTGCGAATAGCGTTGCAGCCCATCTGACGCAAGATTTCGAGCTGGCGTTGTGCTGCACGCAGGTTAAATGCTGCGCCGAGTGCACCAAGGTCGTGGTGCATGTTTACGCCTTTGATAGGGATGCGTTCGCCGTTAACGATTATTCCTTTGTCAGGGTCGAACCTGACGTCTCGAATGCCAAAACACGTTTCGTACAGATCCATAACCTCGGCACCACGCAGAATTTTCGTCACGGCCACATACAGGTGCGGTCTTTGATTCGGAGGCGGTCCCCAAAGTTTAGGATTCAGCACTGTGCCTGAGCTATTGATTTTGAAAGATTGCCATGCAGGTACAGTCGTACTACTGGGCGGTAATGTAGCTATGGCGCGCCCGGTTTTGCAGCCTGCGTTGTTGCAGTGGAAAATTTCTGTGGTGATGGTCACGGGGACATCCTCATTGCTTTTATTCTCGATGGTAACCTCGATGTGGACATCAGCGGATGACTTTGACACGTTGCTTGTTGTTATCCATGTGCCCCAATGTCCGACATGGACCGGTGCAGCCTTCAGGAGCCATACATTGCGGTAAATCCCCCCGCCCGGGTACCATCGGGACGAATCGGGCGGGTTGTCGAGCCTAATCGCAATAACATTTTCTTGTCCGAACTTGATATACGGCGTTAGGTCGACCCGCCACGATGCGTATCCGTATGGCCAGCCGCCTACGAGGTGCCCGTTCAGCCACACAGCGGCGTATGACATTGCGCCGTCCACATCCAAGAAAAAGCATTTTCCCGCGTCTGCTGTAGGGATATGCAGCCTTTTCCTGTACCAGCCCACACCAGGACTTGGCAACCGGCCCATGCCGCCACCTGCAATTTTGCCGGTTGGGTCGAAAGGACCTTCGATAGCCCAATCGTGTGGTAGGTTCACAATTTGCCATGAGCTGTCATCGAAGTCAGGCTTTGCGTACAACACACTGGGTGGGTTGGCTTCAGGGCGTTTATGGCGTTTGGCGAGCTCTTTGATAAACGGATTGCCGGTGGGCAAAATCCACGGTTTGAGCACAGTATGTGCTCTGGCAGTGATCTTTTCGGGTTCTGTAGGTTCTGCGTCAGCCGGCTTATCATCGCGCCTGTCTTTGACCTCGGGGCGCACATCGTAAAGCAAGGTTGAGGAAACGCCTGCGGGATCGCCCTTTGCAAAACGCCAGTCGTCGGTCAGACAGATGCGTTCGCGTGCGTGCCCCGTCGTTGTCGGGACGCAAAAGCCCACAGTAATCAGAAGCATGTGCACAAGCAGATTGGTATGCCGCCGCCATTGCGTCCGATACATTTGAATGATCGTTTTCATTGTCGGAGGTCAAAAAAGACTGTGCTGGGGCACAAAATACGTTGTGGAGACATCGTTTCACAAGCGAAAGCGATTTCACCCCCTTCGCCAAGTGTCCACGCTTGAAGTCGGCATAGATTCAGGTTTGTCAAAACTGCCGCTTCCATTGCATTATAAGCCCGAACGCAGGCCGGGATGTCGCCATTCTGGTGTGGCGAGCGACTTAGTCTGCGTTGTTTGGGTTGGACCATGAGCGTCGAGTTAAATGATGCCGAATTGGTCGAGCGCGCGAAAGCTGGTGAGTTGGCTGCGTTCGAGGAGCTAACGAATCGCTACGAACGCCGCATTTACACGCTTGCGATGCGCATTCTTGGCAACCGGCACGATGCCGAGGACGTCACGCAGCAGACATTTTTGAGCGCGCTTGAGCATCTTGGAGATTTCAGGGGTGATTCGAGTTTTGGCACATGGCTGTTTCGCGTCGCTACAAATGCAGCCTTGAAAATAATCCGTAAACGGCGCGGGCTTGAGACTGTGTCGCTGGAAGAAACGACGGAGCCCAAGGAAGGGTCCGACACGATCCCGCACCCGGAATACATAGCTGATTGGCGGCAGACACCAGACACACTTGCGCAGCAGGCTGAGACCCGACGTGTGCTCGAACAAGCACTGGGCGAGCTCGATGAAAAACATCGGCTTGTGTTTCTGCTGCGCGATGTTGAAGGGTTGTCAATCAAGGAAACCGCAGAAGCCCTCGGACTGAGCGAAGCCAATGTCAAGGTGCGCCTGCTCAGGGCGCGGCTGCAGTTGCGTGAGAAGCTAACACGCGCTTTTGGTGACCCAGCGCGCCTGGTTGTCCATAGGCATCAACATGCGCCTGACGCCGAATAAACCTGTAACTTTTATGGCCCCACAAGACTCATTTACTTTTGCCAAAATGAGATGTGACGACCTGCTGAGACTGTTGAACGAATACGTAGACGGCACCGTTGACCCGGCCATTTGCAAGGAGTTTGAAAAACACTTGGCAGGTTGCAATCCTTGCAAAGTGGTTATAGACACGATCCGTAAGACAGTCACACTCTACAAAAACGATCAACCCTACGAATTGCCAGTCGAATTTCGCCAACGCCTTCACCAGATGCTCAGAGAACGATGGAAACAAAAGCATGCCAATGGCTAGCACGGCTGTGCGTCAACCCAGTAAGCACATTGGGGCTCACTCGCTGTGGCCGGGTAGAGAAATTACCTCATTCTAGTTCACTAACCTGTCCGACTCCAAGATTCCAATTGATAAACCGCTGGAGGATCGTCGGTCCAGTAATCAACCCATTTCACAATGCCAACACCAGGATAAACCCATTCATACCACTCAGCCGCGCCGCCCGGCGGGATGTCATCCGGCGCCGCATTCAAAACCTGCTTCTTGAACTTGTAGCAATTGGTAAACGTGCCGGCTGGCACCGTTACAGTCTCGATGCCCTCAATGGTAACCTTTTTCGTGTATCGGCCTTCATAGTTGAAGTTGGCCCAGGTTGTGCCGGCTGGCGCGATTTGCCACTCGAGCGTGTCGGCAACTGTCGCGGTGTACAGCCTGTAAACCGCTGAATCTGTCGAGCGCACGAAAACGGTTTGCATTTGGCCCGACTCGATGCTCTCGCAAACGGCGTGCTGCTTACCAGCGCCCGCAGACGGCTTGGCAACCCCGAGTACCTTTGTGTACGCCGTCCAGTTTGCGCCCTCAGCATTGGTTGCACTGAAACTCATGCGCAAACCCTCAACAAACGGAACGAACAGATTGGACACGCACTTGACCTGGTACAGCATCGGCACCTCAACGCTATTGGTTAGACCCGTGACGGCAATTGCGCGCAGGCCGTTCCACGAATCCCGCCAATTAGCGCTAGGAGCAGGCGCCCATTCAATGCTAAAGACCCCGTTTGTGAGCGAATCCAGATTTGTCCAGGTTAATTGGCCGTTGGCAGTTAGTGACGTGATCAAGATAGGCTGCGGGTCGGGGGCCGGCCTCGAATGAAAAATCGTCGAGCACAGCCACGCCACCACCAGGACCGAACAGAACCAACCGGATCTGGTTGAAAGGTTTCCCGCCGGGGCCGGAGTAAACAACCTGCTCGTCTATTGACATCACCACGTTGTCGCGTGTGCTTTCGAAGCTGAACTTATGCCAACCGACGGTTCTGGCTATGGCTGTTTTTCTGGCTCGAACAATTCCCAAACCCGATGATGTAGTATGCGCTGTAGTCCCAGTCTTGATTCCCAATTGTCCAATCGCAGGAGTCAGCCCCGGTATTACGCCAACACAAACTGAAGTAGATGTATTGCTTGGTGTCGTGGACCCAAACCGAGACTTTGCCATACTGTGGTTTTTCAAAAGTATGGCTTAACCACAGCCATTTCTGGCCGCCACCTGTTCCCTGTAGCAAGACCTATCGCGCACCTGAATGCACCCAGTTCGTTGACGGCGCCTACAATTCAAGCTTTCAGCACTGTCTGTGCAGATTCATTGTTCAGCGGCGTAATCACCATACCAAAGCAAGTGTCGGTTACCGATACGGATTCGGTTCAAACCTGCATTTTTTGCAGCAGCAAACGCGCGCTCAGCATGTGCGCGCGAAGTTCGAGGCAGATCGGTCATCATGAAGTCCGGGTGAAATGCCAATAGCGAATACGGAATAGTCGGATCGAGGCGCGCAATGAATTCCGCAATTCCGCGTACTTCTTCTGCATCAACATACCCCGGCACTAGGAGTGTGCTTGCCACTAGCAGCGGTACTTCAGGCCGCTCTTTAACTCGGCGGGCGACCCTTCGGAAATTCTCTAGCGTCCGGCTATTCGACACACCAGTAAGCGCAATGTGGATACGTTCATCCCACGCTTTAAGATCGAACTTGATGCACCCGCCACTTTGAAGCGCAATTTCAACAATTTTGTCCAGCAACGCCGGGTGCATGTTGCCGTTGGTTTCCCAGCAGACTCGCAAGATGCGCCCGCGTGTCTGCTCGAGCGCAATTTGCGCAGCGCGTATGCTATGAGGCAACTGCGGCGTGGGGTCACCGCCGAAAAAGCAGATGCATGCTGTTGTTGGCTCGAGCGCGTCAGCCAACGCTTCGGGTGAATGCACCTGCGATGAGCGCGTCGAGTGCCGGTAGGTCCAGTTCTGACAAAACAAACAATCAAACGTGCACGCTTCATAAAACACGGCCAGGTTGTTGTACCCACGTTCCGGGCCAGGGCGGTATGCAAATTTGGGGTAACCACAGCCAGTGCCGCCGGCACACACAAAATCTGCCACACAATTGGTTGGGAGCGGATCGTAGTACCAACTCACTTTTGCCAAGCTACGATTGCCGGTCTGCAGCCCGCAATAGCCAACATCGCCAATTGAAATCTTGCATTCGTGTGAGCACAACTTGCATTGCTTACCATGCTGGGCTTGGGGTGGTTCAGCCGGCAGGCCAAACGTTAGCCTCGCCGCCGCGTGCGCGGCTTTTAACATGGGCAGTGCTTCATCGAACCGCGCCCGGATACACTCTGCACACAGGCTGAGTTTACCGGCAATTGTTACAGCGCGCTTTTCGCAAATCTGGCAAATGTTCACACCAGTGTATTTTGGGGTCGACCCAGCGGAAAATCCACAACACTGTCAATTGGCGCGCAGCACACAAATTGCACCGAAGCCCATAACCGGGTCTACAAATGACCGTCGCACTAGGGCACCATCGGCCCGGCGCCGTTGATTCGCTTAAAGCTGCCGCAGTCCGGTTGTCTGGTTTTTGCTTTGGCGGCGGCGACTTGTGGTCAAGCCACTTGGATTTCAGTTGAAAGTTCGGTGGAACCGAGTTTTTGGCATGCAAGGTTGTTATTGGCATTATTCTGTATTTCGGTAGGCTTGGGTTGGTGTAATTCGTTTTTTGTTTGGCCGGGTTGAGCTTGTGGATCTGATCAAGTGTGACTTTAGGCGATGACAAACAGAATTGAGCAGAGACCAGTAGTTGCGTACTTTTCAATGGAGTTTGCCCTTGAGGAAGGCATGCCTACCTACAGCGGTGGCTTGGGTGTGTTGGCGGGCGATACGGTCCGGGCTGCCGCAGACCTGCAAGTGTCAATGGCGGGCGTGTCGCTTTTGCATCGGAAAGGGTATTTTTATCAGCGCCTCGACCCAACTGGTTGGCAGATCGAGGAACCCGCACGGTGGTCAGTGGACGATTTCCTGGAAGAAATGCCACAACGCGTCGAGGTTGGCATCGAGGGCCGCACGGTTCGGCTGCGCGCTTGGAAGTACGAGGTCAAAGCTGCAGGCAACGGGTTCGTAGTACCGGTGTACTTTCTCGATTCAGACCTGCCAGAGAACAGCGATTGGGACAGGCAGTTGACCGACTATCTGTACGGCGGCGATGATCATTACCGGTTATGCCAGGAAGTTTTGCTCGGCATAGGCGGTGTACGCATGCTACGCGCTCTTGGCTACACAAACATCGCCCGATTTCACATGAACGAAGGGCATTCGGCGCTGCTTACCTTGGAGCTATTGCGTGAGTCGGCACAGGCGGCCGGCCGCAGTGAAGTTACGCCTGAAGACATCGAGCATGTGCGTCGCAAATGCGTGTTCACAACGCATACCCCAGTGAACGCCGGGCACGACAGATTCAGGCTCGAGCACGTGCGACGTGTGTTGGGCGATTGCAAGCCGTTGGTTGAACACCAAACTGCGTTTTGCCTCGGCACCGAGTTGAACATGACGTATCTTGCGCTTAGCCTGAGCCACTTCGTTAACGGCGTGGCAAAGAAACATGCCGAGATTTCGCGCCATATGTTCGCCCAATACCAGGTTGACGCGATCACAAACGGTGTGCATGTGGCAAGTTGGGCAAGCCCGCATTTCCAAGCTTTGTTCGACAAACACATACCGGGCTGGCGCGAGGATAACTTCAGTCTGCGCTACGCATTAAGCATACCGGCTAATGAAATCTGGGCTGCACACCGCGCAGCTAAACGCGACCTGCTTGTGCATGTGAATCGCGACACAAACGCAGGCATGGACATGGACATCTTAACGCTCGGGTTCGCACGCCGCGCAACAGCCTATAAACGCGCAGACTTGTTGTTCCGCGACATTGACAGGTTGCGCGCAATTGCGGCCAAAGCCGGCAAACTCCAGATCATCTACGCCGGAAAAGCTCACCCGCGCGATCACGAAGGTAAAAAAGTTATCCAGCGCGTGTTTCAAGCCAGTGACGCGCTCAAGGACGACATTCGAATTGTGTACATGCCAAACTACGACGTTGAACTGGCAAAGCTGCTCATACCGGGCGTTGACATTTGGCTAAACACACCGCAACCGCCGCTTGAGGCAAGCGGCACAAGCGGCATGAAAGCAGCCATCAACGGTGTGCCGAGCCTGAGTATTTTGGACGGCTGGTGGATCGAGGGGTGTATCGAAGGCGTCACAGGCTGGGCAATTGGCGAACGTGTTGACACGACTTCGCCTCAACCCGATCGCTCAGACCGCGACGCTGCCGCGCTTTACGACAAGCTCGAAAAAGTCGTTATTCCACTTTACTACACCCAACGTGAGCGGTTCGTGGACGTGATGCGCCACGCGATCGCCCTGAACGGCTCGTTCTTCAACACGCACCGTATGCTCCAACAATACGTTGTTAAGGCGTATTTCGAGTGAAACCTTTTCGCGAAAGTTGACTCTATAGTTAGTAACATGAAATGGTCATTACGAATTGCGCGAATTGCGAACATTGACGTGTACATTCACGCAACGTTCCTGATCCTGCTCGGCTACGTTGCATGGGTTTACCTGGCGCAGCGCGGTAGGGTCTCAGACGCGTTAATGGGCATTGTTTTTATTACGACGATATTCGGTATCGTCGTGTTGCACGAGTTAGGCCATGCGCTTGCTGCCCGCAGGTACGGCATACGCACACGCGACATAACCCTGTTGCCCATCGGCGGTGTAGCACGGCTCGAGCGAATGCCCGAAGAACCTAAACAAGAGCTCATAGTTGCTCTAGCTGGGCCTGCTGTAAACATTGCGCTTGCAGTGTTGTTGTTTTTTGTGGTTCTGCCAACAATACGATTTGATCAGTTGGGCCGGGTCCATGTGTTCGGGGGCACGTTTCTGCTGAACCTTTTCCTAGTGAATCTATGGATGGCTGCGTTCAATTTGATCCCCGCCTTCCCAATGGACGGCGGGCGTGTATTGCGGGCACTCCTGGCGATGCGCCTCGATTACGTGCGCGCAACACAGATAGCAGCTAATATAGGTCAATTCCTTGCGCTTGGGTTTGTTGTAGCTGGGTTGTTGTTGCCGAACCCGTTCCTGCTTTTCATCGCGCTGTTTGTGTGGCTCGGCGCAGCAGGCGAGGCAAGCATGGTCCAAATGAAAAATGCGCTCGGTGGCATACCGATCCGACAGGTCATGATCACCAATTATCAGACACTTGCGCCAAACGATTCACTGGAGCGTGCCGTACAGCATATCTTGGCCGGGTTCCAACAAGATTTCCCCGTGGTCGAAAATGACCGGTTAGTTGGCATCTTGACACGGGCAGACCTGTTGACCGCACTCGCCCAACGCGGCTCGAGCGCACTTGTTGGCGAAGTTATGCAGCGACAGTTCATGACGGCTGACCCGGCTGAAATGGCCGAGGCTGTCTTTAGCCGACTGCAAGAATGCAACTGCCATTCGTTACCAGTTGTGCAAAACGGCCATCTGATCGGCATATTAACTGCAGACAACGTGGGCGAATTCCTCATGATTCAGGCTGCCTTGAAGAAAGTAGCACCACCTAAACTCAGGTTTTCTGAGGGTTAATTGCACATGTGCTCCTGTGGCGGTTTCGCCAACAGCTTGAAAATTGAAAAACACGCCCGGCGCCGACGCGGACCCCGCACCAAACCGAGAAAGACTGTTGGCCCATCAGGGTCGGTTTTGCTGCGCTCGGTTCGACCCAGGCGCTGAACAAACGACGTAGAACTTACCCCTCAGGTGGTTGGTTTGGAGGGAACGGCTCTAGCAGCGCAATGGTTTCAAGCCATTTGTTTGATGGCTACGACAAAGCGCAGCTACCCAATTCGCTATTGATTAATACCCCAACCCTTGCGGCCGAAATAAAAGCTTGCAATTTGTGTTGAGTTTATGCCTGCGCCGATTGTCTGAAAAACGTATCGCCGCCATCACCAAGATAGATGGCCGGCTCAAACTCCAATTCGTTGCCGGCTCAGATCATTCAGTCCAGACCGGGCTTGTCGCCGTCGAAGCCATGGCCCGGGTACTTGTGCCCGGGGCGTGGTTGAGATGGTAGCAGCATTGGGCGTAACGCGTCTGGCCGGCTATGGGCCGGGCCGCCAGCGCCTGACTCTGCGAGTACACCGACAGACACCCGTGGTCACCCGGCGAAGACCGAGTGTGGCAGAGCATTGTTCCTCAGGGCTGTCTGCAACCGAAAAACTGCTGGCCGATGACGAAATTGGCGCTCGTTGGCATCCACTCAAGCCAACTCTACCCCTCAACTTGGCCCGTGCGTAACGCTGCTCCGCGTCTCTCAGTCAATTTCAATCCAATCCTAATGATTGGTGTACGGTTGCACTGGCCGGTGTGCAAATTGAAAAATGGACACCTATCTTGCCCTGGGTAGCGTTCAGATAACTGCATCTGTGGTTAATATGGGGTTGTTTTGGATGAGAAGCTGTGTCCAATGGAATTGC
>FMJZ01126578.1_pt1 | contig 10679 bp, 9 predicted proteins | sample 1987881 | NCBI WGS metagenome assembly FMJZ01 (sample SAMEA4378227, study PRJEB15110) | soil metagenome | biome: soil; feature: Field; material: Soil | place: India | collected 2015-03-11 | depth 0 m | reverse complement strand
CTGAGGTACTGCGGTCCATCCCCACGGGCGTGGGGACTACTAGCGCGAACTGTGACGGCGGGGTAGGGGGGGCGGTCCATCCCCACGGGCGTGGGGACTACAGAATGCCAGCACCGTCATTCCCCCACCTCCTCGGTCCATCCCCACGGGCGTGGGGACTACCTGGTCCTGAACAGGGTGGACACCCTGATAGACGGTCCATCCCCACGGGCGTGGGGACTACGTGGTTCACCTGGTCCGAGTTCCTCAAGTGGCGGTCCATCCCCACGGGCGTGGGGACTACGCATCGGAAAGGCCCGCCGGTCCAGGCACGTCCGGTCCATCCCCACGGGCGTGGGGACTACCTGAGGATGTAGCTAGTCCAGGGGCCTGGCACCGGTCCATCCCCACGGGCGTGGGGACTACCTGGTCCTGAACAGGGTGGACACCTTGGCAGACGGTCCATCCCCACGGGCGTGGGGACTACACTTGACCAGGACGGCAAAAAACACCCCTGGACCCCCTCTATGTGTCTTTTTAGGATCCAGGACAACTTTTCAAGGTGCCCATAGCCTCGAGGAAGGGGCGGAGAGAAGAAGGAGGCTATCCCCCATAGCTTAGCACAGCCTAGCGGTATCTTGGAGAAGAACATGGAGCGGAAGAACAAAACCGCCCGGCTGATGGACCTGGTGGATCGCTTAGCCCTCCGCCCTCATGGGGTTGGGGAGTTGGCCCGCCGCTATGGGGTCACGGAGCGCACGGTGGAGCGCGACCTCGAGGCCCTCCGGGAGCAGGGCTACGCCGTGGAACGGGTGGGCCGGGGGCAGTATGCCCTTCGGGCTGCCTCTCCTCCCCTTCACCCTGTAGAGGCGTTGGCCCTCTTCGCTGCGGGAAGGCTTCTCTACCACCAAGCCCCGACAAAGCAGTACGGGAGCGCCTTAGAAAAGCTAGCCCGTATGCTTCCAAACCCCTTACGGGAACTTCTCCTGCAGAGCACGAAAGGCCTCGAGGCCAAAGCCGGAGACTCCCGCACCTTGGAGATGGTGGCCCGGGCGCTTTTGGAAAGGCGGGTCTTGGCCTTTGAATACCGCTCGGGCGGCTCCAAAAACTGGCGGCCCAAGGAGCTTCAGGTGTATTTCCTGGAGGCCAACCGCACCAACCTGGGCCTATACGCCATCGGGTACGAGAGAACCCATCACAAAAGCATTCTCACCTTTAAGCTCTCCCGTATGCGCAACACCCGCCTTCTGGAAGACACCTACGAGTTCCCCCCGGACTTTGACCCAAGCGCCTACCTGCGCCAGGCCTGGGGGGTGGTGGGGGCACGGGAAGGCGCGATGGAGGTGCGGCTTCGCTTTAGCCCTGAGGCGGCCTGGCGGGTTTTGGAAGGGGATTACCCTGGGCTCGAGGTGGAAGCCGAGCTTTCCGATGGGGGGCTTTTGGCCCGCCTTCCCGCAGTGCCCTTTAAGGGCGGGGTGCCTTGGGAGGTGTTGGCCTGGATCCAGAGCTTCGGCCCCCGGGTGGAGGTGCTGTCTCCCCCGGAGTTTCGCTCCCTTTGGCTGGAGGAGGCCCGTAAGGTGTGGGAGCAGTATGGAACCCGACAGGAAATGTCGGCAGTCTAAGGTAAGCTGGGCGCGTGAACGGGACCATTCCCGAAGCGGCCCTGGCCCTTTGGGCGAAAAGCGGAACCCCTTACCATCCCCTCCTGGCCCACATGCTGGACACGGCGGCGGTGGCCTGGGCGATCCTCCGCCGCGAGCCCTCACGAACCCTTTACCTATACGCCCAGGATTGGAGTCTTTCCGAGGAGGAGGCCCTATCCTGGGCCTCTTTCCTGGTGGGCCTGCACGACCTGGGCAAGGCCAGTCCCATCTTCCAGCTGGCCTGGGAAGAGGGCGCCAGGCGGGTACGGGGAGCAGGGCTTGAGTGGGACGAGGACCTGAAAGCGCATTGGGTAGCCCACGGGGTCTTTACCGATCTTTTCCTAAGAAGGCTTTTGGGGGAAAGGGGGCTTTCCAAGGTGGTGGCTGGGGATCTGGCCACGGCTTTGGGGGCCCACCACGGTTTTCCCGCCACCGCCGAGGAGAAAAAGCAGGGAAGGCTTCACCTTCGCCTCGAGGCCGGTCCCTGGTGGGAGGTGCGCGCCTGGCTTCTGGACGTGCTGGCCCGCACCTTAGGGGTGGTCTACCCCAAGATGGAAAACGCCCGCCCAGAGGCCATCCTCCGGGTGATGGCCCTGGCCTCCTTTGCGGACTGGGTGGCCTCCGACCCGGCCCTTTTCCCCTATGGACGAGATCCCTTAACCCCCACCTACTGGCCGGAGGCGTTGGAGCTAGCCCAAAAGGGGCTGGATAGGCTCGGCTGGCGCCCCTACAGGCCCCCCGAGGCCAAGGGCTTCCAGGAGCTCTTTCCCTATATTCCCAGGCCCAACCCCTTGCAGGAGGCGGTCCCGGCCCTCCTTCAGGGGGTGGAGGAGCCGGTGCTCCTCCTGGTGGAGGCCCCTATGGGCATGGGGAAGACCGAGGCCGCCCTATACGCCCACCACCTTCTACAGCGGGCCCTAAACCACCGGGGCCTTTACGTGGCCCTGCCTACCCAGGCCACGGGCAACGGGCTTTTTCCGCGGGTGCGGGCCTTTTTGGAAAGGGCTTCGGCAGGAGCGGTGGAGCTACAGCTCCAGCACGGATCTGCCCTCCTGAACCCCGAGTATGGGGCTTTACTGGAGAAAATCCATCCAGAAAGGGTAGGCGAAGGGGAAGAGGAAGGGGTGGTGGCCTCCGCCTGGTTCTCCGCCCGGAAGCGGGCCATGCTCTCCCCCCATGGGGTGGGCACCCTGGACCAGGCCCTCTTGGGGGTTCTGCGGGTGAAGCACCACTTCATCCGGCTTTGGGGCCTCATGAACCGGGTGGTGGTTTTGGATGAAGTCCACGCTTATGACGTCTACACCTCAGGCCTTCTGGAAGCCCTCCTCCGCTGGCTTCGGGCCCTGGGCTCCAGCGCCATCGTCATGACCGCCACCCTGCCCCCCTCCCGTAGGAAGGCCCTCCTTTCCGCCTGGGGGGCAAAGGAGGTGGCGGCCTTCGGCTCTTACCCCCGGGTGGCCCTTCTGGGAGCCGGGGGGCTGAGGGTGGAGGCCCTTCCCCCCGCCCGGAGGGTGGAAGTGGCCCTGGAGCGGGTTCCCGTGGAGGAAGAGGCCCTGGCGGCCCGCCTTTTGGCCTCCCTGCCGGGGGCCTTGGGGGCGGTGGTGAACACCGTGGACCGGGCCCAAAGGCTCTACCAGGCCCTAGGCCAGGGCCGGCCCCTCACCCTGGAGGGGTTGGTGGAGCGTTTGGGCTCCGGGGGGCAGGGCCCTTGGCAGGAGGTTTTGGAGGCCAAAGCGGAGAAGGCCCACTGGGTGGTAGGGAAGGAGCTCCAAGACGGCACTCTGGTCCTTCTCCTCCATGCCCGTTTCCCTGCGGAGGAAAGGGCCCTGAGGGAGAGCGTGGCCCTGGCCCTTTTCGGCAAAAGGGGTCCTAGGCCGGAGCGGGCCATCCTGGTGGCCACCCAGGTGGCCGAGCAGAGCCTAGACCTGGACTTTGACCTGCTCTACACCGACTTGGCCCCGGTGGACCTCGTCTTCCAGCGGGCAGGGAGGCTCCACCGCCATGAGCGCGGACGCCCAGAAGCCCACGCCCACCCCCGGCTCCTTTTGGGGGTGCCTGAGGGGCTTGCCTTTGGGGAACCCCTTTACTGGAGCCGGGTGTACGAAGACTTCATCCTACTCGCCACCGGGAAGGCCCTCGAGGGCCGCGCCACCTTGCGCATCCCTGAGGACCTCGAGGCCCTTCTGGAGGCCGTGTACGAGGCAGGCCCTGAGGGCTTCCCCGAACCCCTTAGGAAACGGGCCGAGGAGGGGTTCCGTCGTCTGGAAGAGCGCCGCAAGAAGGAGGAGGAAACCGCCCGCAACCTCTCCCTTTCCCAGCTGGAAAAGCTCCTGGCCTTGGGGGACAGCGCAGGGATGGCGGCGGAACTAGGATTGGAAGACGACGAGGAAAAACCCGAAACCCAGCGCCTCCTAACCCGGCTGGGCGACCCCAGCGTGGCGGTGGTGCCTCTCTTCCGGGTGGGGGAAGGGCTCTTCCTGGACCGGGAAGGGCGGCACCCGGTACGCCTTAGGGGCGAGATCGGCCGGGAAGAGGCGGAGGCCCTCTTCCGGCGGGCGGTGCGGCTTTCCCGCTTCCCCATCCCCCGGGACCTCTCCCGGGAAGAGCCCCCTTCCGCCTGGAAGAAGGTGGGCCTTCTGCGGGGCCTTCGGCCCTTGGAGGTGGGGCGGACCTTCGGGGAAGGCAAGGGCACTTTCTGGGTGGAGCTGGACCCGGAGCTGGGGGTGGTCTACCTCCGGGGTTGAATCCGACAGGGGTTGTCGGGTTGGGGTGGTAACGTTCTGAACAAGGAGGAGCGCACCGTGGCCAAGTTCAACCTTCTGGAAGAGCCCTGGATCCCCGTCCTCCGAGGGGGGCGGGTGGAGGAGGTGGGCCTCGAGGAAGCCCTTCTAAAGGCGCCGGAGATCGCTCGCATAGAAACCCCCTCCCCGCTGGAAGAGGCTGCCCTGCACCGTCTCCTCTTGGCTGTCCTGCACCGGGCCCTTGGGGGGCCTTCCCGGGTGGAGGAGGTGGGGGCTTGGTGGCAAGAGGGCCACTTTCCCTTGGAGCCCATCCGGGAATACCTGGACCGCTACCGGGCGCGCTTTTACCTCTTCCATGAGGAGGCCCCCTTCTTCCAGGTGGCCGACCTGCCCGAGAAGGATCCCCTTCCCTGGAGCAAGCTCCTACCTGAGCTGGCCAGCGGCAACAACCCCACCCTTTTTGACCACACCACGGAGGAGAACCTTCCCCAGGTGGGCTACGCCCAGGCGGCCCGGGCCCTCCTAGTCCACCAAACCTTCACTCCCGGCGGACTCCTGCGCCGCCATGGGGTTCCCTCGGCCAAGGGAGCCCCCTTGGCCGGGGCGGCGGCCTTCCTGCCCACAGGGGCAAACCTCTTTGAAACCCTCCTTTTCAACCTGGTCCCTTACCAAAAGGGGGAGGACGCACCCCTTTGGGAGGTCCCTCCTTTGCGCCTAGAGGACCTCGAGGGCCACAAGACCAAGTGGCCCCTTTCCGGAGTAACCCGGGTCTACACCTGGCCCAGCCGGGGGGTGCGGCTTCTGGACGAGGGGGACGGGGTGCGCCTCATGGCCTACGGTCCCGGGGTGGAACCCCTGGAAGCGGCCTTCCGCGACCCCATGGTGGCCTACCGGAAGGACGCCAAAGGCAACCTCCTTCCCCTACGGCTTAGTGCAGAGAAGGCTTTCTGGCGGGATTTTAGGGCCATGCTCCCTCAAGCCGAAGGGGTTCTCCCATCCACCGTAAACGCCGCCGACGAGCTTTTGGGCTACCTGGAAGGGGAGGGAATAGATCCTCTCCCGAGCCGAAGCCTCCGCGTCCTAGGCCAGGTTTCGGACCAGGCTAAGATCCTGGACGTGCGCCGGGAGGTTTACCCCCTGCCCCCCGGGGCCCTCTCCGCCAAGGCCGAGCTGAACCTAGGCTGGGCCCTGGAAAGGGCGGAGGCGTTGGGGCAGGGCCTAAGGCGGCTGGCCCTCCTTCTGGCCCAGGAGGTTTTGGGAAGCGGCGAGCCGGGGGAGCTTTCCGCTTTTGCCGCCTCTCTACCTTTGGAACGCCTTTACTGGCATGCGTTGGACGGAAGCTTTCCCGCCCTTCTGGAGCGCTTGGGTAAGGAGGGGGATAGGGCCTGGTGGAAGGAGGTTTTAAGGCAAGCCGCCTTGGAAGGCTGGAACGCCACGCGCGTCGCCCTGGGCACCGGGGCCCGGCACCTAAAAGCCCTGGCCAAGGGCGAAGCCCTGTTGCTTTCCCTGCTGGCGGAAAAGGAGGAGGTGAAGCGGTGAAGGAAGGGGCAAGGGTTTTTCTGGCGCGGCTTGAGGACCTTAAAGGGCGCAAGACCTGGACCCCGGCCCGGGCCGCCCTGAGGCGGAGCCTGGCCTTTGAGCCCGGGACCTATCCCCCGGCCATCGGGATGGTGGAGCCCCTTCTACCCGGGGAAGCGGAGGGATGGATCCGGGAGGCCTACTACCTGGTGGCGGCCCTCTACGCCCTCAAGGACGGGGAGCACCGGGAAGGGCGTACCCTGGCCCAGGCCCTACGGGAAAAGGCAGGGGATTCCGCCAGTGTGGAGCATCGGTTTCTGGCCCTTTTGGAGGCGGACCGAGACCAGATCGCCTTCCGGCTGCGCCAGAGCGTGGCCTTGGTGGAAGGGGGTTTGGACTTCGCGCGGCTTTTGGCAGACCTGCTGGCCTGGTTTAGCCCGGACCGGTGGGTGCAGGCCCGTTGGGCGAGGGAGTTTTACGGCGTGAAGGAAGAGGAGAAGGAGGAGGTGAAGGCATGAAGCTTTTTGAAGTGCACATCCTGCAGACGGTGGCCCCCAGCAACCTGAACCGGGACGACACGGGAAGCCCCAAGGACGCCCTTTTTGGCGGGGTGCGCCGGGCCCGCATCTCCAGCCAGGCGCAGAAGCGGGCGGTGCGGGTGGCGTTTAAAGAATATGGGCTCTTGGACGAGGCTGAACGGGCCGTCCGCACCAAGCGGGTGGTGGCGGAGCTTTTGAGGCGCCTCGAGGCCCAAGGGCACCCCCGGGAAAAGGCGGAGCTGGCGGTGGAAAACGCCCTCAATGCCGTGGGCTTTGGGGTAAAGGAAGGCCAGACGGAGTACCTTCTTTTCCTCGGAGAAATGGAACTAGACCGATTGGCGCAGGCCATCGGAGCCCACCTAGAGGCCCTGGCCGCAGGCGAGGCTAAAGGGAAAGGGAAGAAGAAGAGCGAGGTCAGCGCCGAGGTGAAAAAGGCCTTGGAGGGTATCTTTGACGGCGGTAGGGCTGTGGACCTGGCCCTTTTCGGTCGCATGCTGGCCGACCGGCCAGAGCTTGGGGTGGACGCCGCGGCCCAGGTGGCCCACGCCCTTTCCACCCACAAGGTGGACCGAGAGTTTGACTTCTACACCGCCGTGGACGACCTAAACCCTAAGGAAGACACCGGGGCCGGGATGATGGGAGACGTGGAGTTCTACTCCGCCACCCTTTACCGCTACGCAGTGGTGGATCTGGAAAAGCTTCTGCAAAACCTGCAAAACGATCGGGAACTGGTCCGGAAAGGGGCCTTGGCCTTCCTGGAAGCCTTTGCCCTTACCCTGCCTTCGGGCAAGCAAAACAGCTTCGCCGCCCATAACCCGCCCCTCTTTGTGGCCTTCCGGACCGGGGAGGGCCTGCCCCGGAACCTGGCTACCGCCTTTGAAAAGCCCATCCGCCCGAGGGAGGACCGGGCCCTTTCGGAGCTTTCCGTGGAGGCCCTCCTTAGAGAGTGGGCCAAGTTTGACCGGGTGTACGGGCCCCTTAGCCCCGAGTGGAAGGCCGGGGTGAACCTCACCGAGGCCAAAGTGGATGGATTCCCGGTGGTGGACTCCTTCGGCATGCTTAAGGAGAAAGCGGAAGAGGCCCTGGAAGCCCTTTTGGGAGGCTAGGATGCCCACCCTTCTCCTCCAGCTCCGGGGCCCCATGCAGTCTTGGGGCGTGCGGAGCCGCTTTGAGTACCGGGACACCTGGCCCTACCCCACCAAAAGCGGGGTGGTGGGGCTCCTGGCCGCCGCTTTGGGCCGGGATCGGAAGGAGGACATCTCCGACCTGGCGGCCTTGAGGCTAGGGGTGCGGGTGGACCGGAAGGGGGTGCTGAAGGTGGACTACCAGACGGCCCAGTTTGTTTACCGAGGGGGGTACGTCGCTGTAAACACTGAAAAGGAGAGGGCTTGGCTCAGCCGTTACACTTCTACGCCCATAAAGGTGGATCCTAGGAACTCCACCGTTACGAGCGCCCGCTATTTTCTCAGCGACGCGGCCTTTTTGGTAGGGGTGGAGGGGGAAGAGGATCTTCTTAAGGAACTCCACCGGGCGCTGAAAAACCCCTACTTTCCCCTCTACCTGGGGCGGAAGGGGTATGTCCCAAGCCCCCCTCCTTATCTTCCCGATGGCCTTCGCCAAGAAGGGCTGGAGGAGGCTCTAAAGGCCTACCCTTGTCTGGTCCTCAAAAAGCCCGAGGGCGGGTTTTTGCTGGCCCTCGAGGCCCAAACCGGCCGCCTGGTGTACGACCAGCCGGTGGGGCCCTTTTCCGAGCGCCGCTTTGCCGCCCGCTACGTGGAGGAGCGGCTCCTCCCCAAGGAAGAGGTGCCGGAGGGACCCCCTACCTGGGAGGTGGCGGATGTGGATCAGCAAGCTGGTGCTTAACCCCCGCTCCCGGGCCGCCCGGCGGGACCTCGCCAACCCCTACGAGATGCACCGCACCCTTTCCCGGGCGGTTTCCGAGGCCCTTAAGGAAGGCCGGGAAAGGCTTCTTTGGCGCCAGGAGCCTTCCCGGACCACAGAGCTTCCCGTGGTCCTGGTCCAAACCCTCACCGAGCCGGACTGGAGCGTTCTGGAAGAGGATTACGCCGAGATCTTCCCTCCCAAGGCCTTTGAACCAACCTTCCAGCCCGGGCAGGTCTTTCGCTTCCGCCTCAAGGCCAACCCCAGCAAGCGGCTTGCGGCCACGGGTAAGCGGATAGCTCTGAAAACCTGGCTGGAAAAGGTGGGCTGGCTGGAACGGCGCCTTCAGGAGGGGGGCTTCCGCCTTCTTGAGGGGGAAGAAGGCCCTGCGGTGCGCATCCTCCAGGACACCTTCTGGGAGGTACGACGGAAGGAAGGGCGGGTCCAGGTCCAGGTGGTGCTGTTTGAGGGGCGCCTGGAGGTGCAGGACCCGGAAAAGGCCAAAGCCACCCTGGCCCGGGGGATTGGTCCCGGCAAGGCCTTGGGCCTGGGCCTTCTTTCCTTGGCCCGCTAGACCATGCCCCCGGTGCCCAACACCCGCAACCTGAAGGAGCTCCCCAAGTTCCGGGATGGCCTTTCCTACCTCTATGTGGAGCACGCCTTCATAGAACAGGAGTCTCAGGGCATCGGTGTCTATGACCGCGAGGGGCTCACCCTGGTGCCGGTGGCGGCCTTGGGGGTTCTCTTCCTGGGCCCGGGCACCCGCATCACCCACGCGGCGGTGCGGGCCCTTGCCGGGAACGGGTGCACGGTGTGCTGGGTGGGAGAGGGATTGGCTCGGTTCTACGCCCAAGGCCTCGGGGATACCCGGAGCGCCCTTCGGCTCCAGCGCCAGGCCCGGGCCTGGGCCGACCCCAGGCTGCACCTGGAGGTGGTGTACCGCCTATACGCAAAGCGCTTCTCCGATCCCCTCCCCCGGGACCTGAGCCTGGAGCAGGTGCGGGGCCTCGAGGGGGTACGGGTCCGGAGCGCCTACACCCGCTGGAGCCAGGAAACTGGGGTGCCCTGGCACGGCCGGAGCTACGACCGCCGCAACTGGGTGGCCTCCGACCCGGTAAATCGGGCCCTTTCCGCGGGAGCCGCTTACCTTTATGGCCTGGCCCACGCGGCCATCGTCAGCGCCGGGTTTAGCCCTTCCTTGGGCTTCATCCACACTGGTAAGCTCCTTTCCTTCGTCTACGACCTTGCCGACCTCTACAAAACGGAGTACCTCATCCCCGCTGCCTTTCTTACCGTGGCCGAGTCCGATCTAGAGGTAGAGCGGCGGGTGCGGAGGGCTCTGAGGGAACGGATAGAGGCAGGAAAACTCCTGGAGCGCATGGTGGACGATCTCCTGGACCTCTTTTCTGGCCTTGGCTTGCCGGAGGAAGAAGACCCCATAGAGGAAGATCCCACCCGTCCCGGGGGCCTATGGGACCCCGAAGGCGAGGTGGAAGGGGGCGTGGCCTATGGTGGTGATGATCCTGGAGAAGGTACCGAAGAGCCTTAGGGGTGAACTCACCCGCTGGCTTTTGGAACTGGATACAGGAGTGTTTGTAGGCCGCGTAAGCGCCACCGTGCGCGACCTCCTTTGGTCCAAGGTTGTGGAGAAAGCCGGTGATGGGCGGTGCGCCATGGCCTGGCGCACCAACAACGAGCAGGGCTTTTCCCTTAGGCTTCACGGTTATCAAGACCGGGCCTTGAGGGACTTTGATGGTATAGTGTTGGTGGCGGTGCGCAACGCGGAAGCCGTCCGCAAAGCTGAAAAGCTAAAGCGGACCCAACCCAAGTTGCGCGGGGATCTTGACAAGAAAAACCTGGACTAACTCCTCTTAAGACACATAGCAGGGGGTAAGTTCGGGCTTTTGCCGTCCTGGTCAAGTGTAGTCCCCACACGCGTGGGGATGGACCGAGAGGCTCCCGCTGGGAGGGAACCCAAATTCCGTAGTCCCCACACGCGTGGGGATGGACCGACCAGAAGGGCGGAGGCGGGGGGCAGGCCGAGTAGTCCCCACACGCGTGGGGATGGACCGGGAGCGGACATCCAAGAACTCGGGGTTTTCCGGTAGTCCCCACACGCGTGGGGATGGACCGAACCAGTGTGTCCCGGTCCATGCGCATAACCTGTAGTCCCCACACGCGTGGGGATGGACCGCCACTCTGAGTGCAGCGGGCAGTGGTTACACCGTAGTCCCCACACGCGTGGGGATGGACCTCTGTCGGGGAAGCGGTCCTGCCCTACCTCACCGTAGTCCCCACACGCGTGGGGATGGACCGATAGGCTATCGGGGTCGGGCGGTCCATCAGGAGTAGTCCCCACACGCGTGGGGATGGACCGG
>FMJZ01009143.1_pt1 | contig 10690 bp, 8 predicted proteins | sample 1987881 | NCBI WGS metagenome assembly FMJZ01 (sample SAMEA4378227, study PRJEB15110) | soil metagenome | biome: soil; feature: Field; material: Soil | place: India | collected 2015-03-11 | depth 0 m | reverse complement strand
AAGGTATGCCCTCGGCGTTTAGCATTCAAAGCAGGCGTTTGCCCAGTTGGTCTTATTCCCCTGGCCAGCGCGCGTAGACGGCCTGCGAGAGAAGGCGGCGGTTGCTGGTTTCCGGCGTCGCCAGTTCGCCGCATTCCAATTTGCCTTCCAGTCCGTTGAGCATTTCTTTCAGCGCGAAAGACAAGTGAACTGCGGAGGCGCGCACGGCGTACATTGTCAGAACGACAAACAGCGTCCGTTTGTGCAACATGGCCCGGCAGGCTTGCAACAGGCGGGGCAAGGCCCGGTGCACCTCCCATACTTCGCCTTTCGGCCCGCCGCCCGAACTTGGGTGGGTCAAGAATCAGACCCTCGTAACGAACGCCGCGCCTCGCGTTGAACGAACTTCAGCGCGTCGTCGCCGATCCAGCGGAGGTTTTTCGTTTAAGCCGGAGAGCGACTGGTTGCGGCGCGCCCAGGCTACCGATTTTTTCGATGCGTCCACGTGAGTCGCGCGCACTCCCGCCGCTGCTGCTGCCAGCGTGGCCAGGCCGGTGTAACCGAACAAGTTGAGTACGTGCGGGAGCGCAGCAGGGGATCGTTGTTGGCGCTGTGTTGTTTGCCGGGCTAGCCAATCCCCATGCGCCGCGCATTCCGGAAAGACGCCGCATGTCGGCCGGCGGTGATCATGGCGTAAGAAGCGCAAGGCGATTCCCGGCAAAGATGGCAGTGAGTAGCGCATTTCCCACCGTTCCTCCACGGGCTTGCGAAGCTGCCAATGCCCTCCGCTTTCTCCGTTGCTTGGAACAAAGACAGCGTCGGTGCTTTTCCAACGGCTCTCGGGCAGTGCTCGCGACCACAACGTCTGGACTTCAGGACGCACGAATAGGTATGGCTCGAAGCGTTCGAGCTTTTGCCCCTCGCCGCTGTCCAGCAATTCGTACTCGCGCCAGCCGGATGCAGAGAGAAGGGAGAGTTCCGGCAGCAAGGACTCATTCATTCACAAGGAAATAGGACCTCGCAATTTTACACTCGTTTTGCATTCTACGCCGTGTCCTTGTTGTATAATCACAGCAACCGCGCTGCCGGTCGATTTTAGAGCTTGGTTGCACAGGTATACTGAGAGGAGTTTCTTCTTGCAGGGATTGGGGAAACACAACGAATGCTGCGTCAGGGCGAGCCGTCGAGGCGACAAAGCAATCTCTTGGTTGTGTAGGGGAGCGCTTTGGCGGTTGCGCCGCCTTGCTGCGATACGATACCTTGGTGTTTGCCACGGAACGGGAGAGGAGGTTAACCACACTATGAAGAAACGCGTCCTGATCACGGTCTGGATCGGCCTTCTTCTGACACTCGCCGCGTGTTTTCCGAAAACGTCGCCCGCAGAACTGCCTACCTTGACCCCGACGGCTACCCTGCCTCCGCCTACGGCCACGCCAACCCCGCCGCGTAGCCTGACAATCTGCGTGGGCGCAGAGCCGACCAGCCTTTACCCTTACGGCAATTTCTCCTCTACGGCGCGCACGATTCTGTCGGTCGTCTACGAAGGCCCGTTGGACACCAATTCCTATGCTTACCAGCCGGTGATTCTGGAACGCCTGCCCAGCCTGGCAAATGGCGACGTCCAAATTTTCCCGGTGAGGGTATATGTGGGCGATGCGGTTATTGATGCGAATGGGAATCCGGTGACGCTGACGAAGGGGGTGCGCATTCGACCGGCGGGCTGTCGCAGCGATTCCTGTGCTGTGGAGTATAGCGGCGCCGGCGAGGTGGAGATGGATCAGATGCAGGTGACGTTCCGCCTGCTGCCCGGCCTGCGTTGGTCGGACGGCGAGCCGTTGACTGCCGAAGATTCGGTATATTCGTTCCGGTTGCACGCCGATGGCGCCACGCCCGGATCGAAATACCTGATCGAACGTACACGCGCCTACGAGGCCGCCGACGCGCAGACCGTCCAGTGGTGGGGGAAACCGGGATTCGTTAGCGCCGACTACCCGCGGATGTTCTGGACGCCTTACCCGAAGCATCTCTGGAGTCCACACAGCGCGGAGGCATTGCCCGAGTTCGAACTGGCGGCGCGTACGCCAGTCGGCTGGGGACCGTTTCTGATTCAGGAGTGGGTTTCGGGGGACCACCTGACGATGGTACGGAATCCGTACTACTTTCGCGCGCAGGAAGGACTGCCCAGGCTCGATCAGTTAATCTTCCGCTTCTATACGGACGCCGACGCGGCGGTTAACGCTTTACTGGATGGCCTTTGCGATGTGTTGGACACCAGCCTTATTCTCGATGGCCAAGTGAGCCAACTGCGCGCGGCGGCTGCGGAAGGGCGCGTGCAGTTGCTGACAGTTCCGTCGAACGTCATGGAGCGGCTGGATTTTGGCATTCGCCCCGCCTCTTATGACAACGGTTATCAGCTGAAGGTGGATCGGCCAGATGTGCTGGGCGATAAACGCGTCCGTCAGGCGATTCTGCTGTGTCTTGACCGTCAGCGGGTGGTGAATGAGGTCCTGTGGGGGCTGACCCAAGTTCCGGATTCGTTCGTGCCGCAAGGACATCCTTTTTACAACCATTCGGTAGCCCGCTATACATTCAATCCTGCTGCTGCGCGCGCCTTGCTGGAGGAGGTCGGTTGGCGCGATATGGATGCAGACCCGACCACGCCATGGCAGGCGTTCGCCGTACCCAATGTGCCGCCGGGGACGCCGTTGACGCTAAATTACTATACGACCAATGCTGTGCAGCGCGTGCAGGTGGCTGGGATTTTGAAGGAATCGCTGGCGCAGTGTGGCATCCAAGTCAACGTGCAGTACCTGAGGGCAGAGGAATTGTACGCACCCGGCCCGGCGGGTCCACTCTTTGGACGCAACTTTGATCTGGCCGAATATGCCATGGGAGTATGGGGCATGGAACCTCTTTGCGAGTGGTACGCAACGGAGGAGATTCCCACAGCAGCCAATCATTGGATTGGCGTCAACATTAGCGGTTACAGTAATCCGGCCTTCGACGCTTCCTGTCGTACGGTGCGTCAATCGTTGCCGGAGGAGGCGGCGTATGCGACTGCCTATCGCGAACTCCAGGCTCTCTTTGCCGAAGAATTGCCGATTGCCCCGCTCTACTGGCGTGTCAAGATTGCCGCCGCGCGTCCAGATGTATGTAACTTTACGCTTGACGCCACGGCCCAGAGTGCTTTGTGGAGGGTGGAGTTGTTCGATTACGGCGCAGCGTGCCCGTGAATTTGTAAGACAAAAGCGTCGAACACTTGACTTTTTTCATCGCTTATGCTAACCTTCAAACAAGGATTTCACGGCGCCCTGGAAAAGGAGAGGGCCGTGTTTAATGGCGTTTCGGATGCCGGAAAGAAAGGAGGTGATTTTGGCGTTACCTAGAGGTTCTCTTGCGTGGTTCGTTGACGTTCCACCTTTTGTTCACCCTTTTTACTTCGGAGGAGAAAGACAATGACTCGCAATCGCTTTATGATTGTCGTGGGTCTGCTGATCGCGGCGAGCATGGTGCTCTCGGCCTGTGGTCCAAAGGCGGCTTCCCCGGCGAAAGGCCCGCTGGCGAACACCATTGTTTTCGTCAGCCAGGATAGCGCCGAGGCGGCCGTCTCGCAATTGAAGGCAGGCGAGATTGATATTTATGCTTACTCGGTCAGCGACCCGACGCTGTTCGAGGATGTCAAGGCTGACCCGAATCTCTCTTACTCGACAGCCTACGGCTCCTACACCGAAATCACGTTCAACCCCTCTGGCCCGACGTTCCAGGATGGGCGGCTGAATCCGTTCAGCAACCCAAAGATTCGCGAGGCCATGAACTGGCTGTTGGATCGCAATTACATCGCGCAGGAAATCTACGGCGGCCTGGCGGTTCCAAAGTACACCTCGCTCAATAGCTCCTTCGCCGACTATGCCCGCTATGTAGATGTCTGCCGCCAGTTGGAAGCCTATTACGCGCACAATCCTGCCAGGGCGGAGGAGGTCATCGGCGCCGAGATGAAGGCCATGGGCGCCGAACTGGTAAACGGCAAGTGGCAGTACAACGGCGCGCCGGTAACGCTCATCGGCATCATCCGTGTTGAGGATGAGCGCATGGCGATTGGTGATTACGTCTCCAACCTCCTGGAGGACATTGGTTTTACGGTAGATCGCCAGTACAAGACACGTTCTGAGGCCTCGCCGATTTGGAATCGGAGCAACCCGGCGGAGGGCCAGTGGCATTTCTACACCGGCGGTTGGATCACCACTGCTATCAGCCGTGACGATGCGACCAACTTCGGTTACTACTATACTCCATTGGGAAGTGGCTCGCCGCTCTGGCAGGCCTACCAGCCAAGCGAAGAGTTCAAGGAAGTCGCTGAGCGCCTGTGGACCAACGACTTCAAATCCATGGAGGAGCGCGGTGAACTCTTCAAGAAAGCGCTCAAACTGGCCAACGAGGACTCGGCGCGCGTCTGGTTGGTAGATCAGATTTCCTTCTCGCCCCAGAAGAAGGACCTGGTGGTGACCTATGACCTGGCGGGCGGTGTTGCCGGTTCGGCCATGTGGCCCTATACCATCCGCTGGGAAGGCAAGGAAGGCGGCACGGTCAAGTGGTCGCAGCCCGGCGTGCTGATTGAGCCATGGAACCCGATCGGCGGCAGCAACTGGATTTACGACCAGACTCCCGGCCGCGCGACGATGGATTACGCCACCTTGCCGGATCCCTTCACCGGTCTGGCCTGGCCGCAGCGCGCCGAAAAAGTCGAGGTGACGGCGCAAACAGGTCTGCCCATCTCCAAGACGCTCGACTGGGTCTCGCTGAAGTTCGTGGATGAGATTCAGGTGCCTGGCGACGCGTGGGCCGACTGGGACGCGGCCAATCAGAAGTTTATCACGGTGGCCGAGAAGTATCCGGAAGGCGCCACCTCGCTTATCAAGAGCGTTATTTACTATCCGAAGGACCTCTTCGATAAGGTGGCCTGGCATGATGGCAGTCGTCTCTCGGTGGGCGATTTTGTCATGACCATGATCATGACCTTCGACCCTGGCAAACAGGAAAGCGCCATCTACGATGAGGCGGCTGTGCCAACGTTAGAGGCCTTCCAATCGCACTTCAAGGGCGTTCGCATTGTGTCCACCGATCCACTGGTCATCGAGACCTATGACGACATGTACTATCTGGACGCGGAGCTGAACGTCTTTGGTTGGTGGCCGAACTACCTCTATGGCCCCGGCTCCTGGCATGCGCTGGCGCTGGGCGTTTTGGCCGAGTCCAACAAGGAACTTACGTTCACGGCGGACAAGGCCGATGCTCTTCAGGTGGAGTGGATGTCCTATGTGGCTGGGCCAAGCCTGGATATCCTCAAGAAGTATGCGGATCAGGCTAAGGCGGAGAATTACATTCCCTATGCGTCGACTCTCGGTCAGTATGTGAAGGAAAGCGAAGCGCGTGCTCGTTGGGGCAATATCCTGAAGTGGTACGATACCTACAAGCACTTCTGGGTGGGCACCGGCCCGTTTTACCTGGAGAAGGTCAACCCGGTTGAAAGCACGTTGACCCTGCAGCGCAGCGCGGCCTTCTCCGATCCGGCGGATAAGTGGGCTCGCTTCGGCGCGCCGAAGATCCCCGTGGTGGAGATCACCGGCCCGACCAAGGTGACCATCGGTGCGGAGGCTGCCTTCGAAGTCCTGGTGACTTATCGTGGCGCTCCCTACCCGCTGTCCGAAATTACGGGCGTCAAGTACCTGCTCTACAACGCCAAGGGACAACTGGTAGGCACCGGCGAGGCGGGAGCGGTTGAAGATGGTAAGTACCAGATCGTCCTGCCGTCTAATGCGACCGGTCTCCTGGAAGCCGGCTCGAACAAGCTGGAGGTGGCGGTCACCTCACTGGTGGTGAGTGTCCCGGCCTTCGCCGCTATCGAGTTCGTCACGGCTCCGTAAGTCGTTTGAGGGTGTTGGGTCTGATAGGAGCGAACAAGGCTCCTATCAGACCCCCTTTTTTTCTTGACGGTGAGCGTTCATGACCCTGGAAACCCAGACTCAGTTTGCCGCCGATGTGGAGAGCGCGCCAAAAGAGAAAGGCATCAGTACCCTGAGCCGCGTGGGGCGCTACGCTCTGGTGCGCTTGTTTACGCTCTTCGTGACGGTGGTGATCAGTATATTTCTGACCATTCTCATTGCGAACATGGGGGGATACGTGGACCAGATTCGGCGTGGCGAGATTCGAGAGGGCATCCAGCAAGCCGTCTTGACCAATCCGGCGCTGCGGCGTATGGGGCCCGAAGAGCAACGTAAGTGGATGGAAGAACGTATCGCGTTGGAAGAGAAGCGCGCCGGACTTGATCAGCCCTTCATGGTGCGGACCGTTCGTTTTCTGACGAATGCCCTCACCTTGAATCTGGGTCGCGCCAAGTACATGAGCAGCGATAGTGGCTCGCGCCAGGTGCGCCTGATCATCCTGGAACGCCTGCCGGCCACGCTGGTTCTATTCGGCACCTCTACTTTGCTTTTATTCTTCGTGGAGTTATTTATCGCCCTTTCCCTCTCGCGTCGCTATGGAAGTTTTTGGGATAAAATTTTCGTGACGCTGGCGCCGACTTCCGCCGCGCCAGCCTGGTTTTATGCGATTTTCCTTATCCTTATCTTCGCGGCCTGGTTGAGGATTCTGCCCTATGGCGGCATGGTAGATGCTCCCGTGCCGGATAATCCTTTTGAGTATGTTTTGAGCTTGCTCAAGCATATGATTATCCCCCTCTTGGCGCTGGCAATCAGTGGCATTTTCCTGGCGGTCTACAACTGGAGAACGTTCTTCCTCATTTACTCGAGCGAAGACTATGTGGAAATGGCCAAGGCCAAAGGGTTGACCTCGCGTGATATCGAGCGGCGCTATGTGCTGCGCCCGACTTTGCCCACGATTATCACAACGTTTGCCTTGACCATCATTGGCGTTTGGACGGGCGCGCCCATCTTTGAAACGGTCATCAACTGGCCGGGGTTAGGGCGCACTTTCTATCAGGCGATTGGCTTGTTCGATACCGCCGTGATCGTGGGGGAGACGGTGATCTTTGCTTACCTATTAGCAATTACGGTCTTCTTACTGGACTTTGTCTATGCGTTGGTGGATCCGCGCGTCAAAATCGGTCAGGAGAGTGGACAGGCATGAAAAACCTGCAACGCACCCTGCGCGAACTTTTGCGTTATCCTTCCGCCGTCGCGGGTGTCGTCATTATCCTGTTGCTCATGGGTGTGGCGATCTACACCTTGGCGACCATCCCTTACCATGAGGCTATCCGCCTCTGGCGCGGCGGCGAGGAAATCTGGTACCAGAATCCCAAAAAAGCCGCTCCCGAATGGACGAACTTCTTTCGCCGCAAGAAATTGCCGGTGTCCTTCACCCTGCATAGCGCGGACGGTACAGCGGCAAAAACAGTCTCGACCGATGCGCGCGGCAACCGAACGATCCAAATTGTCTATTCGTTCGATTACCAGTATGATGATTTCCCGCAAGAACTCATCCTATACTTCAAAGCCGACTTTGCAGAAAAGCGACCGCATGTCTCTATCCGTTGGCGCACGCCGGATGGGCGGGAGATTCGTGTCAAGGAGTTTTCGGTCGAGTCGAATCAAACGTATCGTTTCGGCCAAGACATGACTTTGCAACGTAAGTTCGGCGATTGGTCTGTGCAACAGGGTCTATTTGCCGATCCTTACCAGATCAGGCCGATTCCTTTGAAAGGCAACTATCAACTTGTGGTTACGGCGCAGGCGTTCGAACCGAACGCCGATGTGAACGCCGAGCTCGTCGTTCATGGCCGCTTGGCTGGGTTGGCCGGCACCGATCATCGCCGACGCGATTTGCTCATCCCGCTCCTATGGGGCACGCCGGTCGCGTTGGCCTTTGGTCTGCTGGCAGCCCTTGGCACCACGCTTACGACCATGGTGATCGCTGCCGTGGGCGTCTGGTACGGATCGTGGGTGGATGAGGTTATTCAACGCATTACCGAGATTTTCCTGGTTCTGCCCTTCCTGCCGATTCTCTTGATGATCGGTACGTTCTACTCGCGCAGCATCTGGGTCATTCTGGGAGCCACGATTCTTTTGAGCATCTTTGGCGCTGGAATCAAAACCTATCGCGCAGTGTTCATGCAGGTTAAAGAATCCCCTTACATCGAGGCCGCGCGAGCCTATGGTGCAAGCGACGCACGGATCATCTTCTTCTACCTGACGCCGCGCATTATCCCCATGTTGATTCCCCAATTGGTGACCTTGATCCCCAGCTATGTCTTTCTGGAAGCCTCGCTGGCCGTGCTTGGCTTGGGGGATCCGGTCTTGCCCACGTGGGGGAAGATCATCAACGATGCGCAGGCCAACGGCGCCCTATTTCAGGGGCAGTATTACTGGATTTTGGAACCGTCAGCGCTGTTAATGTTGACCGGCCTGGCGTTTTCCATGCTTGGCTTCTCACTCGACCGCATTTTCAATCCTCGCTTGAGAGGATTATAGTCCGATGCCTGTCGAAAAATTACTGCATATTGAAGATTTGGTATTGTACTTTCGCACCACGCAGGGCGCGGTGCAGGCAGTAGATGGTGTTAGCCTGGACCTGGATTACCACAAAGCAGTTGTTGTCCTTGGGGAATCGGGGTGCGGGAAGAGTTCGCTGGCCAAGGCTATCTTGCGTCTCTTGCCGCGCAATGCGGGAGAATATCGCGGCCGTGTCTGTCTGGAAGGTGTGGACGTGATGGCTCTTTCGGATGAAGAGTTTCGGCAAAATGTTCGCTGGGTGGGCATGTCGCTTGTGCCTCAGGCCGCGATGAATTCGCTGAATCCGGTGTTGCGTGTGGGCGAGCAGGTCTCGGAGCCGGCGATCCTCCACTTGGGGGTAGAAAAAGGGGAAGCGCTTGGGTTGGCGCGCAAGATGTTCCAGCATGTGGGCGTGCCGGTGGATTTTCTGAGTCGTTACGCTTTTGAGTTGAGCGGGGGAATGCGGCAGCGCGTGGCGATTGCTATGGCGCTGGTCACCTCGCCAAAACTGATCATCCTTGATGAACCGACGTCCGCGCTCGATGTGCTGACGCAGGCAAACATCTTCAACGTGCTCAAACGCATCAAGCGGGAACTAGGTACGAGTTTCATCCTTATCACCCATGATATTGCCACCTCGAGCGAGCTGGCCGACTCGGTAGCGGTGATGTATGCCGGTCAAATTGTCGAAGTCAGCGATGCCTCTGATTTCTTCGTTGAGCCGCTCCATCCTTATGCGCGGAAACTGATGGCCAGCGTCCCGCGCTTGCGCGGAACGCGCGAACCGGAATTCATCGCCGGCCAACCGCCTAGCCTGCTTGCGCCTCCATCTGGCTGCCGCTTTGCGCCGCGTTGTCCATCTCGTTTCGCAAAATGTGACGAGGATCCGCCGACGTTCGAGCAGAACGGGCGAAAAGTTAAATGCTGGTTATATTCCAGATAAGGAGCACGACATGGTTGTGGCTGCTGCGGAGAAGATTCAGCCCCAGAACCCTTCGACCAACGGCACTTTACTCTCCCTACAAGATTTGCGCGTCTGGTTTGAACTGCGGCGATTCGGCTTTGGACATGCAGGCTACGTGCGCGCGGTAGATGGGGTCAGTTTCGATTTGCGTGAGGGAGAGGCAATTGCCGTTGTCGGCGAGAGCGGATGCGGCAAATCCAGCCTGATGAAGACGATCCTCGGTCTCTATCGCCCCAGGGGAGGACGCGTGCTCTTTCGCGGCCAAAATCTACACGAAATGGGACGCAAAGGATTGCGCTGGTATCGTTCGCAGGTCGGTTATGTGCAACAGGACCCTTTTGGCGCGCTGCCACCGTTTATGTCGGTGCGGCGAATTCTGGAAGAACCACTCATCGTTGGCGGAGTAAAGAGCAAAAACGAACGCATTGGACGAATCTACAAAGTGATGGAGGAAGTCAAACTTCATCCTGTTGAGGACTACCTTGATAAATTCCCCCACATGCTGAGCGGCGGGCAACAACAGCGCGTGGTCATTGCACGCGCGATGTTGCTGGAACCAAAACTCATCGTCGCCGATGAGCCGGTATCCATGCTCGACGCCTCGGTACGCGTCGAGATTCTGCGCCTGTTGCGCACGTTGCAGGAGACGCATCGCCTGGCTGTTATCTATATTACTCACGACCTCTCGACAGTGCGTTACTTCTCGGAGCGCATTTTTGTGATGTATGCCGGTCAGTTGATTGAGAAGGCTCCTGTAGAGCGTCTGCTGCACAATCCTTATCATCCCTATACGGCAGCCTTGCTGACCGGCACGTCAGAGCCGGACGCCCGCAACGCGACCACATTCAAAGATGTGCCGCCGGGCGAGCCGCCAAGCCTGGTGCATCCGCCGACCGGCTGTCGCTTCCATCCACGCTGCGCGCGTATTATCCAGGGACTATGTGAGAAGGAAATACCACCGGATTTCGAGCCAGAAGCAAACCATCAGGTTGCTTGTTGGCTCTATCGCTAAACGCAGAAAGTAAGAACATGGAGGAACGACGCGCTCTCCGGTTGATTGGGATTGGATTTCTGCTTGTGTTAACAGGGGCGGTCTTGCCTCTGTTGATGGTGCTTCGCGTTGTTCCCTCTACCTTCTTCCTCAATTTCTTATCCTACTCGGCCTCGGTAGCCGGCCTGTTTCTCGGAGTTCTTGGCGGTGCTTTGTATGCGCGCCTGGCGCGTGGGGGAAGGTCGGAAGAAG
>FMJZ01102423.1_pt1 | contig 10699 bp, 8 predicted proteins | sample 1987881 | NCBI WGS metagenome assembly FMJZ01 (sample SAMEA4378227, study PRJEB15110) | soil metagenome | biome: soil; feature: Field; material: Soil | place: India | collected 2015-03-11 | depth 0 m | reverse complement strand
CCCCGCGTCGGGGAGAGGTCGGGAGAGGGGTCGGCTCACCGGGAGATTTGCCCTCCAGAATACCCCCTGCAGGAATCAATCGCCCATCAGCGAACCCATTCCCAATCAGCACTGTTCAGAGGAGGAGGGAATATGTACGAGTTCACCCCATTGCGCAGAGATTTGCTGAAAAGCCTCGGCTCGCTGGCGGCGCTGACCGCCTTTGCGGAAGGCACGGGTGGAGCGATGGCGTTCGCCTCTACCCAGCAGGACGAAGGAAAAGGGGTGCTGAACGTGCGCGACTTCGGCGCGAAAGGCGACGGCAAAAGCGATGACACCTCCGCCTTCCAGAAAGCCATTGATGCCGCGCACGCGATGGGCGGTAACATTGTCTTCGTTCCCCGAGGCGACTACCTGATTGCCGGCACGCTGGAGGTGCGCGAGCACGTGGTGCTGGAAGGTGTGTTTCGCGGACCGACCTTCGGCTCACAGAACCGCGGCTCTACCCTGCTGGCGGTGGCTGGCAAAGGGCAGGTAGATGGCACACCTTTCATCACCCTGCGACAGAACGCTACCCTGCACGGCATCACCATCTTCTATCCCGAGCAGATCCAACAAGACCCACCCCATCCCTACCCATGGACCATCCGCGGCAACGGCGACAACTGCACGCTGGTAGATGTCCTGCTGGTCAACCCCTATCAGGGGATAGACTTCGGCACATTCCCATCAGGCAGGCACTTCATCCGCAACGTGGGCATGGAGGCGCTATACCGCGGGCTGTATATCGACCAGTGCTATGACATCGGCAGGGTGGAGAACCTGCATATCTGGCCCTTCTGGGAGGTATGGCAGACCCCGCTGAAGCAGTTTATGGTGCGCGAGGCGATTGCCATCATCATCGGGCGCACCGACTGGGAGTATATGAGCAACTGCTTCTGTATCGGCTATAAGATAGGCTTCCAGTTCATCCGCACCAAAGCGGGTTCGCCCAACGTGGTGCTGACTCAATGCGGCTCGGATGTCGGTCCGCTCGCGGTAAGGGTGGAGAGCGTGCAGGAACACGCGGGTATCGCCTTCGTCAATGGGCAGTTCATGGCAGGCATTGAGATCGAGGAGACCAACGCTGGTCCCGTGAAGTTCACCGGTTGTGGCTTCTGGGGGGTTGACACCACCGAAAGCCATGCAGTGCTGAAGGGCAAAGGGCACACCTTCTTCAACGGCTGTCACTTCAACGGCTGGGACCGTAAGAAGACCGGTGCGCCATGCATTGATGTTCAGAGGGGTGGTGTCACCATTACAGGCTGTGACTTCATGGACGCCGACAAGACGCATATCCGGCTGGGCAGAGATATAGACGTCGCGCTGATAATGGGCAACCGACTGCGAGGCAAGGAAGGCATCATCAACGAGGCTGGCGACCGAGCGCAGATTGGGCTGAACGCGGTAACGCCCTGATTACTCTGCCCGCACTATCTCGTCCCAGTCGTACACCCCGACGATGCGCTGACCGGGTTCCACAATCAGGAACTCATCGTCCCACTCGCCGAAGACCAGCTTGCGCAGGAGGCGCCCACTGCCCTCCAGTACCATCAGATCCCTGCCTTCCTGCTGGGCAAGGGCGCGGCATCGCTCCAGAAATCCGAGGTGACGAGTCTCAGGCAGTTCGATGAACACCACGCGGTTGCCTTCTGCCGCCTTGATACTGCCGTGGATGGTCTCAAAGATATACCTTCCGTTCTCCTCGCCGTACTGGGCGATATACTCCTCCAGCTTCGCGTAAAGCCCTGTAGCACTGCTCAGGCTGGACTCGCGAGTATACGCCCCGTCGCGCTCCATATAGCCGAGCGCACTGAAAGGAGTGCTGGGAGCATCAGCAAAGTGCTGTTTGAACGCCTCACGGGAGCCGAGAAACAGTGTACAGCAATCATGCGCACGCGGAATCACCAGCCGCGTCTTGTTCGCTCTCAGATTCAGCGTGGAGTTTCCACACAGCCCGTACCCCAGCAGAATCGCATCGTACTGTCGCAGCGAGGCTTCCGCTTCCTCGATGCGCGACTGAATGAGTGCACGCAAGCGGTTGCTGTCGTCATGTGCTCCTTTCGGGGTAAACTCCAGGTCAACAGTATGGGGGCTGTCGGCAACGTAGCGACAGACCTCCCGGGTGAGCACTTCACAGGCAATCAGTTTAAACAACATCTTCTCCATCCTTCTGGCACGTTCTTGCCATGATTTTACCGTGACATTGCGTCGGAGTCAAAGGGTGTGAAGGGAAAACTGCGAACACGGTATAATAACGGTAATAGTGCAGACAAGTGTTTAGATGGTGATTGGTCATGGCGCCGCTCCCGCTCACGGCCGCGGAACATTTCGGGCGATGGGTACAGGAGAACGACCCTTCTGTTCAGGAGAAGGTCGTACTCGTTGCCGGATGTGGTGACGGCAAAGAGGCGCGGTATATCCATCAGCGGACGCAGGCAACGGTGATTGGCTTTGACCTTCGTGAGAAGCCGCCTGCGGGCTGGGAGTGGGAGGATGGGTTGTACTACCTGCGGGCGGACGTTACACGCCTGCCCTTTCGGGGTGAGAGCTTCGATTATGTGTTTTATCATCATGTAATAGAGCACGTTTCCAACCCGATGGCGAGTCTGCATGAGATATACAGAGTGCTGAAGCCCGGGGGCTACCTGTATATCGGCACCCCGAACAGGCACCGGGCTGTGGGTTACGTCGGCGCTGCGGGGGTTACGTGGAAACAGAAGCTGCTGTGGAACTGGGCTGACCTGAAGGCGAGGTTGCAGGGGCGTTTTCGTAACGAACTCGGCGCACATGCAGGCTTCACCCGCCGAGAGCTGGAGACAATGCTCGGTGAGCGTTTCGGGCAAATCACGTGGCTAACGGCAGACTATCTTCGGTTCAAGTACGGTGCGCGTTTGCCACGATGGTTCATGGGGCTGTTGTGCCGCGATGGAGTGCTGGAGTTTGCGGCGCCAGCACTATACGCCCTGTGTAAGAAGTGAAGGAGGCACGCTGAAATGTCCACACGTGTGCGCAAACCTGAACCCGTGCCGCCGTCCGTGCTGAGCCGGCGAGTGTACGATATCGTCGGCATCGTGCTTTTTACGGTGGGCGCGGTGGTACTTGTCAGCCTGACGACCGCCGAGAACGGCTATCTGGGGCAGTGGCTGAACGAGCTCCTGCGCCGAATCGCCGGGCTGGGTGCGTTCGCGGTACCGCTCCTTCTCATGCTGTTGGGTACGCTGTTCCTGATTGGCTACGAGCGGTTCTCCTTCACCAACACCTCCTGGGGCGCGGTACTGATGTTCCTGGCGTTCACCGGCTGGGCACACGTCACGCGCGTGCCCTTCGAGCGCAATTTCTCTCCTGAAGGTTTGCGCACAGGCGGCGGCTATATCGGCGGCGCCATCGTATACATCGTGCATTCCCTGCTCAATCTGGCGGCGGTGTATATCGTGCTGACGGCTCTGACCATTATTGCACTCCTGCTGATTGTGGACCTGCCGTTTGTGGACATCGCCCGGCGCACCATCGCCGGCTGGATCAAGGGCTTTCAGCTGGCTCAACAGGGCGCACGCACCGTGAAAGAGAAGGGAGCGGCGATACGCAGTGCCCGCGCGGCGCGAAAAGCAGGTAAGGAAGAGGTCAAACGCACGCTGGTGAGCAATGAAAACCGCGCGGTCGCCCAGGCTCCAGCCCCTGCCAAAGAGTCGCCCAAACGCAGTGCGAACCTGATAGAAGCCGTCCAGCAGAGGCTTAGTCGCGAGCCGTCCTCCCGAAGCGAGGAAGAGACCGTAGTCGCTCCGCTCAACGGCGAGATTGTGGAGGAGTACGAATATCCACCGCTCTCCCTGCTGAAGGAACCTGCTCCACCGCCCAAGCGCATTCAGGCGGAGCTCTCTGAAAAAATCCGCATCCTCGAACAGACGTTAGACGAGTTCGGCATCGGAGCAAACGTGGTGGAGATTGCGCACGGACCCACCGTCACGCGCTACGAGGTGCAGCTGGCTCCCGGTATCAAGGTGAGCAAGATCGTCAGCCTCGCGGATAACCTGGCGATGGCGCTGGCGGCGATAGACGTGCGCGTGGAAGCTCCCATCCCGGGCAAGTCGGCTATCGGGGTGGAAGTGCCCAACGACAACCCGCGCATCGTCACCCTGCGCGAGGTCATCGACACCGACGAGTTCCGCAACGCCCCGTCTCTGCTGACCTTTGCGCTGGGCAAGGACGTGGGCAACGAAAACCGCTACGCCGACCTCGCCAAGATGCCCCACCTGCTCATCGGTGGTGCCACCAACTCGGGCAAGAGCATGTGTTTGAACACGCTTATCGCCAGTATTCTCTATCGCGCCACCCCGCGCGAAGTGAAGTTCATCATGATCGACCCCAAGCGGGTGGAGCTCTCGCTGTTCGACGGCATCCCGCACCTGATGTGCCCGGTGGTGAAGGACGTGAAACAAGCCTCCGGTATCCTGCGGGCGGCGATTAAGGAGATGGAGCGACGCTACGACCTCTTCTCGCGCACGGGGGTACGCAATATCGACGGCTACAACTCCCGCGTTGGTGAGGAGGAGAAACTGCCCTACGTGGTGATTGTGGTGGACGAGCTGGCGGACCTGATGATGCAGGCGGCGGCAGAAGTGGAAACCTCCATCTGCCGACTGGCGCAACTCGCCCGCGCCACGGGAATCCATCTGGTCATCGCCACGCAGAGACCTTCGGTGGATGTCATCACCGGCACCATCAAGGCGAACATCTCCTCCCGAATCGCCTTCGCGGTTTCCTCGCAGGTGGACAGCCGCACCATTCTGGACATGGCGGGCGCAGAACGCCTGATCGGACGAGGCGACATGCTGTTCCTGCCCATTGACGCCTCCAAACCCACGCGCATTCAGGGCTGTTACATCAGCGAGCAGGAAGTCGAAGCGCTGGTGAAGTTCCTGAAACAGCAGGGCGTGCCGGAGTACACCCTCACGCCGATTGAGAGCGGTTTCAGCACGCGCGACGACATCGAAGAAGAGGACGAAGACGAGCTGTTCGAGCCTGCCGTTCGTCTGGTAGTGATGAACGGGCACGCCTCCACCAGCCTGCTCCAGCGGCGGTTCAAAATCGGCTATACCCGCGCCGCCCGCCTGATAGACATGATGGAACAGCGAGGGATTGTGGGGCCCCTGGACGGCGCGAAGCCGCGCGAGATATTGATTACCCGCGACGAAATGGAAGCGATGTTCAACCGGGAATAGGGCGCACTACTGCCCCAGGATTTGCACCACCACCTGGCGCTGGCGCGGGCGCGTGTCAAAATCTATCAGCACCACCTGCTGCCACGTGCCGAGGGTGGCTCTGCCCTGCACTATGGGCACGGTGAGCGACGGACCCAGCAGCGACGCCCGCACATGCGCATGACCATTATCGTCGCCCCAGCGGGCTTCGTGCGCATACGGGGCGCCAGCAGGCGCAATTCCCTCAAAAGCACGCTGAAGGTCACTCACCAGCCCCGGCTCAAACTCCATTGTCGTCAGTCCGGCGGTGGAGCCAATCACAAAGAGCACCGCTATGCCCTCCTGTATCCCGCTTTCGCGCACCGCCGACTGCAGGTCCTGAGTGATGTCTATCGTATGCCCGTTGCCGCGGGTATCTCGTGTGATGGTGGCGTGGAAAACCTTCATCTCGCTCGTCATATCGCTATCTCCTGCCCCCTTCGCGTTCATCAGTACTGCAGGGCAATGCCCGTCACGTAGATACTCCAGTCCTGATCCGCGCTCTGCTGGTTCGAGTCCACAAGCACCACCGACTCCCAGCGGACGGGATAGTGCACCACCCCATCGTTCGCCCCGCCCCAGAAGCCGGGAAAACCACCGTCCAGGCGCATGGTCACAAAACGCCAGCCTTTCCACGTAATGGGTCCGTAGTCAGGCTGGAAGGTCTGTCCGGTGCTATCGGTGATGCGGCAGCGAAGTATGTTACCGCTGCCGTCTCCGTATACCCACATGCCCACCGCTTTAGGCTTGCCCTCAATGCGCACCATCCCTTCCGGCAGGTTGATGCAGGCGAACCTCCACCCCTTCGCGAAGCGATAGTCCAGGCGCATTGCAGACACAGCGCTCGACGGGGCGGGTTCTGGCGCCTCGGCAAAACGCACCTCCGCTCTGCCCTCCACTTTGGCATCACCATCCACCCACGCACGCCAGTTCACGTCAGGACGCACTACGTCCAGCACCATCCACCGCTTGCCATCCAGGCGCGCCAGCACCGCTCCTTTTCCATCTATCAGCCGGGCGGACATCCGCACATCAGAAGGCAGGTTCCGGGGCATCTCTATCGTGAGCCTTGTCTCGCGCTCCCCTTTTGCCATCCGTACAGGCGCGCTGCCTCCCAATCCTCCTGCTTCCACCTGCAGGGTAGCGTTCAGCGGCTCCTCCGAGGGGTTCTGCACCACCGCCACGACACGCCTGCCCGATGGTGGCAGAAGGTCAACCTTCAGCGCATTGGAGAGACACAGCCACACCGTTCCGGTCTGCAGAGGGTTGGTTCCTTCCCCAACCCACTCTATCGTCGCCCGTATATGCTCCTCGCCGCGCTCCACAATTCTCACGGGGATGTTGACCACACGCTGTTCTCCACCTCGCAGTCGGAAGCGAGCCTGCCCCAGCACCGTATCCCCACGCCTCACACGCAGGGTCACGCTCAGTGCTCGCGAGAGGGGATTGCGCACGTTCACAGGCACATTCTGCGCCACACCCGCGCGGATTGTCACCACCTGCCTGAGAGGCGACCACGCTCCTACCAGACGCAAATCTGCTTGCGCCGGTATCAGCACGTATTGCGGCTGTTCGGACAGGTCGAGTACAAAAGGCGCATCGGATACTGCTGTGGTACGCGACCTGCCGGTCATCTGCACGATGCGCACATTACCGCGCGGCAGGCTGAGTGTAATCGGATGCGCATCGCCCGTTGTCCACCCAGCCAGTGCCAGGTCATCGCCCTTGCGGAACAGCAGCAGATAGTCATTTGGATTAGGCAGGGCGATTCGGCGTAGATAGCGATAACCGTTCAGAGTGCTGGTCAGCGTCTTGGCGGCGACATAGGCGGGTTTCGGGCGCAGGTCATGGTATACCGTGCCGAAATGGTGCTCCGGCTCCTTCGGGTCCTCGCCGTCGTTTTTCCAGTCGTACCAGATGCTCAGGAAGACGTCGTTCGCCAGGTTGGTCAGCCACTGGCGAGGCAGATAGCATGCCTGCTTCTGCATGTCCATGCCCTGCCAGACGTCCGAATAGCCCCACTCGCCGGAGAGAATGGGCAAATGTTTGCGGGGACTGTAGCGATCCAAAAGCAATCTCAGCCGACGATAATCGCTCTCTACCGTTTCGGGCGGTTGCTGGCGATAGGGATGCACCGTCACTGCATCCAGCCGCTCCAGCACACCCCGCTCTCCCAGCGTTTCGAAGAAGTCCCACGGGAACCCCGAAGAGGCGGGCGCCACAATGAAAGCGTTGGGGTCAGCCTGGCGAACGGCATCAATCACTACGTGCGCCAGCTTCGCATAGTCTTCCACGTTGGGCTTGGGACGCCAGAAGAAGATATTCGGCTCGTTCCATATCTCCCACAGGATGCCCTTGCCTGCATAGCGTTTGGCACCCGCCGCAGCAAACCGCGCGAACGCTGCCCTGCCCTCGTCCGTGTACGGAGCCATATCGTTGTCATACAGCGGGTTACCGTAATCCAGAATGAACAGGATGCGCACACCGCGCTCGGTCATATCGCGCACCAGCACATCGTAGTCCGAGAAATCGTACACTCCCCGTTGTTTCTCAATGTGCACCCACGAGAAGTCCATTCGGACGAAGCGAAAGCCTCCTTCCGCCAGCAGGTTCAGCTCCTGCTGTGGGGCGCGCGTAAAGTGGATGTTGACCCCGAATGGCAGAGGAACTACCGGCTCGGGAACGCCGCGCGGCTCCGCTGTGACAGTGGTAGTAAGTGCAATCATAGCCAGTATACTCCCAAAGAAACGAGTGCTCATCATCCCACAACCTCCTTTGACTCTGTTCGCGCCTGTCACGCGGTACACCTTTACGCAGACTTCAGGTCTGGTTTCTCCGCAACCAGAAGGCTACCGCGATGCCCAGCCACACTATCGCCGCCAGCCCGACGGCGCCGAGAGGCGAGCGCATCGCCTGCAGAACAACCGATACTGCCGCAAGCGCAAGCCACACTGCCCATCCGCGCCACCACATCAAGGAGATTGGGAACAGGTCCACCACCGCACGCAGATACCGGCTGGCACCAAACCGACTGCGCCCGCGACGGCGCACCACATGCGGTACGGGCACTTCGACCACCCGATAGCCCATTCGCGCCGCCAGCACAGGAAGATACCGGTGCATATCCGAAAACATCCAGCCTGCCAGGCTCTCGGCGACTTCGCGTTTCATCGCCTTCGTGCCGCAGTTGACGTCGTGCAGGGGCAGGTCGGTCAGCCAACGCAACACCGTGTTGAATACCCGGGAAGCGAACACCCGAAAAGGAGAATCCTGTCTCTGCTGACGCCACGCAACCACCAGATGCGCCTCGCCCGACTGTACGCGGGCAACCAGCATGGGCAGTACTTCGGGAGGCTCCTGCAGGTCGGCGTCGGTGGTCACCAGGATACTGCCCCGTGCCACCGCGAACCCAGCAGACAGCGCAGCGGTCTTACCCCGCCGACGAGGCAGTGCTACAGCACGCACACATACTGGCTGAGGCTCCTGCAGAAGCGTCTGCAGTTGCTGATTTGTGCCGTCGGTGCTTCCGTCGTCCACATAGACAATCTCGCCCTCAGGGTCCATGCCCGCCAGCGCCTTCGCGAGGCGTGTATGCAGTTCGGGCAGGTTCTCCTCCTCGTTATACATCGGCACGACAATGCTTATTCGCGGTGTGCTCAACGTTTCCCATCCTCCACCGTAAACAGGTCAAACTGCTCACGATAGCCATCGGGTAGCCAGCGGAAAGGTGGCGCGCCCCGAAGCGAAGCGTAAAACCCCGCTTGGGGTGGCAGGGTTGCCAGACGTGCCGGCGCGGTAACCTCCACGCTCTGCTCATACATCAGAGAAGGAACCAGCGATGGGGGAACCGCCGCATCGCCACCCACCGTTGGAACGGCTATCCGCGTGCCAGGTTCGGGCAGACGGTTCGCGCTGACCTGTTTCAGCCCTGCCCGCTGTGCGTAATACATCCATCCCCAGTGTCCCACGAACGCCTGAACCGAATGCCGTTCCACCAGTTCCGCCGCCGCCCGACGGTAAACATCCGCTATCTGCATATCACACCAGCCTGCATACACCCCATAAACGGTCTGTGCCAGCAGAATCAGCGTCAGGGCACTGCTTCGCCATCTGCTCACGTTTCCGGCATCTCCCCACAGCAAAGCCAGCGGTGGCAGGGCAGGCAGAAGGTGACGCGCCGCCGCAAATGGAGCACCCACGCCAATCGCCAGAAGCACCCACGCCGTCCACACCACGCAAAACGCCTGCTTCCCCCACAATCCGACCGCTCGCGCCATGCTCAGCACCAGCAGGACCGCCCCCACCGCACACCAGAAAGCGGATTCCACATCGCCGGCAGGCAAAGCCAGCCGCCACCGCCACCAGCCCACCACAAGCCCTGCCAAAACACCGACGCCCATGACAACCGCATGGCGACACACCACCATCGCCCACAACCACAACAGCCACACCCCGCCCAATCCCGCCAGCGTGCCCCACAGACGGTCGGACAGAGGGGTGACAATGTCTTTGCGCATCAAGGTAGTCACAAGGTGCAGTCTGTCATAGACCAATAGGTTATGTGCGCACCAGATAGCAAGCGGAAGCAATCCCCAAAGCACATACCACAGGTGCCTCGGGCGGCGTTGCAGGAGCACGTACAGTGCCAGCAGAATCACCGCACCCAGCCCCGAATACTTCATCAGCACCGCACACCCGGCGACCAGCACGCCCAGAACCATCCCCCTGCCCTGCGCGGAGTCGCTTCCCCGCACGAACCATGCCGTGCCCAGTGTCCACAACGCCACCATCGGCACATCGCGCATCAGGTTTGGCGAGACAATCGTTGCGGGGTTGAGCAGAACCAGCGCGGTCACCGGTGTAGGATGCACCCCGAACCGTTGCGCCAGCAAAACCACCCCCCACCACAGCAGGAACTGCCAGACCAGCATCATGGCGTGCAGGAGCCACTCGCGCTCACCGCCGACAGCAATGAGGGGCGCCAGCAGGTAGCTCAGCAACGGTGGGTTGGTGGTAACGTGGAAGGTACTTCGGACACTGCCATCCCAGTCCAGCTCGCCGCCGAAGGGGTCAAAGGGATTGCGCAGAATCTGCCGGGCGATGTGCACCACGACTGTATCGTCAACGTGCAGGGGCTTGTGGATAAAGGCTATCTGTATAGCAAGAGCGAGCAGGAGCACGAGATACGTGCTCTTCGGCAGGCTGAACGCTGACGGACTGTGTGAAACCGCTTGCTCCATCCCTTCTGACCCAGTTTTAATTTTCCTCTCCCCGTCCGCACAGTCCTGCAGGGGTTTACCCACCCGCCAGATTGGAGGGCGAACCTCCCGGTGAGCCTTCCGTAGGGGCAACCCCCTGTGGTTGCCCAATAAGAAACAGGATAGCCCCACCTGACCTCCCCGCGAAAGCCCTCACCCTGACCATCTCCCACAAGGAGAGGG
>FMJZ01001288.1_pt1 | contig 10709 bp, 6 predicted proteins | sample 1987881 | NCBI WGS metagenome assembly FMJZ01 (sample SAMEA4378227, study PRJEB15110) | soil metagenome | biome: soil; feature: Field; material: Soil | place: India | collected 2015-03-11 | depth 0 m | reverse complement strand
TCGTTGGGGTAATCGTTGGGGTAATCGTTGGGGTAATCGTCTCTGTAGTTGTATGGGTTGCCGTCGGCGTGGCCGTGTAGGTTGGAGACGGCGTCGAGGTAAGGCTCGGCGTCGGTGTGAACGTTGCCGTTGCGGTTACGCTCGATGTCGCCGTGGGGGAGCTAGTCGGCGTTGAGGAGTGCGTGGCCGTTGGCGATGAAGTTGGTGAGGGTTGCGGCGTGTCCGTGGGTGTCAGGGTCGGGGTTCGCGTTGGCGATGTCGAAGGTGTTGCAGTAGCCGTAAAGCTGGGCGACCGTGTTGCCGTTTGCGTCGCCGTAGGGGTGACGGTTGGGGTCCACGTCAAGGAGGCCGTTGGTGTGGGGGTCGGTGTCCAAGAAGGCGTCGTCGTTGCAGTTTGGGTAGGCGTGGCCGTGGCCGTCGGCACTGGGGCTTGGGTCCGGGTTGGCGTCGGAGTGGGCGTTGGCGCATCTGGACAAAAGGCACAGCCAATTTGAGGGTCGCAGGCGACGTTTCCGGGACAGAATTCTGCCGGTGGGCAACTCTCCGACCGACACGCAAAGTTACAACCGTCACAGTTCAACGTGTTGCCATCGTCACATTCCTCCGGGAACTCGATCATGCGGTTGCCGCAGGTCGGGCAAGCGAACAAGCAGTCCTCCACGGGTTCCCTGGTGGTACAAAACGGGCGCGGATTCAGTGTTGGCGTAGGCCGCACAGAATTGGGGGCCAAAGTGGGCTGGTTCGAGCTCGGGTAGAACAAGCCTACCGTCCCATCGGCTCCAGAGCTCAGGGTCTTCACCGCCGTCACCAGCCCGCTCACCTCGAGGCGCTTTCGAGCGGTCAACCGGTGGGCCCCGCCCGCTGCAGGGGCGTTGGCGTTTACCCTCCCAGTCGACGTCACCACAAGTTCGCACGCTTCCATGTCCGTTGTGCCGCCCTCGCCGCAACCCTCTGTGCCACATGGGCCACCGCTAACGTTTATCGTGTTCGCTATGGTCAAGTTTCCGATGCCTCCCTCCCCGGCCACCATCGATACGTCACCCCCGACCCCAGCTGCCGCCCGGCCACTCACGTCGACGGGTGCACTCAATATAATGTTACGCTCGGCAACGATGTCGACACTACCGCCACCCGCACCCCCACTCGCATCGATCGCTGGTGCCGACTGGGATGACGTAACCAAATCCCTCATGGCAGAGAGAGCGATCGTACCGCCGACTGCCAGAGAGCCATCAGTCCGCGCAGAAACCGTTACCCCTTGCGCGATGGTGATATCGCCATTTGCATCGACATCGATGTCCCCACCATCCCCATCCGGCTTTGCCCCCTCGAGCCGCACATTGGCTTGAAAAACCACGTCGCCCAGTAACGTTTCTGCCGACAGAGAACCACCTTCCCCACCCGCTGTGGGGTCAGCACTACCCCCTCCTGCCGTAATGACCCCAGCGATGACTAGCCGTCGCCCGGCCGAAAGCGTAATTGTACCGCCGCTACCCGCCTCGCCAGTCCCGTTGGCATTAACCGCACCGAGTATAATTTCCCCCCCAGCGGACACGTCGAGCGTTCCGCCATTACTCCCGCGGATGTCAATCGAGGTGTTTGCGGCCAAAGAAACGTTGCCGCGTGCTTTCAGGTCCACCTGGCCGCCGCCTCGCAGTGCTTGGCTACCACCGCTAGCCCAGATCTCCGTGATCGGCGTGCTACTCGCGGTCAGATTGCCGCCTGCAATGATCGTGATCGACCCGCCGTCCGCCGTTGCTCGGAGGTTAGTCGCTAGGAGCCTGCCGTTGACCGTCACGTTGCCCAAGGCCTCGATTCGGATGACCCCGGCAGCGTTATTGCCCGACACATCGATGCGCGCACGGTTACCCGAAACCCCTTGGATATCCACAGCGCCAGAGGCCTGGATACGCACCACCCCACCATTGACTGAGCGCCCGGAGCTGCCCGTCCCTTGCCCGTCGATCAATGTACCCGGCATCATGGTGAAGTTCGCGGCAAGAATTGTCAGTTCGCCCGAACCCAAAACGATGCGGCTTGCGGAAGTCGAGGTGGATGCCAAGGTGACGTTTCGCCCGGAGAAATCGAACGTACACGGTGCCGTGTTGGGCACCTCGTATGTTTTCGTGATGATGCAGTTGCCCGTCGGGCCACAGTTCGGCTCCTGCGTGATGATGTCGTTCGCCGAACACGCTGGAATAGCTTGCGCGACTCTGATCCCCACCCTGAGCCCGAACACGACCACGATGAGAGGCAAGAGGTAACGCAAGCCCCACCCCGGCCGACTACGACACCGCCCGGCCAGCTCCCTCCAAGATCGACCCGCGGCCGCTGAAGCGCTCAAGAACCTAGTCCTCGGAAGTTTCTCTTGTACGCACCCTGCTCCCAACCTCAAGCAGCTTCCTTTCCAAGTTCCTCCTCGATCCGCAGCACCACCGGCTTCCCACGAACCACTTTCGTTTGCACAATTTTTTGTAAGGCGCGGCGCACCTGACCAGCCCTCGCTCGGTGTGTTCGCATCACCACCGGCACCCAACCATTTTGCTGCCGTCCTTGCTGCACCATCGTGGCGATCGAAACTTTCTCGCGACCCAAGATCCCAGCCACCTGGGCAAGCACGCCGGGCCGGTCGGCCAGAGACATGCGCAAGTAAAACTCTGATTCGACAGAGTCCGGCGCCACTAATTTCGCCTGACGCTGTTGGTTCCAAGGGTAACCAAGCGGATGCGGGATTCTCTTTGTTTCGCCCAGTAAAAACCGGGCTGCATCCACGATGTCTGCAAGCACTGCGGTTGCCGTTGGCATCATTCCCGCGCCGAGGCCATAGTAAAAAGTCTGCCCGAGCGCGTCTCCTTGCACCACGATCCCGTTGTAAGCCCCATTCACATCGGACAAGACGTGCTCCTGCGGAATCATTGTTGGTGCCACCCTGGCCTCTACCTGTGTGCCATGAAGTTTGGCAATTGCAAGCAGTTTAATTGCGTAACCGAGCTCGCTTGCGTACTGGAGGTCGACGGTGGTGACGTGGCGAATCCCTTCCACCGGGATGTCTCGGAAGGGAACCCGCCGCCCGAAGGCAAGCTGAATCAGCAGGCATAACTTGTGCGCCGCATCGATTCCGTCCACGTCGTAGGTCGGGTCAACTTCCGCGAGCCCCTGCGCCTGCGCGCGGGATAAAACCTCTTCGAAGGAAGCACGCTCGCGCGTCATTTCGCTGAGAATGTAGTTCGAGGTACCATTGACGATTCCGTAAATTGCCCGTACCCGGTCACCAACCAGCCCGTCTCTCAGCGTGCGAACGATCGGAATTCCCCCGCCAACGCTCGCCTCGAATCCCAGTGGGACCCCCGCCTTTTCCGCAGCGGGGAAAATCTCGCTTCCGTGCGTTGCCAGCAAGGCCTTGTTTGCGGTGACCACGCATTTGCCCCGGCGCAGCGCCTCGACGACAAAGGAGCGTGCGGGCTCGTACCCTCCAATCAGCTCCACCACAATGTCCACGTCGGGAGCCCCAATGATCTCATTGGCATCGCGGGTTAAGATCTCGCGTGGCACATTCACGCCCCGGTCGCGTTCCAAATCGATGTCCGCGATGCGAACGAGGCGCAGCCACGCGCCGAGCCGCTCGCGCAACTTACGCTCCTCCGAACGCAGGAGCCGCACCACGCCGGTGCCAATGGTTCCAAACCCAATGACGCCAACACCCAGAACGCGCTGCATGTTCCCCACCCCTCCTCTACCGGTCAACCATAAGAGCCAACCGTGCGGGCCTGGCTTCCCTCAGGCAACGCCTCGTATTCGTAGCTGCCCTGCGCGCTCAAATGCGCGCCGAATGCCACGCACCGCTTGTCGGATACGATGCTCGTTTTCGATCAAGGCAAACCGAACAAAGCCGTCTCCATGCTCTCCAAATCCAACTCCCGGCGATAGCGCCACCTTGGCCTCGCGCAGCAAAAATTTGGCAAATTCGAGCGAGCCCAAGTGGGCGAACGCCGGCGGAATTGGCGCCCAAACGAACATCGTCGCTTTTGGTTTTTCCACGAGCCAGCCTAGCCGATTCAAGCCCTCCACCAATACGTTTCGTCGAAGCTCGTAGCGCGAGCGAATTTCCTCTACCCACTGTTGAGGGCCGTTCAACGCATGGATCGCCGCAATCTGAATGGGCTGAAACATGCCATAGTCGAGGTAACTTTTGATTCGGGCCAGTGCGTGGACCATCGCTGCGTTGCCCACGGCAAAGCCCACTCTCCACCCCGGCATGTTGTAGCTCTTCGACAAGGTGAAGAACTCGACGGCAAGCTCCTTTGCACCAGCCACCTGCAGAATACTCGGTGCTTGATAGCCATCGAAGCAAAGATCGGCATAAGCTAAGTCGTGCACCACCATCAGTTCCTGTTCCCGCGCAAAGGCCACGACTTTTTCGAAAAACCCCAGGTCGACGACCTCGGTGGTCGGATTGTGGGGGAAGTTGAGCACTAACATTTTTGCGCGAGGCCGACACGTTCGTGCGGTCTCCACCAGATGCTGGAAAAAGTCTTGCCCCGGGACCAACGGTACAGTCCGGACGTCTCCACCTGCGATGATCACAGAATACTGGTGGATGGGATAGGTTGGGCTGGGGCAGAGCACGACATCGCCAGGGCCCAGAACCGCCAAGGCCAAGTGTCCCAATCCCTCTTTCGAACCGATGGTCACGATCGCCTCGGTTTCTGGATCCAGTTCCACCCCAAAACGACGACGATACCAATCGGTAATTGCCTGGCGCAGCTTAAAGATGCCGCGGGACACACTGTAACGGTGGTTTACGGGCTTGCTGGCAGCCTCGATTAGCTTCGCGACAATGTGCGGCGGCGTAGGGCCGTCGGGGTTTCCCATTCCGAAGTCAATAATGTCTTCGCCCGCTCGGCGTGCCTGCTGCTTGAGGTCGCCAATGATGTTGAACACGTAAGGTGGCAGTCGCTTTACCCGCGGGAAGTCACGCTCCATCCTGCTTGCCGCTCCTCACCGGCCGTTGCACCGAAGAAATGGTGTCACCATTAAACCAATCATTCCCTAACCGCAAACTGGAAATGCTCGCGCCCTGCCGTCCTCGGCTTCGTTGGGGACCGCCCCTGTCGGCGGGCGGCACAAAGAGCCCTGCGCCTCACCAGGGCACAACCTGCCCACTACGTCAAACAAGTCGTCGTTCGCGGTGATGAAGTGTGAGTTGCCACAATGTGCCGAGAGGGGAATCGTGGCGGTCGCAAGAAGAAGGGGCCCATCGGTTCTCCACTGCAGGTCTCGGACCGTGGTCGTCGTAAGCGACAAAACAAATGAGCGGGCACCGAGGGTCGACTTTCCATCTTGCAAACTTACACCGCACGGGGTAAGGCGGCGGCGACATTTCAAGATACAGGGCTCTTGCCGGGAGGTATGCATGCGTACCCTCATGATTGTCCAAACTTGGCTTGCTGCGGCGGTGATCATTGGAGGGCTTCCAACCGCTGCCGGCATCTTTTCCAGCATTGGTGCAGCGGAAGCACAGAGTAAAGTCCAGCGCCCCCCGCGGCCAACGCCAAAAGCCAGACCGACACGGGTGCCGCGACCAACCCGCCCACCAGGCCCTCGGCAAACCATCGTAATCCCGCCTACGGCCACTCCCACACCGGCGCTCCCAATCGGCTGGGGCACCCCGACCCCAACGCCAACATCGAGCCCCGTTGTAGGCGCGCAAGATTGCCCCGGCGTGCCCGTTACCTGTCCCCGGCCACCCGCCTGCCCCACCGGCAACAAGCTTGGCCAACTGTACTACAAGTACCCTGTGGCCGCTCCGGTCATCACAACCAAGCCGAGCGAGATGCGACTCCACCGGCGTTCCAATGGCATCTACCCGGATACCGAACTTGGCTCATTTTCACTTACCGACAAAGATGGTGTCGTCGTAGTCCAGATGCCGAGGCTAGAATTCCGCCGCGACGGCAACGGGTGGCTTGCGGAAACGCCCGATGGCTGGGTTCGGCTGGCGCCGAAAGAGGTGGGCCCGGGGTATACGTTCCAAGTCCAGTTCAACAACCCGCCATTTCCACCCGGATATTTCAGCGTCGTCTACCAAATGTGCTTTAGCGTGGGCGACGACGGTGTTGATGAACAGATTGTTTGCCAGCCTAAACCTCGTGACGGTTTCCTCTGCCACAATAACGGCCCGACTTTCTAGTAGTCGGCTCCGCTTCGCGGAGCGTGCCGGCGGGGGGATGTTTTCACCGATCTTTGCCTGGCGGGGTGATGGACTTTGGTCTCACCCCGCGGGCTTCGTTTGTGCACCGGACGCGAAGGCTAGTCCTGCGCCGGCTCTTCTTCCTTCGAGTCTGCGCTTTGCTTGCCACGCCTCCGACTTGCGGTTCTGAGCTTCCGCGCTGCACCTGTGCTTTTGGCGGAGCCTTTTCGTTCCTTCCGCGTGGCAGCGGTTGTACTTTGAGCGGCGGTTGAGCCAAGAGTCCGCGCTTTTCGTGCTTTGGTCGCGCCGCCTTCGGCTTCTTCCTTCTCCGCCTTCTGGCGACTCCGCCGTGGGGAACGCGTCGATGCCGCGCTTGACCGTCGGCGACGTGCCGAAGCAGCCATTTGCCCGTCGCCAAAGTCACTCAATCCCGTTTCAGCGGAACCACCCGCCGAAATATCGCTGCCGACGCCCTGAGCAACCGCAGAATCACGGGCAATCGGCGTGCCCGATGTGACCTCGCCTGGTCCAAACTCTCTTTCTTCACGCTCCCCCTCTTCTGTTTTTGTCCGCGCCCCTTTCGCGACAGAGCCCATCGCCTCCCCAGAACTATCTTCGGCGCCACTGGTGAGCACCGCAGGCTCCACGCTTGCCGCTATTCCGATGCCCTCAGGGACTTTGCTCGCTGGAACCGCGGTCGGTTGCTCAGCGGCCGCTTTTTCCGTCACCTGTGGCCTTTCTGTCCAAGTTTCCGGTGAACCTTCTGTGCTCGCTTGCGAAGCGCGCGCCGCAAGAGCACTCAGCGCCTCTTGCAGCGCTGCGGCCGCTAATCGCCCCTTCCCACGCCTACGCCCACGGCGCCGCCTTCGCTTCGCCTGCTTGCTCGCCTCCGGCGGAGCTACTTCAGGCGCAGCTGCGGTCGCTTCGGCGACGGCAGCGGTTTCTGGTACTGGCGTCGACACGAGCACCATTTCGTTCGGCGACGGAGCGCTTCCATTGGTTGGACGAACCGCTTCTGAGGACGGAACCGCTTCCGCAGCTAGACCGCCGAGCCGGGCCGCTGGCACAGCCTCCACGGCGGAAGGTTCCCGGCGAGGCTTCACTTCAATTTCACATTGATGAGGCATGAGATCAGCCTTGGGAACGACGACAATCTTCGTGTTGTAGCGTCGCTCGAGTTGCGCCAGGTCTTCCCTTTTTTGATTCAACAGGTACATCGCCACTTCCGGTGGCAGGGCGACGCGGACGGAGCCGACATCTCCTTGCGCCACGCGGTTATGCACCTTTCGCAACGCCACCAAGGCGGCCGACTCGGTTGTCCGCACCAACCCATAGCCATCGCACATGGGACAACTCACGTAGGTGGTCGCTGTGGCCGCCGGGCGCAAGCGTTGCCGCGATACTTCCAACAAGCCAAAGTGCGAGATACGGCCAATTTCATGCCGTGCCTTGTCTTCGAACATCGCACTCCGTAAGGCCTTTTCCACTTCCGTGATGTGCTGCGGATTGCGCATGTCGATAAAGTCAATCACGATCAATCCACCCAAATCCCGTAGGCGGAGCTGCCGTGCAATTTCCACGGCGGCTTCCAGGTTCGTGCGAAACGCCGTGTCTTCTTGATTCGCGCCTCTCACCGAGCGCCCCGAATTGACATCGATTGCGGTCAGTGCCTCCGTGCCATCGATCACGATGTAGCCACCAGACTTGAGGGGCACGCGCCGTTTGAAAATCGACTCGATTTGGCTTTCGATGTCGAAATAGGAAAAAATGGGTTTGTCACCCTGGTACAACCGCAGCACCCCTTCCTTCTCTGGCATGACGTCGCGGAGGAATTGCCGCGCCCGCTCGAACACTTCCTCGTTGTCTACGTAAATCTCGTCGATGTCCGGCGTGAAGTAATCGCGGATGTTTCGCAAAACGAGGTCGTGCTCCCGATAGACCAGTGCCGGCGCCCGCTTATGCGCCGCCGCTTGCTGGATGCTTTCCCACAACCGCAGCAAGTAAGTCAGATCCCGCTGTAGATCTGCCAAGCCGGGGTCAAAGCTGACCACCGTGCGAACGATGATGCCGAAGCCTTCTGGTGGGTGAAGTTTTTCGATCATTTCCCGCACGCGCACCCGATCTGCCCCCTCGATCCTGCGGGAAATACCGGCTTCGTCCGACCCAGGCAAAAGCACCAGAAATCTCCCGGGCAACGAGTAGAAAGTGGTCAACGTGGGCGGCTTGCTCCCGAACTGCTCCTTCACAATCTGTACGAGGATTTCGTCGCCGGGTTTCAACAGATCCTGGATTCGGGGCCGGCGCCTTTCCCCGTTGGTCGTGGGCCGCACCGGTTGCGGAAGGTGACGAAAGCAAATCTCATCGAGCGGCAAGAAAGCGTTTCGCTCGGCACCGATGTCCACAAAGGCCGCTTCCAGCCCAGGCTGAACTCTTTGAACGATACCTTTGTAAATATTGCCCTTGAGGTGCTCGCGGTTGCAGGATTCGATCTCGAACGACACCAACGTACCGTCTGCTACGATCGCCACGCGGCTTTCCTCGGCATGCGTGACGTTGATCAACATAACTTTTGCCATGAAAAACTCGGTCCCTCCTACTAGACTGCTCGGAAACGAAACAACTACCTCTTTCAGCGTAGCGCCCGCCACGCTCACCCAAAACCGGGCTGCCAGCAGATGCACGCTGCCAGCTCTCCTTCGTCCGCACGGGCTCGAAGTCAGAAGCCCACTGGGCGTGAATTCGGTGCCTCCCGTCCCAACTCCAGCCCGTTCTCCAGCAAAGATTGCTCACGTTTCTTTCTCGCTTGGCCTTTCCGCAAAGTCGCGCCTGCCCCGAGTTGCCTTCGAGGCACACCTCGCCGTGGTCTCGACCGCAATCTGCTACCTCGCAATTCTTCCCTCTTTGACTTCTAACTCCTTGTCGTCCATATCGCCCTGTTGCGTCAATGGCAAACCCTGAGAGAAACCGGCCCGACTGAGCTCAGGTTGTTCCCCGGCAGTGCTCTCGTACGTTGCTAGTTTATGGCCCTTTCGATTAGGTTTGCGCGACCATGCGTATCTGTCAGTTGCTGCAGCGGACGGCACCATTGTTTTCGTTCGAATTTTTCCCACCCAAAACCGCCCAGGGTGAAGAAGCCTTGTTCCGCACGATCGAAGCCCTGCGACCTCTCGAACCGGCCTTCGTCTCGGTTACCTACGGCGCGGGAGGCAGCACGCGGGAAAAAACCCTCGACTGGGTGGCGCGGATCAAGCACGAAATGGGAATCGAGGCGATGGCCCACCTCACTTGTGTCGGAGCCGATCGCAAGGAGATTCGACACATCCTCGAGCGTATTGCGGCACTCGGCATCGAAAACGTACTGGCACTTCGAGGTGATCCCCCACGAGATCAACCCACGTTTTCCGCGGTGGCTAATGGGTTTGCCCACGCATCGGAGCTGATCCGCTTCATCCGAGAAGAGGGCTTTGACTTTTGCCTGGGCGGGGCGGCTTATCCTGAAGGGCACCTCGAATCCCCCAACCTGGAAACGGACCTTCTTTATTTGCGGGAGAAGGTGAACGCTGGCGCAGATTTCCTCATCACCCAACTGTTTTTCGATAACCAACTGTTCTTCCGTTTCCTGGAACGGGCGCGAGCTCTAGGCATCGCTGTTCCCATTATCCCTGGCATCATGCCGATTACCAACGTGAATCAAATTGAGCGCTTCACCCAGCTCTGTGGCGCAACGATTCCTGAAGCTCTGCGCTTGGAGCTTGATGCGGTGCGGGATGACGATGCGGCCGTTCGGACCATCGGAATCCGACATGCGATCTCTCAATGCGAAGAACTGCTCGAACGAGGCGTACCCGGGATCCACTTCTACACACTCAACCAGTCGCCCGCTACACGCGCCATCGTGCAGCACCTGCGAGGGGGACGATAGGCGGTGCCGATCATCGTTACCTACACGCCACTGGGCGCTCCGAAGCGCGAGCGGGTCAAGGGATCAGGTCGGATCGTCACCCACCGGTGCCAAGATGTACACGGAGTGACCCACCGACAGAGATTCCCGCTCGGGAGCGTGCGAGGAGTGACTTACCTCGACGCGCTCTGCCTGCATTGCGGGGCGCACCTGGTTTGGGTGGACGAACCGGACCCTCAACCCAACCGGGGCACTGACTCCTTCCCCCAAAGCCCCTCGCGATCTTGACCTCGTATGGCACGCCCCAGTAAAGGCCAATTTCAAAAACTTGCTTCGTGGTGCATTGTTCTTGACAAAGGCGCAAGGAATCAGGTAACAGGTTCCAACGTTCGCGACGAGCTTGGCGAAAAACTATGAGTCGGAACAAAGAGGGGAGGGAGCGATGCTAATAAGCAAACGACGGTGGTTATCTCGTATCGCTGGCGTGGTGACAACGGCAGCGGCGGTCGCATTCTTAACACTTCCAGCGCAGGCCCAGCATAAGCCGCACAAGCCCCACAAGCCGCATGTCCAACCCCAACGGCCGGAGCGTCCGGAGAAGCCGGTGCGTCCGCCCAC
>FMJZ01081166.1_pt1 | contig 10715 bp, 9 predicted proteins | sample 1987881 | NCBI WGS metagenome assembly FMJZ01 (sample SAMEA4378227, study PRJEB15110) | soil metagenome | biome: soil; feature: Field; material: Soil | place: India | collected 2015-03-11 | depth 0 m | reverse complement strand
ATACCATAATTCACTATAAAGTCCTCCTTTTTCTAAAAGCTCTTCATGTGTTCCTTGTTCCATAATCTGACCTTTATCTATCACAATAATTTTGTCAGCCCGTTTTATTGTAGAAAGTCTGTGTGCTATAACTACTGTTGTTCTGCCTTTTCTCATATCTTCAAGAGCTCTCTGAATTTTTTCTTCAGATTCAGTATCAAGGCTGGCTGTTGCTTCATCAAATATGAAAATCTTGGGTTCCCTTAAAATTGCTCTTGCAATGGTTATTCTTTGCTTCTGTCCACCTGACAGAAGAACTCCCTTTTCACCGACCATTGAATCATAACCATGTGGCAACTTCATTATGAAATCATGAGCATCTGCCATTTTGGCAGCCTTTTCAACTTCTTCCTTAGAAGAGGAGATGTTACCAAATTTAATATTATTAATCACAGAATCATTAAATAGAACTATATCCTGTGTAACTAAGGCTATCTGAGAACGCAGATTGTGAAGAGAAAAATCCCTTATACTTATACCATCAATCAGTATGTCTCCTTCAGTAGGATACCAAAATCCTACAAGCAGGTCTGCAATTGTGCTTTTTCCCGCTCCTGAAGGCCCAACTATAGCAACTGTTTCACCGGGCTGTATTTCAAAACTAATATCTCTGAGTGCATAGTCTTTTGAAAGAGGGTACTTGAATGAAACATCTTTAAAAACTATATGACCATTTATTTCTCTTTTTTCACCCTTTTCTGGTTCATTTTCAACAAATATAATCTCTCTAAGTCGCTCTATAACATTTCTTCCTCTTTGAAATGAAGCATTAACACGACTGAGTCTTTTTAAGGGCGTATACATTAACATCACTGCTGCTGCAAAGGAAAAAAAATCACCAGATGAAATTTTATCGCCAACCACAAGATAACCACCATAGAAAATAATTAGAGCAACTCCTATACCTGCAATAGTCTCTGTTAAAAGATTCGCAAACTCCTCTGTTCTAACTTCTCTCATGATATTTCTGTAATGCTCTTGAAGAGCAGCTTTGTATCGCTTAATCATGTCATTTTCCATAGTAAATGCCTTTATTATTTTTATTCCATTGAGAGTTTCATGAAGTAAAGTTGTGACCTTTGCGATTCTCAATCGGGTTTTCATTCCAAGTTCTTTTAATTTTTTCCCAATCTTTGCGATGCTAAAAACCATAATGGGAATTACAATAAAAGAAAGAAGAGAAAGATCCCATCTGCGATAAAAAGCAACTCCTGCAAGAATAACGACTGTAAGACCTTCAACAAAAAAATCTTTTATTGTATATGAAACTGTGTTTTTTAGCAGGTCAACATCGTTTAAAACCTTAGAAATCAGATTGCCAGAACTGTCTTTACAGAAAAAAGACATAGACAGCTTTAAAAGCTTTTCATAGACTGCATCTCTAACAGCCCTGACAATTTTTGCACCTATTGAGCTCATTAAATAATTATTTATAAAAGTAAAAATTCCCCTCAAAGTGAACAAGATAACAACACCTAAAGGAATAAGATATAAAAATTCTGAAGATTTTTTAATAAAAATTTCATCCATTGCTGGTTTAACAGCCCATGCAATAGCTCCATTTATTCCAGAAATTGCTAAACTGCAAATAAGAGCGAAAATGAGCCTAATTCTGTGTTCCTTTATAAGTCTCCAGAAAACTGCAAAGTCATCAACAAAGGATTTCTTAAACTTCAATTTGAACTGCTTATCTATTTGCATTGCTTTTCCCATGCCTTAGCATATTTCAAAAAGGAATAAAAACTGTAAAATACTGCAAGGATAAAACCTCTTAAACCATCAAGAAAACCTAATCTTAAAATAAACATTTTTAAAAAAGTAAAAAAAGGTGAAATAATCATTTTTATTAATACCTTATATTTTGATGGATTTTTAGCTTGAATTTCTATTGCAGACAAAGTGGAGTATTTCTGCATTTTTTTTATAAAATCCTCAATACTATCATAGGTATAATGTAAAATGGGTTCTTTAAGATAATCGGTTTTGCCATCTATAATAATCTTTTCATGAACTTCTCTTTTTTCCATCTTCCCCTTATTCCTTTTAAAAAGTCTTAAAGTGTAATCAGGCCACCAACCACTATATTTAATCCATCTCCCTAAGAAGAAATTCTTTCTTGGAATCAGATATCCGTCAATATCATGCTCATTAATTTTTTCCATAATCTCTTTTTTCAATGGCTCAGTAACTCTTTCATCAGCATCAAGTACCAGAACCCACGGTAGAGTTGCTCTATCAATTGCAAATTGCTTTTGAAAGTAAAAGCCTGACCATTCAATCTGAAAGATCTTATCTGTATACTTTTTACAGATATCAATTGTTTTGTCCTGGCTAAAAGAGTCCACAACTACAATTTCTTCAAAATCCTTAACTGATTCAAGTGCATCACAGATATTTTTTTCTTCATTTTTAGTAATTATTGCCACTGAGACAGGAATTTTCAAAAAACTTAGCCTCCTATTGTTGACATGGGTCTTAAAGGCTTTGCATATTCTGACATGCCCTGAGGTTTTAAATGAATAGTTTTTATAATTATCTCACTTATTTTTTCCTGAGATGCTCCTTCTCTCAGAAGCTTCTTTAAATCTACCTCCTTATCCGAAAAAAGACAGGGTCTAAGTTTACCCTCAGCAGTAAGTCTTAATCTATTACATCTTACACATATATGAGTTGTTATAGGACTTATAAATCCAAGAATACCTTTTGCTCCTTCAAGCATAAAATATTCAGCAGGCCCTGATTTTTTCATCTTAACTGGAATAAGCTTACCGATTTTGTTTTCTATCTTTTCTTTTATCTCATCTTTTGATATAAAAAGTTCCTTCCTCCATGCATTTGGACCAACAGGCATAAACTCTATAAATCTAATCTGATAAGGTACTTCCATACTCCAGATGACAAATTTCTCTATCTCATCATCATTAATCCCTCTCATTATGACAACATTTACTTTTACAGGCTTTAGACCAACTTTATTTGCTTCCTCAATACCTTCAAGCACTTCATAAATTGAACCAATTCTTGTTATTGTTCTAAATTTACTTTCATCAAGAGAATCAAGACTAACATTTACTCTCTTTAAACCAGCATTATGTAAATCTTTAGCAAACTTTTTAAGAAGAATCCCATTTGTAGTCATTCCAATGTCTTGTATCCCTTCTATCCTTGCAAGCCTTTCAATAAAGTTTACAATACCCTTTCTTAGCAGAGGTTCACCACCTGTTACTCTTATCTTTGTTATACCTAAATCTATTCCTATTTCAACAATTCTCAATATTTCCTCATAACTCAGTATCTCATGATGGGGTAACAGATCTTTTATGCCTTCCTCAGGCATGCAGTAAATGCATCTGAGATTGCATCTATCAGTAACTGAGATTCTTAAATAATCAATGTTTCTGTTATGGTTATCCTTCATCTTTTTGTTTTACTTTTGGTTGATGTTGATTTTTTCCCTGAACTCTGACTCTTAAGTATTTCTGCTATTTTTTTTTGAGCAATTTCTGCTTCCTTTGATTTTGGATATCTCTCAATAACTCTCTCAAATACCACTTTTGCTGTTTTTTTATCCTTCAACTCTAAAAATGCCATTCCTTCTTTAAGAAGTGCACCTGGTGCTTTATCATGTTTTGGATATTTTTTGAGAAACTCTTCATAAGCAAGGATTGCGTCTTCATATTTTTTTTCATTATAGTAAGTTTCTGCAAGCCAGAAATAGGAGTTGGCAAGAAGCTCAAAATCAGGATAGTTTTTTATAATCTCCTGAAACTTATCTCTTGCTGAGGCATATTTCTTTTCTTTTATATCTATATGGGCAGAATCATATATTTCTTTTGGATTTTTTGATGGTTCTTGTGCTATTTTCTTTTGTTCTGGTTCTTTTTGTGTAACAGGCTGTTGAGGTTGTGTTAGTTTAGCCTGTAACTCCATAATTTTATCGTTTAATTCTTTAAATTTTTTGTCATTGATGTAGGAATTTTCTTCAAACCTTCCCTTAAGAATTTGTAATTCCTTGACATAATCCTGTGTCTGAGCTATCAAAGTAAGTTGCCCTTCCTTTAATGCTGTAGCTGTAGATAAGTCAGAAGACATCTTATCCATTCTCGTCTTGAGTTCAGAAACTTCTCGTTTGAGTTGACTATTTTCAATATATAGTTTAGTAATATCCGCCTTTATTTGTTCATACTCACCTGTAGTAACGCAGCCAAATAAAAAAAACACAGAGACTATTCCTGTAAAAATTTTAATTTTTATCTTCTTCATTTCCCCTCCTCTATAAAAACAAAGTGAGCTCTTCTATTTTTCTGCCAGCATGATTCATTTTGTTGTGTGCATATGGGTTTTTCTTCACCGTAGCTTATTATATCTATTTTTGAAGAAGGAATTCCCAGCGATATTAAATACTGCTTTGCAGAATTAGCCCTTTTTTGTCCAAGTGCGAAATTATAATCATTTGTTCCTCTTTCATCACAATGTCCCTCTATGATAACCCTAAGTTTAGAATATTTTTGCATATAGGAAGCAACTTTTTTCAATGTAGGTAAATCATCTTGTCTGATATCATATTTATCATAATCAAAATGTATATCACCTATCTCTTCCTGAAGTTTTTTAATAATTTCTGCCATCTGAGAAGCAGTAAAGGAAAGTTCTTCTTCTGATGGCTTTGTTTTTTCTATTTCAGCCTTTTCTTCCTTCTTTACTGTCTCTGCAGTTTCCTTCCCATCGGGTATATAAATTTTTCTTTCAGCACAGGCAATAATCAAAAAAAGACAAAAAATAGTTAATAAAATTTTCATTTTATGCCTCCAGATATTATTTGTAATGGTAGGCTCTTGGATTTGTTTCATATTATTTATATAATACAATATTAATTCGCTGATAGAAAATCAAAAAATCTAAACTACTAACCATTAATATAGCCTTGAAATGTCTGCAACAGATTTTAATAATTCTGATAAATACTGTAATAATGCAAGCCTGTTTCTTTTAATTTTTTCATCTTTATCCATAACAAGCACTTTATCAAAAAAGTTATTTATAGTAGGTGTAAGTTTATGTAAATAATTTAATGCTTCAAAAAAGCATTCTGAGTTTAAGCAATTATAAAAATTTAATTTTATTTTTTCTATTTCCTCGTAAAGTTTTTTTTCTTCTTCAGAGAAAAAAAGCTCAGGATTTAGTTCAAATTTTTTATAATTTTTGATAATATTTGAAATCCTTTTTACAGCAAGGAAAAAGTCTTCAAAATCTTCCTTTTTGCGGAATAAAGATAATGCTTCAAGTCTCTTTTCAATCTCATAAACTGGTCGGATTAAAATGAAATTATTTATTGTTTTTATTAAATTAACATCATAACGGGATAACTCAAGATAACTTTCAAATCTCTGGACAATAAAAACTGAAATCTGCTCCTTTATTTTTTCATCAACAAATTCTTCTATCATTCCCACAGTTTCTAATAAGCTTAAAGGATATTTTTTTCTTAAAAGTATAGATATAATTCCATTTGCTACCCTTCTTAAACCAAAAGGGTCTTCTGTTCCTGATGGAATCTCACCAAGATAAAAGAAAGTTGCCATATGATCAAGTTTGTCAGCAAGACTTATGATACATCCTACATCATTAGATGGAATTTCATCTGTAAAACCTTTCGGAAGATAATGATCTTTTATTGCCACCGAAACTTCATCTTGTAATCCTGCTTTTTTAGAATAGTATCCACCCATTATACCTTGTAATTCAGGGAACTCTCCTATAACACCGCTTGCAAGATCTGCCTTACAATACTTTGCAGCACTCTTTACTAATTCTTTTTTTTCAGGAATCAATCTATCACTGAGCCTTTCAGCAATTTTCATAATTCTTAAACTTTTATCATAAAGGCTTCCAAGTTTTTCGTGATAAATTATACCCTTAGTTGCTTCCAGAAGGCTTTCTAATCCTTTTTTAAGGTCTTCCTCATAGTAAAATTTTGCATCTTCAAATCTTGCTCTTATAACTCTTTCAGCTCCTTTTCTAATATTTTCCTCGTTTTCTGCTACTGTATTGCTTACAACAACAAAGTAATTTTTAAGTTTACCTTTGTTATCTATGATGGCAAAATATCTTTGATGGTCCTTCATAACTGTAATAAGTAACTCTTCTGGAAGTTTAAGATACTCTTCAGAAAAACTGCATAACACAGAACTCGGAAATTCAACTAGATAAGTTACTTCTTCAAGAAGTTCATTATTCCACAAAATTTTTCCATCTACTTTTTTAGCAAGCTCTTCAGCCTGTGTAGTTATTATTCTCTTTCTTTTTTCTGGATCAACTATAACAAAAGCTTTTTCAAGCGTTTTTTCATAATTGTCAATTCTGTCAATGTATAACGGATTTTCTGCAAGAAACCTGTGCCCCTGTGTTTTATTATCTGTTTTTATCTCTTCTATCTCAAAAGAGACGAGTCTATTCTCATATAATGCTAAAAACCACCTTACAGGTCTTATAAATCTTAATGTTTTCTTTCCCCATCGCATCATTTTAGGAAAATTAAGAGAATAAAAAAAATTTTTCAGAATCTCAGGAAGAACTTCTTCTGTTTTCTTACCTTGTTCAGATAAAACTGCACATACATAGTTTCCTTTTCCTTTAGGTTTAATCTTAAGATGTTCAACATCAATGCCCTGAGCCTTAGCAAAAGCATAAGCAGGCTCTTTTGGCATGCCTTGTTCGTTAAAGGCAATATGCACCGGAGGTCCCCAAATCAATTTTTCCTCTGATGCCTGCTCTGAAGATACTTCTGCTATAAGGGTAAGTCTTCTTGGAGTTGCATACACATTGAGAGATTTTAAATCAATTCTATATTCAGAAGTAATTCTTTTAAAGTTTTCCTCTATTTGATTGATTGCTGAAGGAATAAATCTCGCAGGAATCTCTTCTGCTCCAATTTCAAAAAGAATTTTCCCCATTTAGCTCTCCATATTTTTTAATTAAATAAGCTTCTGCACATCCCTTTGCAAGAGTTCTTACACGAGCTATGTAGTTTGTTCTCTCTGCTACAGATAGAACTCCGCGAGCATCAAGAAGATTGAAAAGATGCGAACACTTAAGACAGAAATCATAAGCTGGAAAAATCAAACCCAACTCTCTCAAGCGATTTGATTCTCTTTCGTATACATCAAAGTGTTTTTTTATTATTAATGGATCTGAATAGTCAAAATTAAAGTATGAAAACTCTATTTCACTCTGCCTGTGAATAATGCCATAGGTAATATTTTCATTCCATTTTATATCAAAGACATTTTCCACTTCCTGAAGATACATGGCAATCCTTTCAAGTCCATATGTAATCTCTACAGATACAGGTTTTAGGTCAATTCCTCCAACCTGCTGAAAATAAGTAAACTGAGTTATCTCCATTCCATCAAGCCATACTTCCCAGCCAAGTCCCCATGCACCAAGTGTAGGTGATTCCCAGTCATCTTCAACAAATCTAATATCATGTTTTAAAGGGTCTATTCCAAGTGCTTTAAGACTTTCAATGTATATTTCCTGCGAGTTCTCTGGAGAAGGTTTCAGAATAACCTGATACTGATAATACTGCCCAAGTCTGTTTGGATTTTCTCCGTATCTTCCATCTGTAGGACGCCTGCATGGCTGAACATAGCCTACATTCCAGCTCTCTGGTCCTAAAACTCTGAAAAAAGTGGCAGTGTGAAATGTACCAGCACCAACCTCAATATCATAAGGTTGCAGTATTACACATCCTTTCTCAGCCCAGTATTTATTAAGTGTAAAAATTATCTCTTGAAAATACATAGATTTTCATGATACTTTAGCAAAGAGGCTTCTGTCAAATGTATCCCAGAATTCTTATAGCAGGTGTTCGTGGTGGAGTAGGAAAAACAACTGTAAGCCTTGCAGTAATCTTAGCCCTCAGGGAAAAGGGAGCAAATGTAATTGCCTTTAAAAAAGGACCTGACTATATTGATAGTGGATGGTTAAGCCTTTTTTCTGGAAAACCCTGCTATAATCTTGACACCTTTATGATATCTCATGACAAAGTTATTCAATCGTTCATAGATAGAGCAAAAGGAGATATCTCTGTAATAGAAGGAAACAGAGGACTCTATGACGGGCTTGATGCAGATGGCTCTGTAAGTTCTGCTGAACTTGCAAAACTGTTAATGTGTCCGGTAATTTTAGTTGTTGACTGCACAAAAATAACCCGTTCGGTAGCTGCATTGATTAATGGCTTTATCAACTTTGATAAAAAAGTTCAAATAAAAGGTGTTGTATTAAATCAAGTTGCCAATCCAAGACATGAAAAAATAATAAAAGAGTCAATAAAAAAATACTGCCCTATTGAAATAGTTGGATCAATACCGAGATTTAAGGATTTAAAAATGCCTGAAAGACATATGGGACTTCTACCCTATCAGGAACACGAAATGCAAAGAGAAGCTGAGGATTTCATAAACAGAGTCTCTGAATATTTAGATAAAGAAAAAATATGGCAAATAGCAAAAAATGCTCAGGATATATCTAATATTAAGAAAAGCATAAAAACTAACATGAATGGTGCAGGAATTAAAATTGGAGTCATAAGAGACAGAGTATTTCAGTTTTACTATGAAGAAAACCTTGAAGAATTAAAAAAATATGGTGCTCAAATTGTTCTTATAAACTCCCTTGAAGACAGAACGCTTCCTCTCATTGATGCTTTATATATAGGAGGCGGGTTTCCAGAGACAAATATAAAACATTTAAGCAACAACACGGAATTGATGAAAGATATAAAAGAAAAAGCAGAAGAAGGACTTCCCATATATGCTGAATGCGGTGGATTAATGTATCTTTGTAAAAGTCTAATTACTGATGAAGGAGAATTCCCTATGGTTGGAGTCTTTCCATTCAGACTAAAGATGTTTAAAAAACCTCAGGCACATGGATATGTTGTAGCTAAGGTAAATGGTAATAATCCCTTCTATGAAGAAGGAGTTGAGATAAGAGGGCATGAGTTTCATTATTCAAAAACTATTGAATATGAAAGTTTACCTAATATGAGTTTTCAAATGATAAGGGGTGAGGGAATATTACAAAAAATGGATGGTGCTGTTTATAAAAATAGTCTTGGAACTTATATTCACATTCATGCACTTGGATGCGAAGAATGGACAAAGGGAATTTTAAAAAGAGCAAAACTTTATAAGGAGTTTAAAAATGCCTAAAAGAGAATTGCCAATTTGTCTTTTCTGTGGAAGAATAATAAATCCTCCACAGGATACAAAAACAGAATTTGGAGAGATAATGTATGGAAATTGTGAATGTGGAGCTATATATGTATGCGATCCAACAGGACATAATCAGGGAGAGGCTTTAGTAAATGCAATGACGCTTGCTTCTCCAGAGGGAATTGGGAATATAGAACTTGGAGTAAATTATGAGTTGAGAGACAAAGCCTATGACTGCAAAACTCATCAGTATGTTTATTTAAAAAATCAAATTTTCTCCGGAAGACTTTTTTTTATAAAACCTGTAGCAAAAAATAACTTTAAGGAAGAGACAAAGGAGAAAACAAAGATATCAAAGAGGGATTTTATATCCTTAGTGGAAGAGGAAAATTTTGAACAAATTGAAAAGGTAGCATTAAATAATCAAAATATTTTTGGATGGCTGATTTCCTTATCCTATGACAGAGAAAATCCGCTCTCATGGAAAGCAATACAGGCAATGGGACATGTGACAAAAGCATATGTCAATGCTCAGAATATAGAACCATTGAAAAATACAATTAGAAAACTTCTTTGGTCCATGGCTGATGAATCAGGAGGAATTGGATGGAGGTCTGCAGAACTAATCGGAGAGATAATATATGCAGAACCCTCACTTTTTAAAGACATCATCCCCATTTTATGGTCAAAAAAAGAAGAAGAGAGTTTCCTTGAAAGTGTTATTAGAAGTATGATCAAACTTTCAAAAAAAATTAATCTCTCAGATTATATAAAAGTTGAAGAAACTGAATTAGAAAGCCTTCTAAAACATGAAAGAGATGAAATAAAAGCTCTTACTGCCATATTAATTACTAAAACAAACAGTAAAATACCAGTATCTGAAGATATTAAAAATACCCTTTTATCTGTCTATAGTAGTGGTAATGTAATAAAAATAAAAGCATTACAAGCTGAAAAATATTTATAAGTTTATAAACTAAATTTATTTGACTTTGAAATAGGGTATACTTTAGAGTTAATATACTCTTGAAATGAATTTATTTAAGATGTTAAAATTTTTTCAAAACAACTAAAAGGAGGTTGAGAAGATGGCAACTATTGAATTTCAGGGAAAACAGATCGAGGTGGATGAAGACGGTTACATTCAGAATCTTGATGATTGGTCACCAGAACTTGCAGAGTATATGGCACAGAAAGATGGAATTACATTAAATGAACAACACTGGGAGGTTATTAACTTTTTAAGAGACTATTATCAGAAGTACCAAATTGCTCCTATGATTAAGATTCTTGTTAAAGAAATGGCAAAGGTATTTGGTCCTGATAAAGGAAATACCAAATATCTCTATGCACTTTTCCCAGACGGACCGGCAAAGCAGGCCTGTAGATATGCAGGATTGCCAAAACCAACTGGATGCGTATAATTTATAGGAAGGGGTAGGAAACTGCCCCTTTTTT
>FMJZ01044072.1_pt1 | contig 10715 bp, 7 predicted proteins | sample 1987881 | NCBI WGS metagenome assembly FMJZ01 (sample SAMEA4378227, study PRJEB15110) | soil metagenome | biome: soil; feature: Field; material: Soil | place: India | collected 2015-03-11 | depth 0 m | reverse complement strand
TTTTAGCGGGAGCACTGACATTCCCTCCTTGCCAATCAATCACAGCATCCTTCCCGCCAACCACATTGGGCGCAGAATAGTGAACCGCGCCACCATGTCATAGGCGAACCGCAGAAGGGACAATGAAAGTAATCGTCCCTCCCTCTTTCCCCTACTAAATTCCCTCCCTTCCCCTTCTCAATTTCTGTTCGCTTGTTGCCCCCTTTAGTTTGGGATCTCAGTTTGCTCTCATCCATAACCCTTGACAGCAGTAAAAATTCGTCAGCTTAAAACCGACGAAGTTCGCTTCTACACCTCCTCGTCTCAATCTTTGTTTCGGTTGTTGCTGGCAAGCTTCATTGACTCTTCCTACATCTATCAAACTTAAACTGCTGAGGGACGAGACACCTTGATGCTTGTTCAATGTATCCATTAAGTTTAACTCACTCGCCTTCAGTTTGTGCGGGCACAATCAAATCTTCAGGTGCGTTTTTGGCGAACTCTTTCGGTCTCAAACTCTCATAAAAGAATGCCCCAGCAACTGCGCCGATTGCAGGCGCAAGAATGTAAAGCCAAATTTGCCTTATCGCTTCCGGTGCGACCTGAATTGCGAAGATAGCGGAGCCGATAGAACGAGCAGGATTCAAAGAAGCACCAGTATGCGGTCCGAGCATCAAATAAGCCACAGTTATTGTCAACCCAATAGCCAAGCCGGAAGCAGCTGACGGGAAGCGCTTATCAGTAGCGGCGGACATGTAAACCAACATCAGCAGGAAAGTCAATACTGCCTCAGCAATGAAAGCGAAAGGCAAAGATGTAGCAGTAGAAACGATAGTTGCACCGAAGTTAAGGTTGACACCTTCGGGCATTAAGCCCCAAATCAACAATCCTGCGAAAGCAGCGCCAAGAACCTGAACCAACCAATATGCGGGAACATACTTCCTTGGAAACCTGCCAGCACAAGCCAAGCCCAAAGTCACTGCAGGGTTGAAGTGGAAAGTAACGCCTTGGAAGGCATAAACCAAAGCAGCGAGGGTCAAACCGAACGCGAGGGCGACAGTGAGTAGGGATTCGGGTTTGTAACTCATCACTAACCCCGCCTTACCCATCTCCTTTTCAACGAAAGCCTGCATCTCTATTCCTCCCAATGTCCCCTGAACTATTAACGCCCCCACACCTACAAACAACAAAGCGAAGGTGCCTATAAACTCGGCACTCAACTTTCGCATCAACATAACAATCACCTCCCCAATTTGAATTGGCACTGAGAATCCAACAGCGCCATAGTAAATTTTATTCCACCCAAACCGCTATAGCATCTGCACCGAAAACAACGCAAAATCATCAATGCATTTCTTTTCATTAAACGGCGCCTGACACAAAAAGGAAAGGTGATGCCTGTGTTGCAAGAAGTGCCAATTGTTAAGCGAAGGGTAGGTATACCGAACAGCACAGATATTGCTGTTTACATGCAGCATGAGGGCTATAAGGCGTTGCAAAAAGTCGTCAAGGAACTGACACCTGATGAAGTCATTGAAATTGTGAAGGCTTCCGGATTGCGGGGGTGTGGAGGTGCTGGATTCCCGGCAGGGCTTAAATGGAGTTTCGTCCCGAAAAACATCTTCCCAAAGTATATCTGCGTCAACTGTGACGAAAGCGAGCCGGGGACTTTCAAGGACAGGCTGATTTTGGAAAATGACCCGCATGCAATAATTGAGGGAGCGCTCATCGCAGCCTACGCAATTCAAGCGGAAAAAATTTTCATTTACATCAGAGGCGAATTCGGCAAACCTTACCAAATCATGAAACAAGCAGTTCGTCAAGCCTACGAACATGGTTTCGCTGGCAAAAATATCTTGGGCACAAATTTCTCTTGCGACATTGTTATCCATCGTGGTGCCGGCGCTTACATCTGTGGGGAGGAAACGGCATTGCTTGAATCCCTTGAGGGAAACAGAGGAGAGCCACGCCTAAAGCCTCCTTTCCCCGCGACCGTAGGCGCTTTCGGTAAACCAACAGTTATCAACAACGCCGAAACATTGGCGAGAGTCCCACCAATCATTTTGAACGGACCCCAATGGTATCGCCAATGGGGAACAGAGCGAAGCCCGGGGACAAGGTTGTTTGCCGTTAGCGGTCATGTTAACCGTCCTGGAGTTTACGAGTTCCCAGCAAATATCCTTCTGTCCGATCTGATTGAATACGCTGGCGGTGTAACTGATGGGCGACAAATAAAGGCGGTTATACCCGGAGGCTCATCATCGCCCATGCTTGACAGAGAAACTGCATTGAAGGTGACGATGGATTTTGAATCCCTTCAAGCGGTTGGGTCCGCTGCTGGTTCTGCTGGAGTTGTCGTTATCGCTGAAGGGACATGCCTCGTCAAAGTTGCTCTCCGCTTGACAAAGTTTTACATGCGTGAATCCTGCGGCAAATGCACTCCATGCCGTGAAGGGACTTTCTGGCTTGTTAGGGTTCTTGAGCGATTTCACAATGGCAAAGCCTATCAGCAAGACATTGAGTTGCTGAGAAGTGTAGGGGAGCAGATGCAAGGTAATTGCTTTTGTCCTCTCGGCGACACTGCACCGAACCCATTGCTGTCAGCACTGCAGATTGCTCCTGAAGATTTTGAGTTCCATGCTCGTTATCAACGCTGCCCAGAGGAAACAGCATGAGTGCAGTTCAATCCTTCTCTGCTACCCAACGAATTGCATTATGGACGAGCGTTCGAAAGTGTGGGTTGTTGTAAGCCGTAGCACCATGCCCAAGTTGGATGTAAAGGACTTTCGCTTTGCCATATCGTTTAGCCCAAGCAACGCAAGGGTCGCTAAGTTCGTGGTCAGTAGCGAGTAATTTGTGGACATTGGGAGCAAGCCACCAACCCTTGTAGGTCTCGTCAAAGATCTCAAACTGCTCAGGCAAATTTTTGGTGACCGGATGGCTTTTGTCAACCACCTTGACAGTAAAGCGAATATCATGGTGGAATTGGGAGCGATCAAAATTTTTCCCATCAGGTGCCTTGCCCGGCGCAATGAAATACCTTGCGCCGATGATTTTCGCATATTCGTCCCAGTTTTGGTAACTTGCGATGCTGTGGTGCAGTGCCACCAAGCCTTTGCCTTCGTCCCGAAGCCACCTGACCATGCCTCGTTTTTGCTCTTCCGTGATTTGCTGCCACATGTCGTAAAGCACAACGGCATCGTAATTGCGGAGCGTTTCGCCCAACCAGATGTCGTTTGCTTGTGGCTGCTGCTTTTCTTCCCACTTAATGCCTTTGAAACTGTCAAACATTGCGAAGAACTCCTTACGCTCAAAATCATGTCCGCCAGTCACGACCAAGATTTTCAGTTCACGCTCCACTTCCTTTACCCTCCTTTGCTCCACTGTTGCTGTCAAAATTTGCAAGGTCAAAAAACTTGCGATTAATCCTAAAGCGGCGATTGCTCTTGCCATTGCTGCTCACCCCATTGACAGATTTTTGCCGGACCACAAACCTAACTCACCTTGATTGTTCTGCGCGGCTTCAGAAACTCTTCCTTCGTGCCGAATTCTTCAAGGAACCTGAGAAACTTTGCATGCAATGCTTGTGCGACATGCGGATACTCCTTGATGACATTTCGTTCTTGCTTGGGATCGCTTGCGGTATGATACAACTCTGCTTCGTCGCTTGCGACACTGTAAATCAATGTCCATTCAGCAGTGTGAATTGTTGAGGGGCGTGGTGAAAGGACAACTCGTTCTGTCCCGTCAACTGCCCGTGTTATCGTCTCCTTTGGCTCGTGAATTATTGCCCACGAAGTCACGAAGAAATCACGCCATTGCGGTTTTTCGCCTCTAAGGAAGGGCATCAAGGATCTGCCTTGCACGAAATCGGGGACATCAACTCCCGCCAACTCCAGAATTGTCGGCATCAAATCAACGAACCCGGTGAAAGCATCACTTCGCCCCGACTTTGTGTCCGGCACATAAATGAGCAACGGGATGCGAGCGACTTCGTCGTAAATCGGTGAGCGATGCATGAAACTTTTACCCTTTCGCTCTTCAAAAAGCGCCTTGCCAATAATGCCGTGCTCGCCGAAGTAAAAACCATGGTCGCTTGTGAAAATGACTGCAGTTTTGTCAAGTAAATTCAAATTTTCAAGCCGAGCCATCAACCGCCCGAACCAGTAGTCAATCATTGTCACTTCTCCGCAATAGAGGTCGTGACAGTGTCGCAACTCTTCTTCGGTCAAAAACTCTCGCCAATACCAATAGCGTGGGTAAATGACTTCTTCGCCCTGATAGTTTGGGTCGGCGTAAAGTTCGGTGTAGTATCGTGGCGGGTCCCAAGGTTCGTGGGGGTCAAACAAGTCAAGGTAAAGGAAAAATCGCTCCCGCTTGTAGTTTCGCTCAAGCCATCTCATCGCCTCGGTTATAGTTCTCGCAGCGAAGTAATCTTCCTCATACTTTCGGTCAGCGATATTGCGCAAGTATTGAACCAGTGAGGTGTATGGGTTGCGGCACTTTCGGGGGTCACAAGGGAACTTGACTTCAGCAGGGTCAGTTCGGTAACGCTCGTTCTCTTGACCGCGAACCCAAACGAAGCCGTGAAAGCCTCTGTCAAAGTAGTAGCCATCACGAACAAGGTGAGGGGTGTCAACAATCATCATTGTTGTGTAACCTGACTGAGAAAGCAATTGGGGCAAAATGATTTCGTTGCGGGGTAGGGGAGACCAATCTCGGTGGGGGGAAAGTCCATTTGCCCGTGAACAAATCCGTGCGAGAAGGAATTGTGGGGAACGAACCGCAATAGGCTCGGTCAAAAACGACGCTCATCTGAGCAAACTTGTCAAGGTTTGGTGTTCGGATTTTTGTGTTCCCGTAGCAACCCAAATGATCAAGGCGGAGAGTGTCTGAAATGACGACGATAATGTTAAGTGGACGATGGTTTTGCTTCACCAACATCGCCTCCTTTCTTTGCCTTGTTGCCTTCACATCCAGAGTTTAACAGCGAGTTAGCTAAGACGCTTGAACTCATCGGCAGACAAAAAGAGGTTTTGAAAACCGTCAAAATTGCCCCAGATTGAGGCAGTTTTCGCTACCCCCACACTGTTGCGCTTGCCTTATAATTGGAAACTGGCTTTCCTTCTCATCTTGCTTTTTCTTTCGGAGGCGGTTGAATATGGTGGCAGAGTTTGTTCATTTACATGTTCACTCCGAATACAGCCTCTTAGATGGAGCGGGACGAATCAAAGATTTAGTCAAGAGAGCGAGCGAACTCGAAATGCCCGCAATAGCCCTGACGGATCACGGTGTCATGTATGGCATCGTTGAGTTTTACGAGGCTTGCACTGAGGTGGGCATCAAACCAATACTCGGTGCTGAAATTTATTACACAACGAAAAGCCGATACGACCGAGGTTCACGCCAGAATGCGGAAGCGCATCACCTTCTGCTTTTTTGTGAAAACGAGGTTGGCTATCACAACCTGGTCAAGATTGTCAGCAAGGCTCACCTTGAGGGCTTTTACTACAAACCTCGTGCCGATAAAGAACTTCTGATTGAACACCACAAAGGTCTTATCGCCACAAGTGCTTGCCTTGCGAGTCCTATCTGCCGAGCAATTTTGAGGGACGACATTGCAACAGCGGAGAAATTGGCTTGTGAGTTCAGGGAAATTTTCGGTCTTGACAACTTCTTCCTTGAACTTCAAGATCACGGCATTCCCGAGCAAAAGAAAGTCAACGAAGCCCTCATTGCCATGAGCAAAAAACTTGGCATCCCACTTATTGTCACCAATGACATTCATTATGTCCGTGCCGAAGATTGGCAGGCACAAGATGTTTTGCTGGCGATAAACACAGGTGCAAAATCCGTTGAGGAAGAAGACCGATTTCGTTTCAAGAGCCACGAGTTCTACTTGAAGTCGGCGGAGGAGATGAAATCAATTTTCCCCGATCAAATTGAGGCTATAAGGCGAACAGTTGAAATCGCCGAAAGATGCGACTGTCAACTTCAACTTGGTGAACCGAAGATGCCTCATTATGAAGTCCCGGGTGGTTTGACCCCTGAAGAGTTTCTGAGAAAGTTGTGCCACGAACGTTTGCCACTTCGCTACCCTGATGCATCCGACGAAGTGAAGAAGCGACTTGAGTATGAGTTGGATGTCATTTGCCAGAAAGGCTATGCAGGTTACTTTCTCATCGTTTGGGACATCGTTCACTATGCGAGGTCTCAAGGTATCCTTGTCGGTCCTGGAAGAGGCAGCGCAGCAGGTTGCATGGTCAGTTACATCTTAGGCATAACCAACATTGACCCGCTCAAGTATGGTTTGATGTTTGAGCGTTTCCTTAACCCAGAACGACAAAGTTCGCCCGATATTGACCTTGACTTCCCAGACAACCGCCGCGACGAAATTATCGCTTATGTCAAGCGCAAGTATGGTGAAGACCATGTGGCTCAAATCGTCACTTTTGGGACGCTCCAAGCCCGCGCTGCTGTTAGGGACAGCGGTCGTGTTTTGAAAATTGAACCTTCGCTCGTTGACCGTGTCGCAAAACTCATCCCGATGAAAATGAGTTTGGAAGAGGCGCTGGAGTATTCACTGGAGTTGCGTCAACTTTACGAAACCGATGAACAAATTGGTCGCTGGCTGGACACAGCGAAAGCGATTGAAGGTTTGGCTCGTCACGCTTCAACTCACCCTTGCGGTGTCGTCATCGGTAGCAGACCATTGATTGAACTTGTTCCACTGCAGCGTGGTCACGACGGCGGCATCATCACTCAATACGATGGTCCCTCTGCGGAAAAAGTTGGTTTGGTCAAGATGGACTTCCTCGGTTTGCGCAATTCAACCATAATCGGTCGCACTATTGAAATTGTCAAGGAAACCGACGGCGTGGAGATTGATTTAAACAACTTGAACCTTGACGATCTGAAAACTTACGCAATGCTCAGTGAAGGTCACACTGTTGGAGTCTTCCAGATGGAAAAGAGCGGTTGGCGAAAACTTCTCAGGGACCTAAAACCTGACAGGTTTGAGCACCTTGTCCCACTCGTCGCCCTCTATCGCCCAGGCCCGATGGAAGACATCCCGAAGTTCGTTGAAGGTAGGCATGGTAAACCCATTGAGTATCTGCACCCGAAACTTGAGCCAATTTTGAAGGAAACCTTTGGAGTGATGCTTTACCAAGAGCAAGTCATGCGCATCGCCCACGAACTTTCAGGTTTCACTATGCCTCAAGCGGAAATCTTGATGAGGGCGATGGCGAAAAAGAAAGCGGATTTGATGGAGAAAATGAAACCCCTCTTCATTGAAGGTTGCATCCGAAACGGAATCTCCGAAGAAGATGCCAAGCGAATTTTTGAAAGAATGGAAGCCTTCGCTAACTACGCCTTCAATAAGTCCCACAGCGCGGCATACGCATTGGTTGCATATCAAACTGCCTACCTGAAAGCGAACTTCCTAGTGCAATACATGACAGCGTTTTTGTCAGCGAATAGAGCTTTCCGAGAGAAAGTCATTGTAGGAATTGAAGAATGTCGGAGGATGAAGATCCCGATTTTGCCACCTGATATCAACCTCAGCAGTTACGATTTCACGATAGAGGAACACAACGGTCAAAGGGCTATTCGGTTCGGCTTGGGTGCAATCAAGAATGTTGGCGATAATGCTGTTGAGGCGATTTTGCAAGCCCGAGGGCAGGGCGGTGCATTTAAGGACATCGCCGATTTCTTAAGGCGAGTTCGCCCTTACCGAACAGTCACTCGAGCCGTCGTTGAAAGTTTGATCAAAGTTGGTGCATTTGACAGTTTGCACCCTAACCGAAATCAACTACTTCAGGCATTAGAGACACTTTGGGAACAAGCAGGCAAAAGCGCTCAACCTGCCGCAGGGCAAGTTACCCTCTTCGGTGGTGAGGAAACAACAAGCACTGTTTCAATCTTGCTTCCAGATGTCCCTGATGTGTCTTTCAGGGAGAAACTTGAATGGGAGAGGGAGTTATTGGGCGTTTTTCTTTCCGCTAACCCACTGCAGGCAGGATACCGAATTATCGCCCATTGCATCACTCACGGACTGGATGAACTCCCAGAAATTACTCCGGGCGCCTTCGTCCGAGTTTGGGGAATGGTGATTCAAGCACGACCAACTGTTGACCGTCAAGGCCGTCCACTTCTGTTCGTGAAACTTCAGGACCACACTGGCGCTGAAGCGGAACTGGTGCTCAGTGGAGAGAGTTACCATTCATTCGCTCACTTGTTTGAACGAGATGCCCTTGTCTATGTTGAAGGGACGGTTAGGGTGGAAGAGGCTTACCGCTCGAATGGTAACGGACGAGAGTATGATGAGGAAGAAGAAGCTCAACTCATTGTCCGAATTGTCCCACGCAATGTTGAACGCTTCAACCTTGATGATGTTCCAAAAGTTTCTCAACCTGTCAATGGTGTCAGACAAACTACAACTCATCAACTGCAACCTTACATCAGTCATCCAGGCGAACGACTGAGCAAGTCAACGCAACTAAGCAAAGTTTCAACCGCTGAGGATGCAAAGCAGACAAAGTTACAATTACTCTTGCCACCTAAGTTGCCAGAAAACACGGCACAGAAACTGAAAGAGTTGCTGAAGAGTTTCCCCGGAGACACAGTCGTTGAAGTCTTGATCCAAAACGGGACAGTCGCTAAACCGAGACAACTGTCCATGAAGGTTAAATTGAGCCGAGAGTTCTATCAACAACTTGTAGCCCTTCTCGGCAGGAACGCTGTCCGAATCGTTCGTTGACGAATCTGGGTCCTCACCTTCGGTGTCAATGAAGTGTCCAAGGTTTGATAGCACTCGCCCTTGAGTCAAAATTATCTGCAGCGTCGCTACTTGCAGGCGACGGAAGTTCAAAGTCTGGAAATGATGTAGCGTCGTCCCTTACGGACGACGGCTGTTTAACGACCGTCGGGGACAAGCCCCGACGCTACCGAGGTTTTCGGAGGGCACTTCTTCGAAGCGCCGTTTTTCATACCCATCTTTTCTTTTGGTGGCTCAGGAGAGCCACCTTCCGAGTGGCTGTTTAACGACCGTCGGGGACAAAACCCGACCCTATGGGAAATTGACGGTTTTGCTATTAGCCTCCACACTTCAACATGGGAGGTGGTTTTAGAGATGGCGCAAGTGGTTTTCGCTGCTGTTGATTTGGGGGCAGAAAGCGGAAGGGTTCTGGCAGGGAAGTTGACCGACGGAAAGTTTGAATTGGAGGAACTCCATAGGTTTCCCAACGGTCCTATCCGCATTGGCGAGCATATCTATTGGGATGTTTTGCGGCTGTGGACGGAAGTGAAAAACGGGTTGGCATTGGCAGTTCAAAAGTTTGGTTCACAAGTTGTCTCAGTTGGTGTCGACACTTGGGGCGTAGATTACGCTCTCCTTGACGAGAACGATGAACTTGTCGGCAACCCTTATCACTACCGCGACAAGCGAACCGAGGGAATGTTTGAAGTTGCTTTCCAAAAAGTTCCCCGTGACGAAATTTACCTAAGAACAGGCATTCAATTCATGCGCTTGAACACCCTTTACCAGTTGTTTTCAATGGTCGTTCAGAAATCACCTCAATTGAAAATTGCCAAAACTTTGCTGATGATGCCTGATTTGTTCCACTTTTGGCTAAGCGGCGAGAAGGTGAACGAATTCACAGAAGCAACGACAACGCAGTTTTATGACCCAATCAAAAGAGATTGGGCAAAAAGCATGCTACGCAAATTAGGCATCCCAACTCGTATCTTAAACTGCCCAATTGTTCCTGCTGGCACGGTCTTGGGCGAATTGCGTCGAAATGTTGCGGATGAAGTGCGTGCAACTCATCAAATCAAAGTCGTTGCACCAGCATCTCACGATACTGCTTCCGCTGTCGCAGCGACACCGCTTTCTGATGAAAATGCTGCCTACATCAGTTCAGGCACATGGTCGTTAGTGGGCATGGAAATTCGTGAACCCATCATCACTGACAAGTCCCTTGGTTACAACTTCACGAACGAGGGCGGCGTTTACGGGACCTTCCGATTTTTGCGCAATGTGACGGGAATGTGGTTGGTGGCTGAGTGCCGACGAATTTGGGCTCGCGAAGGAAATGAGTTCACCTACGAACAGTTGACTCAAATGGCGGCAGGTGCTCAACCTTTCAAATGTTTCGTTGACCCTGATGACCCTCGTTTCCTCGCACCTGAAAACATGTTGGAGGCAATCAAAAGTTACTGCCGCGATACAAATCAACCTGAACCAGATAATGTCGGTGAATTTGTCCGATGCTGCCTTGAAGGTTTAGCAATCAAATATCGTTGGGTCATTGAACGACTTGAGGAATTGACAGGGAAGACTGTCAGCACGATCCACATTGTCGGCGGAGGTTCTCAAAACTGGCTGCTTAACCAATTCACTGCCGATGCCACAGGTAAACCTGTTCAAGCAGGACCTGTTGAGTCAACCGCTACTGGGAATGCACTCGTTCAAGCGATTGCTTTGGGGTATCTCGGCTCTCATGCGGATTTGAGGGAAGTTGTCCGAAATTCCTTTGACCTCCGAACTTTTGAACCCAAACCTGATGAACGATGGCAACAAGCATATGAAAAGTTCTGCCAGTTTGTTTCGTGAACACCACAAACGCAGGTGCCACGCAGAAAGTTTTTCGTTCACTCGGACGATGTACCTTTTGGTGTGACAACGGAAGGGCTGCCCTCTTGAGCAGCCTAAAAAATTAGCATGAAAAATGAAA
>FMJZ01069338.1_pt1 | contig 10724 bp, 7 predicted proteins | sample 1987881 | NCBI WGS metagenome assembly FMJZ01 (sample SAMEA4378227, study PRJEB15110) | soil metagenome | biome: soil; feature: Field; material: Soil | place: India | collected 2015-03-11 | depth 0 m | reverse complement strand
GACTGTTATTTTATTGAATGCTATTGATTAGTGTAGAGTATTGATTCTTAACTAATATTCCTTCACTCATTATAATTTAAATCGATCTTAATATACTTTAAATGCGAAAGATTTAATCTTTATTTTTTCGGTCGGCAATATCTTTAAGCCCTGACTTTCTGTTAATACTCAACAAATCATTCAGATAGTTAAATAGTAAACATGATTCTTTAAGAAAATAGCATCAAAATTTTTGTGTAAATTAATTTTTCTTCCATTTCCTTTTTAATATTGTATTAATTATGGTTAAACAAAGAGCCGAACAGTATTTTTTCTTTCACATATCAATACTGAATTTACACAAATAATTATACCCTACATTTAAAACTCATTTAGTCGGACAAGAAAACTAATCTTACACAACAAATAAATTTGCTCGGATATTTATTCGATAGCACTGTAAGTCCCATATGGCACCGAAAACTCGGTTTAGGGTAATAAAAAAGATTTTTATAGCACTTTTCAAGCATCTAATTTATCATTATTAGACTTATTCCTTTTATATTACATTTTAGTTAGCTTTATGCCATTTTGTCTTATTATTCTATTTTTATTTTTCAATTTTAATATATTTTCATTTATTACATTTCATTTTATTATTAACACTAAAATTAACGCCAATCCACCAAATATCCAGCAGTAGTATGCAAAGTTATGAAATTTTTTATTGCTAACAATACGCTTTAAAATGTATAGTGCAATAAGTCCACTGAGACAAGAAATTATCGTTGCGCTGACTAAGGAAATTATTGACAAACTTGTTGTAACATCTTTTAATACTAATATATTCGCACCAATTACTGCGGGAATTGATAGCAAGAACGAAAACTCAAAACTATCTTCTCGTGATAATCCCAGAAATAATGCGGTAGAGATTGTTATTCCTGAACGAGAAATGCCAGGTAATAACGCAACCGCTTGCGCTATGCCCACAATCAATGCATTAGAATAATTAATCTTAACCTCTCTTGGTGTCGCAAATCTTGTGAGAAATAGAATAAATCCTGTTATCACCATAAAAATCAAAGCGTAAATTGGATTTTGAAATATACGGTCAATAAAATTTTGGATTGTTAAGCCAATTACTGCGATGGGAATTGTACCGATAATAATGGCAATAATCAGAGATCTACTCTTTTTTTGTTTCTCAAGATCTTGCTTTTGGATTGCTGATTTTAGCATCTTTTCTATTTTTTTTGCAAAGAATATGATAAGGGCTAAACTTGTTCCTAAATGTAAAAATGCGGTATATGACATTCGTTGATTCTCAGAGAATTTTAAGATATGCGCCCAAAATGCAAGATGTCCTGAACTAGAAACCGGTAAAAATTCAGTAAGTCCTTGGATGATGCTTAAAAATATTAATGTTATAATTGACATTCAACTGCTGTAAGGATAAAATTATTCTAACTCAATTCTCGTCTTAGATAAGAATAAAAGACACTCAATGATATTCAATATATTTCCCAATCACTGAATGTTTGAATCGTATAGCACATCTATTAAGAATAATATCGGATGAAATATATTGCGTCATTTGTATTTGGGCTTTAATTTAAGGTTAGAAGAACTTGGTAGGAATTTTTAATCTGTTTTTTAATCTAAGAATAGATATGGTCGCCACTCAGGTGGCACAGTTCCCAAGCTGTTAACGACAAAAGTAAAATATGATGGCTTTTTAGGTTTACGTAAAAGTTTTAATCCGCGTTCGCGATAAGAAGCACTACCTTTTTTCGTGTTACACTCAACACAGGCACAGACCAGATTTTCCCAAGAATCAGTACCACCTTTTCCTTTTGGTATTACATGGTCAGTAGTCATTGGTCCCTGTTTTTTACCACAATATTGACATTGATAATTGTCTCGTCGCAATATATTCTTTTTGCTCAGAGGGATTTCCCGACGAGTAATTTTGATAAAGTGATTTAATCTCAAGACACTGGGTACTGGCATCCAATTAGATACCGAGCGCACAACCATTCCATTATAAGGTTCAACCATTTCGGCTTTGCCTTTATACATTAAGACTAATGCCCGACGCGTTCGACACAGGGTAATAGGCTCATAATTTTGATTGAGCACCAAAACATCTTTTTTCAACATACGATTTGAAAGCCAATTATTGATTATTAGTTCTCATCAACTTTTATTCCTTGAAACCAAAGTTCTTCTTTAATTTTATCCATTATGACTTTACACCGCTCAATTTCGTTTTTGGCATAACGGTAATAGAAATCACCGACCGGAATCATTTGATATTGTTTGGCGGCATTTTTATAATAGTTATATGCTTCCTTTAATTTCTTTGCTTTATTGGCAATCTCGCCTTGTCGTTTATATAAATCGCCTAAAAGCACATAAGCGACATAAAGTTTGGCATCTGTCGCCAGTATTGCTTTCAAATCTTTTTCTGCTTGACCAAAATTACCTTGCCGAATCAATAAATCTGCATTATAAATCCGAGGGAGTGGATCATTAGGCATAAGTTCGGCGGCTCTTTGAAATTGCTTTTTGGCTTCAGTATAATTTTTCTGATTAAGATAGATTTTACCAATGTCTAAAATTACTCGCCAGTCATCAGGTTTTTTATTTAAGACGGTCTGATAATCAGCTAAGGCCTCTTTATATTTACCCAATTCCGCATAAGCATCACCTCGTTTTTTTACAATATCAATCGCTTCCGGGTATTTCAACAGACAGGGGCAGTAAGCATCAATTGCTTCTTGATAACGACCTTGCTTAAAGAGGAAATCCCCCCAGTTTTTCAAGACTGTAAGGTCTTCAGGAAATTTTTGCAAGGCTTCGCGATAAGTTGCTTCGGCTTCGGCATCTTTTCCCGAGCGAATATAGACTTCAGCCAATCCCAAATACAATTCGGCAAAATTCGGGTCAATTTTAATTCCATCTCGATAAACCGAAACCGCATCGTCAAAACGTCCCGTTACCACGAATAAATCACCTAACGCTTCATAACCCTTGCTATTGGAAGGCACAAGTTTTATTGCTCGGCGAAAATAATTCTCCGCATTGGTCGCATCTCGTTTTTCCCGATAGGTATTTCCTACCGCAATATAAGCATCATAAAAAGTAGAATCATACGATAACGCATTTTGGAAGTTTTCTAATGCAGAATCAAAATTTCTCTGCTTAAAATATTCCGCACCAATACTATAATATTTCATTGCTTCTTCTTTGCGGGCTTTTAATTCTTCTTCCGTATATTTTTTAACCGTCGGCGCAGCGCAAGTACTAATCAAGGCTATCGCTAGTGTTGTTAATATAAAAGTTATGCGCTTAAAATTCATGTTATCATCCTTTCATTCTTGAATTTTAGAATCTCGCATTTTTTATCTTCAATCTAAAATGGAGCTGACGGGATTCGAACCCGTGACCTTTTGACTGCCAGTCAAACGCGCTCCCAACTGCGCCACAGCCCCATTAGAGAATATTAATCTTAAAAAACTAAATTGTCAATACTTGACTTGTGATAATTTATGTGTTAAAAATATATTGCCATGAAAAGTTATATAAAAGACAGTGATTTTAGAAGCGACCACAAATTTTTTATTATGTGTCGTCAAAAAATTAGCATCATAATCTTTTTATCCTTAATCCTGCATATTACGCTTGCGTTCGCGACAACCAAACGTCCCACAAAAGACATTCAATTAGTAAAGCCATTTATTGGTAATGAAGATTTGTCTGGTGATAATCAGGTGGCTGAAGTTTTAAGTTATTTAAAGAAACCTTTGGTTGTACAAGTACTAAATTTCCAAGGTGTTCCGTTAGCAAATCGGTTGGTTAAATTCATAGTGCTCGCTGAACCTTTAGAAAACATTTATTCCAATAAACGAGCGGTTCTTAGTGATACGGTAGTTAAAACTGATAAATCTGGCTATGCTAAAACTAAATTAAAATTAGGTGGGGCTTCCGGAGAATATCGCATAATGGCAAAAATTGATGATGCAAACTATATTTTTTCCATCACTGGGCTTGTCCGTCGTTGGTATTTGTCGGTCGTTTTCGGATTAGTTGGTGGGCTATGTTTCTTTTTATTTGGTCTATATTATGGCAGTAAAGGTTTACGACGATTGGCCGGCGGTGGTCTACGAGAAATTGTCTTTAACCTTACTCGACATCGCATTTGGGGCGTCTCAATTGGAATGTTGGTTACGATGATTTTCCAATCTTCCACCGCTACTTCAGTATTATTAATTAGTTTTGTTAGCAGTGGTTTAATTGGTTTATCCCAAGCTTTAGCCGTGATTTTGGGCGCAGACATCGGCACAACATTTACTGCTCAAATTTTAGCCTTCAAATTATATGATTATGCGTTATTTATCATTATTGCTGGTTTCTTTCTAATGAATTCGTATAAAAAAATCAAAGACATTGGTCAAGCCATCTTTGGATTTGGTTTAGTCTTCTTTGCAATTAAATTAGTATTCGAAGTTTCCGGTCCACTCAAATATTTTCCTGGATTTATTAATGCCCTTGTCGCTTTTAGCAACTATCCGTTATGGGGTATCATCATCTCAATGATATTTACTTTTTTGGTTCATTCTTCAGCGGCAACGATTGGTATTGCAGTAGGCTTATCGTTCAGCGGATTAATAACTTTAAAATCTGCTTTACCGATAATTCTGGGTGCTAATTTAGGTACCAGTTTCTCCCCTCTTTTTGCTAGTCTCAAAGGTAGTTTAGAAGCTCGTCGGGTTGCGCTTGGCCATACGATTTTTAAGTTAATCATTGTTTTATTACTTTTACCTTTTATTAATCAATTAACTGAACTAATTTCTTATATATCTGGTTCATTACCCCGTCAAATTGCTAATGCGCATACTTTAGTTAACATCTTTGCCTGCATCTTATTTTTACCATTTCTAAAACCATTTGAAAAACTACTAAAACTAATTTTGCCTGACTCCCTACGAGAAAAATACGAGATCACGCCACTTTATTTGGATACGACGGTTTTAGAAGCGCCGGCAATGGCATTAGCCCAAGCCCATCGTGAAGTACTCCGAATGGGTGATATTGTTTATGATATGGTAAAACGCAGTCTGGATGTTTTTCTCAACAACGATAAAGATGGACGCAAAGAAATTATGCTTACGGATGATAAGGTGGACACTTTGGAAAAAAATATCACCAACTACCTCACGAAATTATCCGGTTCAGATATGACACCGGAAATATCACGAAAAAATATTGCTTTGCTCTATATTGTTGATGATTTAGAACATATTGGCGATATTGTTTCGAAATCCTTAATGGCATACACCAAGAAAAAGATTGATTACAGTTTACAGTTTTCCGAACAAGGTTTACAAGAACTTGCTGAGTTTCATTTGTGTGTCTTAGAAACAGTAAAATTATCTTTAGCCGGCTTAGCTACCTGGGATAGAGAATTGGCACAAAAAGCGATTAATCGAAGAGACTTCGGTAATCAGAAATTGAAAGACCTACATGACCGTCATTTGGAACGAATGCGCATCGGCTTAAAAGAAAGTATCGATACCAGTACTATCCATTTAGATTACATTTCTGATTTGGAACGGATTAATTTTCACGGCGCCAAAATTGGAATGTCAATACTACAAGCATTATCCGCTCCCTCCACCTCTCACAATCTATAGCATTCAATCGCACATTGATAAACCGAAATTCTTAATTTAGTTCATTAGCGGTAGTAAAAAAGTATTTATTTCAAGCAAAATTGAATAGTAAATAACTCTATTTCGTGCCACTATCGGATACTCCGTCAGAGTAATAAAAAGGTATTTAATTCGAACAGGATTAATAGTCTATATAATCAAAATCAGTAAAGATAGATACTCCAAAATTGATAAGAAAAAGTTCTGTTATTATTCAATGATTTAGACAAAATTAATCTAAAAGTTGTGATAAAAGACATAATTCCTTACCTGCTATGGATTTGAAGATAATGGATACAGAGACCGTGTCCGGTGCTGTAATACCAGAGGACAGGAAAAGATAAAAAGTTTATACCTTCTCCTATTAAAAAAGGAATGTTAACGATGGTCAATTTGTAAGGTATGAAAGAAGATAGATTTTATAAGGCTTGGTGACTTCTGTCTTATTTAAGAGGTCTCAAAATATCTTTATTAATACGATTCGCCCGCTAAGTTAAACATAAATGGTATCTTTTTCGGAGTTTTTCTTTTTACTCTATTATTCTATGAAAAATAGAATTTGACAGATAACTAACAATGATGATTATTTAAGGATTAAAATTTCTTCTTTGTGGATAAATCCAATTAACCACGGAAAATTTTATTCCCCATCCCACAGAGAAACTATCTTAAATTTATTGACATCAACCAAACCTTTATCCGTAAGTTTTAATTCCGGAATCACAGGTAAGGCAAGAAACGATAAGGTAATAAAAGGATTCTCGATTTTACAGCCCCAAGATTTAACTGTCCTAATAAGTTCTTTTAATTTATTACTGACTATGTCTGCCGGTTCATCTGACATCAATCCTGCTATGGGCAAAGCAAGCGATGCTTTGATTTTCTCTTTGTCCACTGCAATAAATCCACCACCGAGTTTTATTAAAGATTTAATCGCATAATAAATATCATCATCATTTGTGCCGACAGCAATAATATTGTGTGAGTCGTGAGCAACCGAAGATGCCAATGCGCCCTTTTTGAGGCCAAAACCGCTAACAAATCCAACTCCAATATTTCCCGTTTTTTTATGCCGTTCACATACAACTAATTTCAAAATATCGCGCTCAGTATCTGATACAACTTCCTTTTTACTAACCTTGGGAAATGTTACCCATTTTTCAGTAATAATTTGATTGGGAATAATTCTAATTACTTTTATTTTACCATCCTGAGCTTTGACTTTCAAACAGGATTTGGGAAATGGTTTTACTTTCATTGTGTTTATGACCACTCGGTCTTTGTGGTCTAAAATCTTAACTTTTAGTTGGTTATTTTGCACGACAACTTTGCCATTTTTTATAACCATTTTAACATTAAAGTCATTTAGATCCTCAACGATTGTTAGATCGGCTAATCTTCCCACAGTAATTGCGCCCCGATTATTCAACCGAAAATATTCGGCCGGATTCAAACTAACCATTTGAATTGCAGTAATTGGGTCTAATCCTAAATTTACTGCTTTTCTTAACGTGGCATTAAGATGCCCTTCAGACAATAGTTCATCTGGATGTTTATCATCGCTAACTAAGATTAAACGTCGGGAATTGCGCATATTAATTAATGGAAAGAGTGTCGAAAGATTTTTTGCTGCTGACCCTTCACGAATCATTATATACATTCCCGAACGCAGTTTCTCTTGTGCCTCTTTAACATCAATACATTCATGGTCAGAACTAATACCAGCGCTCAGATAGGCTTGAAGTAACCTGCCGGTTAATTTAGGACAATGTCCATCAATTATCTTGTCAAATTGTTTGGTTACCGCAATCTTTTCAATAACATCCGGAAAAGCATAAATCACACCAGGAAAATTCATCATTTCTGCCAAACCTAAAACTTTTTCGTGCTTTAAGTATACTTTAATTTCTTGAGCCGAAATATAACCACCTGCGGTCTCCATCTGAGTTGCAGGAACACAAGATGGCATCATAAGAAAGATATCCAGAGGAAAATTCTTACTCGCTTTCAGAATATAATCAATTCCATAAGCGCCTAACACATTAGTTATCTCGTGCGGGTCAGCAATAATTGTCGTCGTTCCCCAACGCAGTAATAAAGATGCAAATTGGGATAGACTTAAGAGTGAACTTTCAATATGAATGTGCGCATCAATAAAACCTGGTAACACATACAATCCTGAAACATCAATAATCTGTTCCGCATTCGTATAATCATTACTGGTACCGCAGATTAGCTCATTATCAATTAAGATATTAGTATTAAGAACCTCTCCGGAAAATACATTAACCACCCGGCCGTTCAAAAGAAGTAAAGTACCTTTGATGCGTCCCGAAGAAACATCAACTCTTCTCTTTATTATTTCGAAAAGTCTCTTTTTGGACTCAGCGTTTAGCGATATCATTATTCAGTCTTATCCAATTTCACGTAAGCAATATATGGAAGATTACGGTAAAGCTCCTGATAATCAATACCGTAGCCAACGACAAATTTATTCGGAACTTTAAATCCTAAATAATCAATTTTCACTTTAATTTTATGTCTAGCAGGTTTATCTAATAAAGAACAGATTTTAATAGTCTTAGGCCTTTTTAATGAGAGATAATCCTTAATATATTTTAGCGTCAAGCCAGTATCGATAATATCTTCGACTAAAATTATATCACGATTTTCAATCGTACATTTCAAATCGGTTACGATTTTGACGACACCGGAACTTTCCGTCGCGTCTCCATAACTGGAAACTTGTAAAAAATCACAGTTCACCGGTATTGTAATATGTCTCACTAAATCGGCCATAAATACCCAAGCGCCTTTTAATACACCAACTAAAAGTGGAGTTGTATTTTTATAATCTCTAGAAATTTGTTTAGCTAATTGTTTAACTTTTTTGGCTAGTCTCTGCTCAGAAATCATCGGAACAATTTCAGTCATAAATACCTACCTTTGGATGTTATTATTAAGGTCTTACAAATTTTATATTTTTGAATATATTTTCACATATCTTTATAATATTTCGTCTTATATCCATTATATCTAGCGATTTCTCTAAAAACATCTGTGTCGTTTATATTTAGTTATTATAATGTCATGTTATACGTTTTGGATGTATCTCTTTATGGGACATTAAGCTATGCTTCTTGGTGTATATTGACCATTTTTAATCTTTAGTATTCATATCTGGTTTTTATTAATAGTTTTATCTGGTTACCTTCTCTGATTCTTTATTTATCATTGTAGTCATATAATTTATTGAATTCTCTAAAACATCTGTATCGCTTATATCAGATTATTATAAATGTCATTATTTGTTCTTTGGTATGGACATATTATTTATAATATATATATCTATTTGTCATTAAGGTTGTATCTATTATCGTTTCTGAATATAGCTATAATATCTTTTTATTTTATTTATTGAGTTCTCTAAAACATCTGCTTATATCTGGTTATTATGAATGTCATTATATGTTATTTGCTATGGACATATTTCTATATATACCACATCTGGGTTATCTATATCTTTTTTATTAATCGATGTCCTGAAAACATCAGCAACGTTTTTATCTGATTTTGTTAACGGTATTATAAATTATCACCTTTGAATATATCTTTTATATGCCAGTTGCTTATGTGTGTTCTTATCGGTGACTTTGAAAATCTAAGTCATTTATATTTTTTGATATTAATCTCGTTATTAATTTTTATTTTGTTTGATAAAAATATATTTTAGTAATTTATCCATACAGTACTACATATATCTGTATTTGGTTTTTATATATCATTGCAGATATTATTTTGTGCAAACTATTTCTTTTAAAATCGGGGCGACTGGATTTGAACCAGCGACCTCTTGGTCCCGAACCAAGCGCGCTAAACCAACTGCGCTACGCCCCGGCCGGATTTCTAATTTCTAAAGCATTTCATTCATTGAAGGCTTAACTAATCCAATTTCTGCCTCCGAGTAACCAACGTCACAAAACATTTCCTATCGCGGTATTTTCTGTATCCTAGTGGCATCTTTAAGCAATATTTTCATTGACTATTTGAGACTAAAGGTACAAATACGCATTCAGATATTCTTCGTTGTCTCAATCGACCATTATATTTAACACCCAAAATTAATGTTTGACTACTACCTTTTCCTAAAGGTATCACAATCCGACCCATATCGCTTAGTTGTTCTTGTAATGGTCCAGGAATAAATTCTGAGGCCGCAGTTACAATAATTCGGTCATAGGCCGCAAATTCCTTCCAACCTAAGGTGCCATCGTCAATTTTATATCGGATATTTGTAAACCCTAAGCGTTGCAATGTTTTGCGGGCATTTAATGAGAGTTCAGCAATACGTTCTACGGTATAGACCATTTTTGCCAGTAATGCCAAGATTGCGGTCTGATAACCCGAACCTGTGCCAATTTCTAAGACTCGATGAGATTTCTGAATATCTAAATGTTCGGTCATAAGCGCCACGATATATGGTTGGGATATTGTTTGGTCAAATCCGATTGGCAAAGGATGGTCATCATATGCCTGATGTATTAAACCCGAAGGCACAAAAAGATGTCGTGGCACTTCACGAAATGCCTCTAATACTTTTGGGTCTTTGATACCACGAGTAATTAGTTGCTCTTGCACCATCTTGGTGCGCAAAATCATGTAATCATTAGTAGTAGTATTAACAAATTTCATAATGATTAATGTAAATCAGTAAAAGCATACTTGATAATTTGTTAATGTCAAGAGACTTCAATAGAGATCTTATTACTAAATCCACAAGCGACCCGAAAAAATCATAAAAGGATTCAGTGATTTTAGTGTCTTCGGTAGATAGGAAAATTTAATCAAAAATCTCTTCATTGAAACTACTAAAAAAATTTCAGATATGAGTCAATTGTTTGAACTCAGCGAAAACATTACAAAACATAACAGACATCAAGTGATTGTAATTTTTCCATTAAGAAAAAGATTTATTCCACCTTGTTTTGAGTTACGAATTACGATAATTTATTATCGATTGTTTATCTG
>FMJZ01004971.1_pt1 | contig 10726 bp, 14 predicted proteins | sample 1987881 | NCBI WGS metagenome assembly FMJZ01 (sample SAMEA4378227, study PRJEB15110) | soil metagenome | biome: soil; feature: Field; material: Soil | place: India | collected 2015-03-11 | depth 0 m | reverse complement strand
TGTACGATGGGCACGGCAACCTGGTGCGCACGATGGCGTCTAACTACGCCCTTTCCAGTTTCCAGTGGCGTGGGGTATGGGGTGAGGTTCAGGGTTCGCTGGGTGTGGGCAGGGGTTATTGCGCCAATCTGGGACACCCTGAGGATGAGACAGGCTTGGTCTATATGCGGGCGCGATATTATGAGCCAGCGACAGGTCGGTTCATCAGTGAAGACCCTGCGCGAGATGGGGTGAACTGGTACCTGTATGCGGATGGGAATCCAGCGAATAAGGTGGATGTAGATGGGAAGTTTCCTTGGACACTTGTAGTGACGTTAGGAGCAGCAGCACTTGGCTTTCTTTTGGGTATAGTCGCGGGTTATTCGTTCGGTGTCAACTTTTACCGTTCGCAAGATTCTTCTTTTGCGGGAGGACGGAGAAGTGAATATATGCTGACTGTCGCATGGTTGTTTACTTTTACAGGTGTTGGTGAAGCAGGCGCATTAGCTTGGATGCACTATAAACAAATACCCTTTGCAATGCCAGTAGGTTTGTTACGTGGATTAGGAATCGCAGGAGCAATTGGTTTTGTCTTCGGGTTTACTGCTGGTGCAATATTAGCTTCTCTTGATTTTGAAGAACATCGCCAGGCAGTTGAAGGAATGATGATGCCTTGAGGTGGAAAATGAAAATTTCCCAGAAAATATGGATATTAATAATGGGATGTATCTATGTCGGTTGCATAGGGATTGCACTGACAGGAGCTCGCCCGAATGTTAGCAATACCCTGACGGTAATCTGGCTTATTTCTGCATTTACCGTTTGTCTGGTTGCTCCTACGATCGAGTGGTTTTTACAGGCTATGTACACCACTGCATCATATGAACTGAACCTGAAGGTTTTCTATTGGTCTATACCTTATTATGCTGCATATCTTTTTTGCAGTTGTGCATGGGCTTATATGTGGTTGGGACTTATAGGGGTAGCTCTAACAATAGCTCTGGAGGTTCGATTGGTGAAAGGTGCATTAGAAGTTGAATGAGCAAAAGGATAGGGCAGTGTAGACGCCTGCATGAGGTATCCAATTCGCAGGTGAGCGTGATGGGTTTACGCAATATCATACGCGGGCGCACGATTGAGCGGAGTCAGGGACTATCTCTTATGGACAAGCAGTCAGGTATACTTCCGTATGGGTGAAACACGATGCGAGCGGTCAAGGGCGTCTATGAACAGGGAACCATCCGCCTGCTGGAACCCGTGAACCTGCCCGAACAGCAGGAAGTGACGGTGCTGATCCCAGAGCCAGCAACAGCAGAGCCTTCCGTTCTGCAGTATGCAGGCATGCTGGCAGACCTCACCCCCGACGAATGGCGCGCCTTCGAAGCCAGCCTGCGCTGTCGCCTTTCGCTTATGCGCTCTAAGGAACAATGAAACGCGGTTTGCTGGATACCGATATGCTGTCGTATTATCTCAAAGGCGTGCCGCAGGTTGTGGAGCGGGCGCGGCACTATGTGGCGCAGTTTGGGGTGCTGGAGTTCAGCGTGGTGAGCTATTACGAGGTGCGGCGCGGTTTGGAGTGGGCGTCGGCACATCGGAAGCTGGTGGACTTTGAGACGTTTGTGGAGGGATGTCGGGTGTGGGAGCTGGACCGGGCGAGCGCACGGGAGGCGGCGCAGATAAGTGGGGCGCTGCGGGCGCGCGGGGAGTTGATAGAGGAAGCAGATTTGTTGATAGCCGGCACGGCGCGAGCGCACGGTCTGGTGGTGATTACGCATAATGTGCGTCATTTCAGTCGGATAGAGGGTATAGAGATAGAAGATTGGCTGCAGGAGACTGAGCGCGAGGGATAGAAGTGGTGCTGACGATAGACCATACGCAGGGTAATCAGGCAAGGCTGAGCTGGTTGCTGTACGATGGGCACGGCAATCTGGTGCGCACGATGGCGTCTAACTATGTGCTGTCTGGTTATCAGTGGCGTGGGGTATGGGGTGAGGTACAGAGTTCGCTTGGTGCAGGCAGGGGTTACTGTGCGAACTTGGGTCATCCTGAGGATGAGACAGGGCTGGTCTATATGCGGGCGCGGTATTACGAGCCGGCGACAGGAAGGTTCATCTCGGAAGACCCCGCGCGGGATGGGGTGAACTGGTATCTCTATGCCGATGGGAATCCGGTCAACAGGGTAGACGAGGACGGAGGGGAGGATATACTGGAGCTGCCATACATGCGCCTCCTGAGCGGAATAGCTTCTGCTGCTTATGCATTCTTAAGAATGTGGGGTATTGGTCCCCAGCACTATTGGGGGGCGATTGTCTCGGTGTTAGGTTGGGCAGGTAGATCGATCCGCTCAGCACAAATCACCGTCGCCGCTGCATCTTATATAATGCGGGTCCCTAACCCTGTCCTTCAATACTTGGCTTACGGCATGATGGTGGCAGGCATTGGGTTGGCTGCGGCGACCGTTGTGCTAGCGATAGTATTTCTACACGCTCTTGTGCTCTATTTTCTGGTTCAGTCTACCTTCGAGTATATTGAAGGAGGTGAGACAAAGTGAGTAGCGATTTGTGGATCTACTTGTTTGTAGTTTCTTATGCGGCTCTGGTTGGGGTAGGGCTTACCCTTACCGCACGGCGTTATCGACGCGTCGGTAGGAAGGGAGAAGTGATGGTTTTTGTTGGCGGGTTCTGTATTTTGTATGGTGTCCCCCTCTGGGTGAAAGGTATAGAAATAGGGTATGTGCTGACCCTTATAGGAGGGGCAATTGCGTTTTTGGCTGATTTGAAGGAGTGGGTTAACATTGTGTTTGGGCGCTTGACAAGCAAGGGGAACACGAAAGAATAGTCAGGCACTGTCCAATTTGAGGGTGAGCGTGATGAGTTTACGCGGAGTGATACGCAGGCGCACGATTGAACTGGAGCAGGAGCCTCCCCTGCCTGATGGCACCCAGGTGGAGGTGGAACTGCACCCCGCCACAGACCCCCTCTTTGAGCGACTCTGCCCGTAGGCTCTTTCATCGCCGATTTCAGAGGATCGCCTCGAAAAACAGCAGGAATCTTCGCATAGGGCAGGAATCTGTTGCAGGAGGTAAGAGCATAGGGGTCAATTTGCTGGAGGGAACATGTTCAGGAGCAAGTTGTGTCGTGAGGCCATGAGAGCGTATCTACGAAGCGCGCTGGGTGTATGGGTCGCGCTTCTTGGAGGGGCGCTGGCAGTTGCTCAGGATAAGAGCCTGGCAGTGCCAGAATCCGTGCCTATCTCCGTCCCATGCGTCGTTGTGTCGACCCCTGCGGAGCGGGAAGATGCCCTCTTAGCTATTTCTGTTGCTGAGCAGGGCGACAGGGATGGATTGCTATCTCTCGCCAAAGCGAGGGGATGGCACATAGAGTCGATGCCACGGGAGATCACGATAATTCTTCTGCCAGGCGCGAAGCATCTTGCAGGGGGACGAGCGCGCCTTGAGGCAGAGCTGTTGGAGATGCTCCTTCAGAACAACGGCTCCCTTGACCTTTCCAACAACGAGGCGGCGCGCTCCCTCGTCGCAGAATGGGTGAATACGGTTCTTTACCCGGGTTCTCACTATAATGCGGCCGCACGAGCGTCTCTAAGTAATATTTTGGAAGTACCTTTTGAGGATGCTCTTCAGCAAGGTCTCGTGCGTGTTGATTTAGTTGGTAAAGTATGGCTCACATACGACATCCCCGGAGTGGAGGGCAACCCTCAAAAAGCGGCAGACGTGGTGTCCTACCCCCAGAGCTCGGGGCGACCTACCAATCCGTCGCCCACGACAAAGCCCCGCCCACCCAGAGACAAATCGCGCCCAGAAGAGATAAGCTTCCTCTTCTCTTCGGGGATTGCCAGCGATCAGCACAATGAGGTCATGAAAGCCGTGTCAGAAACCTTCAAAAAGCAAGCTCAAGAGGCAGAAAAAGCATATGCCAAATGGCTTGCACGCGCAAGGGAGGAATTAGGAAAACAGTGGATCGGACCGAGACTTGATCAGTGGCTCGCCTACAACTCGCTCCCGCGCGATGCTCAGGAGAAAGCATTCGAGCTACTGGCATCGATGAAGCATCTTTTCGAGGCAGTGGAGCAACCCTTCCCACAAACAGGTCTTCCCAGCGGTACACGGGTGATGTATGAGATGATACCCACTGCATATCTTACCTTCGAGTTGAACGGCTGGAGGGTGACGATGAGCCTGGGGATGTGGGGAGGTCAACTTGGATCCCCTGATGAAGAAAGGAATGTTAGCTTCGTCGTAAGCAAGCTTCGCTAAGAGGTGCCCCTTTACTGTTCGCCGTTTGCACGGAGGCGGTGGTGGTGTACTTGGAGGGATTGGCGCAGGCGGCGGCGCGTGATGGGCGGTCGGTGGTGGTGTTTTTGGATAATGCATCGTTTCATCGTTCGGCGGGTGTGCGTTCGCGTAGGGAGGTGTGGGCGCGTTGCGGGTTGGTGTTGTATTATCTACCGCTTGGTACTCTCTGCGTGCCCTTTGCTCTTGAATGCCCATGCACTCCCAGAGAGCCAGGGGATGTTATATTTCTGCCGGAAGGTATAATTGTCAAGCCCATAGTCATAAAGCAAAGTTAGGAGGTGAATATGGTGCGCTTCTACTGGACCATCGCATTTGGTTTGTGTCTCTGGGCAACCATCTGGAGTCAATCGCCTCTTCTGGTGATAGGGAGTTTCACCCAAGAAGAAGCTCGCAACGCACCAGAGGTTCTGGAACGCCTGCAGGAGTATCTCTCTGATCGAACCAGGCTACAGACTGAAGCAGATACTCTGGGCTATACGCTGGTGTGGGATGGGGAGGTCGGAATGCTTTTTCCCAAGACGCTCACCACAGAGAGCCGCGAAAGCCATGCTGCGACATTCGCGGAAACGCTCTTGAGGGAATTACAGGTGCGGGGCTATCGTCCAGGACAGGTGATAACTGTAGATGAGATTAGCCGCGAAGCAGTGGAGGCGTTCACAAATCTCATGACGACTGACCAGAGTTCTTCTTTGAGGCGTTGGATATCAGAAGGCACTGTCGCGCTGAGTGTGGATGTTATTATAGCTCCCAGAATGCGATCGGGCGCCTCTATCGCCTTTAAGAGCGTTGACTCGGTTCCTATGCTTTCGCACTTGCCTGAGAACGCCGCCGTGGCTTCGCGTTCCTTAGACGAGTGCCTTGCCAAATGGCAGGCAAAGTCACCAGAGATAGGCGCGGCTTCGGGCGAATCGCGAACGGGTCATGAGGCAGCGGGCGCGCATCTGGCTAATGTGCGGGAGCGTGCCCTCCTATCTGCAGGGCAAGTGCTACAAGCCTCGCTCCATTTTTCACGCAGTATTAGGGTGGAAGAAATCGATACATATGTTCAGAAATACTGGAAACAGCTACAGCGAATGCGCCAGGAAGTGAGGGAACGCTTACAGCGAGCGGAGGCAGAGCTGGCAAAATGGCTGCTTCAAGCGAGCGGATTCCACATGGACTCAAACTTCACACAGCCTGTGAGCCTTAGTCAACTGCCTCTTCCTTTACAACAACTGGTACTGAGGGGTTTAGCAGAGTCTGTGCCAGCAGACTCGCTGGTGATAGGACCGGAAGACTTCGCGATAACGCTGACTCTCATTACGCCTGACACTGTGCAAGGTCTCGACGGACACAGAGTAATTGCGCACATGCTGGGATGGATACCGCTGTCTTCGAATCGGCAGGTGTATGTGAAAGGTAAGTAGGAAACAGATGAGTCAGGTCACCCTGTATTGAAGCTGAAGCGCCGCCAACAGGTACAATTCCCCTCGATGCTCCAGAGCCTGTATGTGGAGAATCTGGCGATTATTGACAGGCTGGAGGTGGAGTTCCAGCCCGGCTTGAATGTGTTGACGGGTGAGACGGGGGCGGGGAAGTCAATTTTGCTGGACGCGCTGGGGCTGGTGCTGGGCGACCGCGCCGACCCGACGCTGATCCGCGCCGGCGCCGACCGCCTCAAGGTCAGCGCGGTATTCCTGCCGCCGCCCTCAGTGGAGCTTGCTGACCTGGGGATTGAGCTGGAGGACGGCGCACTCTATCTTTATCGCGAGGTGCAGGCAGGGGGACGCTCGCTGGCGCGGGTGAACGGGCAACCTGTGCCGCTGGGCACGCTCAAAGCGCTGGGCGAACGGCTCGTAGACCTGCACGGTCAGCACGAACATCAGTCGTTGCTCAAGCCCAGCCAGCATCTGGAGCTACTGGACCGCTGGCTGGGGGAGCCTGCGTTGCACCTGCGGGCGCGTGTGCGGGACGCCGTACAAAGGCTCCGAAGCCTGCAAAACGAACTGCAGGAACTGATCGCCCGTGAACGCGAGCGCGAGCAGATGCTGGATTTGTATCGCTTTCAGGTGGAGGAGATTCGCGCGGCGGAGCTGACCCCCGACGAAGAGGAGCATCTGCTTACAGAGGAGCGACGCCTGACGCACGCCGAGCGCCTGCTGTCGCTGGCTGGCGCCGCCTACGAGTGGCTGATGGGCGAGGGGAGCGCCTATGACCTCGCCGCCTCCGCCAGCCGCAACCTCACCGAAATCTGCCGAATTGACCCCAGCATGAGCGCCACTCAGGAGCAGCTGGAGAGCGCGCTCGCCCTGCTGGAAGAAGTCGCGCACACCCTGCGCCAGTATACCGAAACGGTGGAATACGACCCCGAACGGCTGGAGCAGGTGATTGCCCGGCTGGAGCTCATCAAACGCCTCAAGCGCAAGTACGGCGACACGATTGAGGCGATTCTGGCATACGCTAACGAAGCCGAACAGAAACTGCAGGCGCTGGAGCATCAGTCGGAGCGGCGTGAGGCGATGGAGCAGGAACTGACGGAAGCGCAGGCAGAAGCAGAACAGCTCTGTGCGCAACTTTCAGAACTGCGCCGCGCGGGGGCAGAACGCTTCGCGCAGGCTGTGCAGGGACACCTGCGCGAGCTGGCGATGGAGCGCGCCCTGTTCGAAGTCGCCGTTACCCCCAAGCCGATGGACTCGTCAGGGGTGGACGCAATAGAGTTTCTGTTTTCTGCTAATCCGGGCGAGCCGCCGCGTCCGCTCAACAAAATCGCCTCTGGCGGCGAGATGTCGCGCGTGATGCTCGCGCTCAAGGCGGTGCTGGCGGATGCTTCGCCCGTACCGACACTGGTGTTTGACGAGATCGACGCAGGCTTGGGCGGGCGCACGGCATACTATGTCGGCGAGAAGCTGGCACATCTGGCGGAACATTTCCAGATTCTCTGCATCACGCACCTGCCGCAGATTGCCAGCCGTGCAGGCACCCACTTCCTGATTGAAAAATATGTGGAGGGCGAGCGCACCCGTGTTTCGATTACCCCGCTAACAGGCGAGGCGCGCGTGGCGGAAATCGCCCGCATGCTTGCAGGGGAGGCGACCGAAACCGCCCTGCAACACGCCCGCGAACTTCTGCAAAAGCAGGCAGAGGAGGCGCCTGTATGAGACCATCGCGTGAGATGGAAGGCTATCCCCATGCCGAGGTTTACGAATGTCTGACCGACATCCTCAAATGCAAGTGGACGCTGGAGATACTGGACGCCATCTCGCGGGGGATTTGCCGTCCCGGTCAGCTGGGGCGCGCGCTCCCGGGCTTGACCCCCAAAGTGCTTCAGGAGCGCGTGCGCAAACTGGAGCGGTACGGCATCCTCCAGCGGATTGCGTACCCCACCATCCCGCCGCATGTGGAGTATCGGTTCACCCCGCGCGGCGAGCGGCTGGCGGAGCTGTTGCAGACCATCCGCCAGTTCGCCGAGCAGTGGGACAAGCAGAACGCCGACTCAGGGACGGATCACCTCTAACCCGTCCATGTAGGGGCGCAGGGCGTGGGGGATGACCACCGAGCCGTCTTCCTGCTGATAGTTTTCCAGAATCGCCGCCATCAGGCGCGGGGTGGCGACGCCTGAAGCGTTCAGCGTATGCACAAACTCCGGGCGCGCGGTCGGCTCCCGACGGAAGCGGATGTTCGCCCGCCGCGCCTGAAAGTCCTCAAAGTTGCTACATGAAGAGACCTCCAGCCACTGCTGCACTCCCGGCGACCACACTTCTAAATCGTAGCATTTCGCCGCGGCAAAGCCCAGATCACCTGTGCAGAGGAGCATAATCCGATAGGGCAGTTCCAGCCGCTGGAGTACCGTCTCCGCATCACGAAGCAGGCGCTCATGCTCTTCGTAGGAAGTTTCGGGCAAGGTGAGCTTCACCAGCTCCACTTTGTTGAACTGGTGCACGCGCAGTAGCCCCCGCGTGAGCCTGCCTGCCGCGCCCGCCTCGCGCCGAAAACAGGGCGAGTATGCTACCAGATTCAACGGCAACTCGGACGCATTCAAAATCTCCTCCCGATACAGGTTCGTTACGGGCACTTCGGCGGTCGGGATGAGATACAGCGGGTCGTCAGCGCAACGATACATCTCCTCTTCAAATTTGGGCAGCTGCCCTGTACCCACCATCACTTCAGGGCGCACCAGAAACGGGGGAAAGATTTCAGTATAACCGTGTTCACGCACATGCAGATCCAGCATAAAGTTGATGAGCGCGCGCTCCAGCCGTGCGCCCAAGCCCGTGTAGACCATAAACCCACTGCCGCTGATTTTGGCGGCGCGCTCGAAGTCAATCAGCCCCAGATTTTCGGCAAGCTCCCAGTGGGGCTTGGGTTCAAACGAAAAGGCGTGCGGTTGCCCACCGCGACGGACTTCCACATTCTGGCTGGCGTCTGTGCCTGTTGGCGTGCTGGCGTGCGGGATGTTGGGGAACATCAGCAGCATCTGTTCGCGCTGGGCTTCCAGCTCGCGCTTCTGGGCTTCGAGCTGTTTGATCTGGTCGCTGAGCGCCCGCATCTGAGCGAGAAGCGGCTCCACATCTTCGCCTGCCTTTTTGCGCTGGGGAATCTCTTTGGAGACGCGGTTCTGCTCGGCGGTGAGCTGTTCCACCTGCGTGGTCAGCTCGCGCCAGCGCGTGTCCACCGCGAGCCACTCATCCACCATAGAGGGGTCATAGCCCCGTTTTGCCAGCGACTCCTTAACGAACTCAGGCTCGTTGCGCAAACGACGGTAGTCCAGCATAGCCCAATTGTACCCGTCGCACGAAAAAGGCAGAGGGAATGTTAAATTTGCCTCTTTTTGCCCTTCCCCCCTTGACAAAAGGGGCAGGGGCATGTCATAATATAGACAACCCCAAGATGTAGGGGATTTGTGCGCTCAATCCCCAAACATCTGGGAATTAATTAAGGTGATACCATGCGATGCCCTTACTGTGGCAAGGATGAGGACCATGTGGTGGACTCGCGCCCTTCGCAGGAGGGTCGGGTAATACGCCGCCGTCGGGAGTGCCTCGCGTGCGGGCGACGCTACACCACTTTTGAGCGCTACGAAGAGCGTCCACTGATGGTCGTCAAAAAAGATGGGCGCCGTGAGCCGTTTGATCGGGAAAAAGTGCTGCGAGGCATGGTGATCGCCTGCAGGAAACGCCCCGTCAGTATGGAACGGCTGGAGCAAGCCGTTGACGAAATTGAGCATGAAATCCAGAACCGCATGGAGTCCGAGATCAGTAGCACCGAAATCGGACGCATGGTGATGGAGAAACTCCTCGCGATTGACCCCGTGGCGTATGTCCGCTTCGCATCGGTCTATGAGGAGTTTAACGATCCCCAGCAATTCAACCGTCTGGTGCAGATGCTGACCCGCATGCAGAAACGCGCGTCGGCATCGCGCCAATAAACCGCTTTTCTCAATTCCTTTCAGAGGAGGTTCCTGCAATGTTCAATCCTGAAGAAGGTCTGCTGGACATGGTGGAGACAACGAACGGCGCTGTCGTAGAGACCGCTTCCAAAGCGGAGTCGCAGAAGCCGGGTACGAATGGCTCGATACGACGCTACGGTTATGTGCCCCGCGAAAAGTTTGATCTGATTAATCGTGGCAAAGGATTGCGCTTCAAACGCTACTTCACGCAGGCGGGCGTGGACCCGTTTGACCAGGTGGAATGGGAGAAGCGCACGGCGGTGATTACGGGCGAGCGCGGCGAGGTGGTATTTGAGCAAAAAGATGTGGAGGTGCCGCGCTTCTGGTCGCAGCTGGCAACGAATGTGGTGGTCTCCAAATATTTCCGTGGTCAGGTGGGCACGCCTGAGCGGGAGACCAGTGTGCGGCAGGTGATTGGGCGCGTGGTGGACACCATTTCGCGCTGGGGACGCGAGATGCGCTACTTCGCCAGCGACGAAGACGCCGACGCCTTCCGCGACGAGTTGAAATATCTGTTGCTACACCAGTATGCCGCTTTCAACAGCCCCGTCTGGTTCAATGTCGGGATTGAGCCGCGCCCGCAATGCTCGGCGTGTTTTATTGTCTCCGTTGAAGACACGATGGAGTCGATTCTGGAGCTTGCGAAGACCGAAGGGATGATTTTCAAGTATGGCTCTGGGTCTGGCTCTAATCTGTCGCGTATTCGTGGCTCGCAGGAGTATCTGTCGGGTGGCGGGCGCGCGTCAGGTCCTGTGTCGTTTATGCGCGGTTTTGACGCCTTTGCAGGGGTCATCAAGAGCGGAGGCAAAACCCGCCGCGCCGCCAAAATGGTGGTGCTGAATATTGACCACCCCGATATTGTGGACTTCATCGAGTGCAAAGCCAAGGAGGAACAGAAAGCCTGGGCGCTGATTGAGGCAGGCTATGATCCGGGCTTCAATGTGCCCGGTGGGGCATACGATTCGGTCTTCTTCCAGAATGCGAACCACAGCGTGCGCGTGACCGACGAG
>FMJZ01131235.1_pt1 | contig 10733 bp, 9 predicted proteins | sample 1987881 | NCBI WGS metagenome assembly FMJZ01 (sample SAMEA4378227, study PRJEB15110) | soil metagenome | biome: soil; feature: Field; material: Soil | place: India | collected 2015-03-11 | depth 0 m | reverse complement strand
CCCTCGCCAGCCCCATTGCGCAGGCGGATGTCGTCCTCCGGACCGACACTGCAGAGCGTCATTATCTAAGGTGGTTAGCGGGCTGCTCTCCGGAGCCGGCAGAGGCTTGTCCGGAGTTCAGCCAGCATATTGACACCCGGCACCAAAACAGAGTAAGCTGGTAACCGCCTTTAACACGGAAGAGGTCTAGCTGAAACGAAGGTGGTAATAGGCAAGTTATGCCTTGCAAATTCACAGGAGCTGGCACTTGCTGCTGAAGTTCTCGCTGTTCGCTTTGGCGTGCTTCGCCCTCACCTTTGCTATCGCCATGCTCGTGGCAGCTATAGTTAAAACCATCGGTACTATAGTTAAAGCCATCGGTACTATTGAGCGGAGGAGGGACAATGGTGCCGCTTCTTGAGTTCTTCCAGGGCATCTACACCTTCTTCCTGGTGGCGCCGCACGTAGCCTGCGCCAGGCTGTTCCTCATCGCCCTGGGCTGTGCCTTCGCTTACCTGGGCTACCGCAAAACCCTGGAGCCGATATTGATGGTGCCCATGGGCATCGGCATGATCGCCGTCAACGGCGGGCTGATGGTGTACGAAGCAGGACATATTGGCACGCTGTTCCTCAACCCGCTGGTGAGCAATGCCGAAGAGTTAATGCAGATATTGCAGATAGACTTCCTCCAGCCCGTCTACACCTTCACCTTCAGCAACGGTCTCATCGCCTGTCTTATCTTCATGGGCATCGGCGCCATGACCGAGATAGACTACCTGTTGGCTAAGCCGTTCATGAGCTTTTTCATCGCCGCCTGCGCAGAGCTGGGGACGATACTCACCCTGCCCATCGGCATAGCCCTGGGACTCGTACCCAATGAGGCAGCAGCGATCGCCCTGGTGGGCGGCGCCGATGGTCCCATGGTGCTGTTCGGCTCGTTGATGATGGCGAAGGAGCTCTTCGTCCCTGTCACCGTGGTCGCCTATGTCTACCTAAGCGTCTGCTACGGCGTCTACCCCTTCCTGGCAAAAATGGTGCCAAAAAGGCTGCGCGGCATAGAGATGGACTGGCGCACCATACCCAAGGTGTCCAGGGGTGCCAAGTTCGCCTTCGCCGTTGCCGCCTGCGCCCTGCTCTGCCTGCTCTTCCCGGTAGCCGCACCCCTGTTCGCCTCGTTCTTCCTCGGGCTGGCTGTCAAAGAGGCAGCGATAGAGGGGTACATAGAGTTCCTTACCCGCCCGCTTCTCTACGGAGCGACACTTTTCCTGGGCTTCACCCTGGGGGCGTTGCTCGGCGTGGACGTTATCCTCAACCCCAAGGTCCTGCTACTACTGCTGCTGGGCATAGTGGCACTGCTCCTCTCCGGCATCGGCGGACTCATCGGCGGCTTAATCTACCACCGGATAAGCAAGGAGCCGTTCAATCCCCTTATCGGCATTGCCGGCGTCTCCTGCGTGCCCACCACCGCCAAGGTAGCCCAGAAATGCGCCGCCCAAGCCAATAAAAGGGCGATGATCCTCCCCTTCGCCATGGGTCCCTGCGTGGCTGGTGTGGTCACCACTGCCATAATCGCCGGTCTCTACATGACAGGCATTCAACTGCTCAGCTGAGCACCCCTGCTCCACGGTATACCCTGAACCTTGGCGATGGTATATAATTGGCGGTGAGCGCGCGCAGCCTGACATAGAAAAGCAAGGAGGTTCCAGATGGCAGAGTGGATCGAATACCCCGGCGGTGTCTACAAAAAGAAGGAGGACCTGTACCGCGAACTTAAGGAGAGACGCGAAAAAGTCCTGCAGATGGGTGACCCGCAGGTGCTGGAGAGGCGGCGCAAGGCAGGACAGCTCAACGCCAGGGAGAGGCTGGAACTGCTTTTCGACAACGGGGAATACCTGGAGATAGGTATGCATGTGAAGCATCGCACCACCCGTTTCGGCATGGACAAAGCCCATATACCAGCCGAGGGCGTCATCACTGCCTTCGGCAAAGTGAACGGCAGGTGGGTGGCTGCCTTCTCCGAGGACTTCTCCGCCATGGCAGGTACCTTCGGCGAGTACCATGGCAGGAAGGAGGCTTACGCCATCCAGTTCGCCATGGAAAAGGGCGTCCCTTTCATCGGCATGAACGACTCCGGTGGCGCCAGGTTGCAGGAGGGCATGGACACGCTTGAAGCCTACGGCTGGCTGTTCCGCACCCAGACGCAGGCTTCGGGCGTCATCCCCCAGATAGCCCTGCTCCTGGGACCCTGTCTTGGCGGCCAGGCTTACCACCCGGTGATGCAGGACTTTATCATTCAAGCAAAGAACGTGGGCTTCATGGGCATCGCCGGTCCCGCCTTCGTTAAAACACAGCTCGGCGAGGAGATAACCCTCGAAGAGCTCTCCGGCTGGAGGGCGCATGCTGTGAAGTCGGGGCAGAGCCATGTGGTCGCCGAGGACGAAAAGGACGCCATTGAGAAAGCAAGAGAACTTCTCTCCTTCCTCCCCTCCAACAACCGCGAAAAGCCGCCGCGCCTCAAGAGCGCTGACCCGCCTGACCGCGTCATCCCTGAGCTGGACGACCTGTTGCCCGATGAGCCCTTCAAGCCCTTCGATATGAAGAAAGCGATAACTGCCATCGTGGACGATGGCTACTTCTTCGAGGTACTGGGGCTTTACGCCAGGAACCTCATCACCGGCTTTGCCCGTCTCAATGGTCGTCCGGTGGGCATCGTGGCTAACCAGCCCGCTGAGGCGGCTGGGGTGCTCGATATCAACGCCGCCGACAAAGGCGCCCGGTTCATCCGCTTCTGCGACCTGTTCAACATCCCCCTGGTCACCCTGGTGGACTGCCCCGGCTACATCATCGGCTCCCGTGCCGACTGGGCGGGAATTTTGCGCCACGGGGCAAAGCTGCTTTACGCCTGGTCGGATGCCACCGTGCCGCTCATCTCCATAATCCTTAGAAAGTCCTACGCCGGCGCCCATTATGGTATGCTGGACAAGAGCATCGGGGCTGACTTCGTTTTTGCCTGGCCCACAGCCCGGATCACCATCGTCGGTGCCGATACCGCCGCCAGCGTCATCTTCGCCCGCGAGATCCGGGAGTCCCAGAACCCCGAGGAGACCGCCAGAAAGAGGATCAGGGAGTACAGCGAAATATATGAAAACCCGTATGTTGCCGCCGAGCGCGGCTATGTGGACGACATCATCATGCCCCGCGATACCAGGAAGTACATCAACCGCGCCCTCGATTTACTCGAGAACAAGTTCGTGACACCGGGCACCTGCCCCTGGAAGGTATGGCGCAAGTATTCCAATATCAACCTCTGAAGCCTCTGATGGACTAATTTTTTCAACGGGAGGAAAGACGATTATGGCACAGGAAACGGTGACAGCACCCCTGGCGGGAAAGATAATCAATGTGCACGTCAAAGCCGGGGACAAGGTGAGCGAAGGGGATGAGGTCTGCACCATGGAATCGATGAAGATGGAAAACACGCTCTACGCCCCGGTCACCGGGACTGTAATCGAGGTCAAGGTGGCGCCGGGACAGTTCATCCAGGCTGGCGATGTCATCGCCGTTATTGAGTATTAGACAGCGAAGGAGGGACGATTATGGACTTCGGTGGTTTTTGTGCCGGTCTGCCGACGGTGACCTGGTTCACCATACTGGCGGTGGTATGGACCATGCCCTGGAAAGGGGTTGCCCTGTGGCGGGCGGCGGGCAACAGGCACCTCTGGTGGTTCATCGCCATATTCATCCTCAACACCCTGGCGGTACTGGAGATCATCTACATATTCGCCTTCAGCCGCAAGAAGCCAGCCACTCCCTGACCACGGCGGAGTAAACCCGACGGCTGGTGAAAACTCGCAGGCTAGAAAGGGGCAATGAGGGCTTTCGCCGCGGAGATAGTTTTCTGGTTACACCTTGTTATCGTTCTTTTCTGGGTGGGACTGTTCTTCATACCGGTGGACTGGTGGCAGGGAAGGATCAGCTTCCACTTCTATTTCAGCCTGATGGTGATTTTACATCAGTTCGTATGGGGAGCCATCGTCATGCCCTGGACCAAAAGGTACCGCATGGTATGCATACTGACTACACTGATGCAGTCTCTGAGGGGATTCAAACTATCACAGCCTGAGAACTATAGCCACTCCTTCACTGAAGAGTTGTTCGCCAGAGCCAGAATCAAAGTGCCTATGATGGTACCCACCGTCCTCACGCTGTCAATTGTAGCCGCTTCATTCACCCTGTACTTTCTCTACTGCTGGTGAGCATCGGGCGCATTTCGTTGAGCAATTGTCAGAATTGTTAACCTAATACTTTATATTCCCACGAATGATTACCCAAAATTATTGATTTCTATTCGCGGTGCTACTATTGCTTCAACGAAGCACTTTCGTATTAGGGAGTATTGAATACCTCTACTTGATGATTATTTGAACGTCGCTGAAGCTGCAGCTATCCTCGGCGTTCACTGAGAGACTGTCAAGCGTTTATGTCGTGAAGGACGCATTCCAGCGGAAAAAGTCCACAGGACGTGGTTGATTCATCGAAGTGCGCTCGAGCGATCTGCCTACGATTATGCCAAACCAGGGCGTGGGAAGAGAAAACGAATAGAGTAATATCTTCTGAATGGAGGTGGTATGGCAAGAAGCAGGAACCTACGCGAGGCCTCTAAGTCAGCCAGAAAATCTAACGGTGCCAATCCGGGCTTCGAGGAGAAGATGTGGCAGATAGCAGACAAACTCCGCGGGCAATGGATGCCGCCGAATACAAGCACGTCTTCTAGTGTTCCTCAAGTATATCTCTGATGCTTTTCAAGAGCGCTATGAGCAACTTGAGTTGTGGAGTTCGGACCCTAAAAGCATTTACTACACTAAGGAGCCGTCTGAACTCTACCAAGTTCTTCAGGATCGCGATAAATATAAATCAGAAAACACCCTCTGGGCGCCTAAGGAGGCGAGATGGGCTTATCTTCAATCTAGCGCGAAGCAACCGACCATCGGCAAGCTGATTGATGATGCCATGGACGCCATCGAGCGGGATAATCCCTCTTTGCATAGTCCGCCTCATTTTGTCCGCTCATGCGCTGAGCCCGTGTCCGCCACACAGTATTTTACCCCGCGAGTATTATGCCACATCTGGCCGGTGGCAGCCTCTTAGCAGAATTTGCAGAGGCGGGGCACACCGTGTGCCCCGCCTCTTGCGGTTGGTGGTGGGGAAGGAGGTGTCCTTTACTTGCCTATCACTGCTTTCTTCATCTCCTGGTCGATCCAGATGTACTTGGCGAAGTTGCCCACGTTATAGTGTCCGATGGACGATTCGCCGTTGTAGTTCCGGACCCAGGGCCACCAGAAGCGGTAGCTGTAGCCAGCTGGTAGCTGGATGACATAAGCCTGGTCGAGCAGGTAGGGCATAAACTCGCGGTGTATCTGGTCGATCTTGTTCTCGTCGGGGAAGGCTGCCAGCATGTCCTGGCGTGTCTGTGCACATCTGGGGTCGTTGATATAGCTGCCGTTGGCGTAGCTCTGCGTGGTCCAGCTTATGCCTTTCCAGAAGGCGCCGATGCCCCCGTACCAGCCGTAGAGCATGTCGTCGTAGGCGCGCCTAATCGCTATGCCCTGGAATGTGGCATAGTCCTTGGGCTCTATCTCCAGTTCTACGCCTATCTTTGACCACATATCCTTCACCATCTGCAGGGGATCGAGGTAGGCGCGGTGGTTGTAGCAGATGATCTTTGCTTTGAAGCCGTTGGGATAGCCAGCCTCAGCCAGGAGCTGCTTTGCCTTGTCCGGATGATATTCGAACAGCTCTTGCACCGAGCGGGGGAGCTGTTCTAGGGGCACATAGGCACCGCTATATTCTTTTGCGTAGACGATGGGCCATTTCAGCAGGGTGCCCTCGCCGCCATAGTACTCATTCAGTATCTTCTTGTTGTCGATAGCCATGGAGAGCGCCCTTCTGACCCTGACGTCAGCGTAGGGCGAGTTCTTCTTATCGGTGCGCATGAAGATGACCGCCTGGGCATAATCATCAAGGTAGCGGATATACTTAAGTCGCGTGTCCTTCAAAAACTCCTGTGCCACCTCCCAGTCGCAGCTCAATATGTCGATATCGCCGGCACGGAAGAGGGCGTGCTGTGTTGATTCATCGGGGACGACCAGCCACTTGACTTGGTCAATGTAGGGTAGTTGGTCACCCTTTCCCGGACCGATGGGGTTCTTCTCCCAGAAAGTGGGGTTGCGGCTGAGGATGGCATGGCTCCCCCTCATATATTCGGTAAGCATGAAGGGTCCCGTGCCGACGCTGTTCTTCCAGTCGTTCATATTGCCGAACTGCTCCACAGCTTCCTTGGGGAAAATGCAGGCGTAGTCGTTCAGTATGGTGAAGAGATCGCCGATGATCATGTATTCGGGGTTAGTCTTGATCACCACGGTATAGGGGTCTGGTGTCGTTATCTGGGTAGTCTCAGCAGCTTTGGGATAGGTCATCCTGAAATATGAAGTGGGCAAGGTGAGGTGGCGCTTGAGAGAGAAGACGACGTCATCGACGGTGACCTCGCGGCCATTTGCCGGCGGCTTGTTATGGAATTTCACCCCTTTACGCAGGCGCAAAATTACGGTGTCCTTGCCCTGAAGTTCAAAGCTTTCAGCTATGGAGCCAGCCTTGTGCTGCAGACGGTTGACGCCGGGGAGGAACCATTCGCACTCCTTGGTGCCGTAGCCTCCGGCATTGCCTTTGCTCCAGTCACCCTGCACTATCTCGTCGTTGGTGAACTTCAGGAGATAGCAATTGGCATGGGGCACAATGGCATCATCGAACCCGTAGGTGTCCACGGTTGACACCACGTTAAGTGTGCCACCGTACTGGGGCTGTGCTTTTTCTACCACTATTGCTTCCTTCGGTCCTTTGGCACAACTACTAGCTACTAGCCCTGCGAGGAGCCCTATGATTACCAGGCTGATAATAAAGAGTCTTTTCATTCGATGTTGTACCTCCTGTTGCTTTGTTTTTCACAATCGCTCCTGTGTTTATCTATCCACCTTATTCGTATAACCTTCTTTTGCTCTTATATATTGCCCACCTCCTTTCGCTATGTGCTTAAGACCGCCTGTGTACCAACAGGTGCTCTATGGCATCGTGTCCATTTTCGCCCATTTGGGCAGCTTTCTCTTTGAGGCATCGTACCTCCCCAAGCCGCCCCTGAGTCTGGGATCGAGGAGGTCGCGGACGGCATCACCGAGCATGTTGATGCCGTACACCACGATTGCCAGGAAAAGCCCTGGCCAAACGGCGAGGTGGGGTGCTAGCAGCATGTAGCGGCGACCGGCTTCACTGAGCATACCTCCCCAGCTCGGTGTTGGCGGCGGGATGCCGAAGCCCAAGAAGCTGATGGTGGCTTCAGTGAGGATGGCAGAACCCATAGTGATGGTAAAGAGAACTATAATGGGTGCCGTTACGTTGGGCAGGACGTGCTTCCACAGTATCCTGCCCGTCTTGCAGCCGATGGCTTTTGCCGCCTCGAAGTAGGTATTGGAGCGGATGCCGATGGTGGCACCGCGGACTATGCGGGATTGACCGATGCCGAACAAAAGCCCTAGGACGATGATGACCTGGACCATCCCGGGACCGGTGACTGCTATGAGGGTAAGAATGAGGAAGAGCGGCGGTATGCACAGCCAGGCATCCACAAACCGCTGTACTACGAGGTCGAGCTTACCCCCGATGAAGCCACAGATAACTCCGATGAGAGTGGACAGCACCGTGGCTATGGCTGAGACGCTGAGCCCGACGATCACCGACACTCGAGCGCCGTAGATGATGCGGCTGAAAAGGTCCCTTCCGAGCTGGTCGCAGCCGAGGGGGTGTTCTGCGGATGGTCCCGAAAGCCGGGGACAGACGGAGGTGTCGTTATACTGGTAGGGTGCCAGCAGTGGGGCGAGCACGCCGACAAGCAGCAGTGCCAGCACGATGACCCCGCCTACGGTGCCCAGCGGCTTCTCCTTGACCAGCCGTATGAGCAGGTCTGCCCAGAATGAGCGCGTCCCTGCTTCCCTTTCTGCTGTAGCTTCAGCCTGTGCCATTATGTGTAATGCACCCTCGGATCCAGATAAGCGTAAGCGACATCGACCGCCAGATTACAGAGCATGATAAATGCAGCGACCACCAGGTTCACCGCCGAGATAATGGGGTAGTCTCTCTGGAACAGTGCGTCCACAAAGTACCTGCCTATTCCGGGTAAGCCGAAAATCGCCTCGATGATTACGGCTCCGCTTACGAGGATGGGCAATTGCAACCCGATTATGGTGACCACAGGGATGAGGGCGTTTTTCAGGGCGTGTCTGTAGATGACTACCTGTTCTTTCAGCCCCTTCGCCCAGGCTGTGCGGATATAGTCCTGCTTCAGTACCTCCAGCATCATGGTGCGTGTCATCCTCATGGTTGTCCCTGACATGACCATGCCCATCAGCACCGCTGGGATAATGAACTGCTGCAGGTTACCTATGGGGTCGCGGGTGAATGGAATGACCGGGAGGTGTGGTGTCCAGCCGAACAGGATGGAGGGGTAGACGACGACCAGGGTTGCCAGCCAGAATGATGGCACGCTGATACAGAAAATAGCCACGCTGCGGCCTATGTAGTCGCCGATGCTGTCCTGGCGTATGGCGGAGAAAATGCCCACCGGAAGTGCTATCAGCAGACCTATGACTATCGCCAGGATTCCCAGTTCGATGGATACGGGCAATCTTACCAGGAATTCGTCGCTGATGCTGTGCTGATTCCACAGAGATTTACCCAAGTCGCCTTTGAGCACGCCGCCCAGCCATCGGAAGTACTGGATATAGATGGGCACATCGAGCCCGAGGTTATGCTTGATAGTCTGGATGGTCGCCTCCAGGTTTTCAGCCTCGCCCGACTGGGCTGCCATCATCTCGATAACGTTTCCGGGGATGAACCTTACGGCGCTGAAGACGATGAGAGTGACGATAAGCAAAGTAGGGATGAACAGTAACAAGCGCCTGATGATATAAGCCCTCATTTTATCGTCCTAGCCTGAGCATATTTAATCGCAGCCAGCCCTCATATTGCTTTGCCGACCGATAGCCTACAGATATGTTCAATGCTTTTTATGCTCTAAATACAGGCAACCCTGATTCTTATAGAAAGACCCGGTAGAACCTGTACAAAGTCTCAAGGTGCAAGCGGACTGCTTTTTCCGCTTTAGTTTTATTTCTCTGTTTTACCGCCTCCAGTATCCTGTAGTGCTGGCGCCGGAACTCCAGCAGGTCTTCGTACCTGAAGAAGCGGCTGATACGCTTCAGCCGGTCGAGCTGCCGCAGGCTCTCTATATTGGCTATCAGCAGCTTATTCCCTGATGCGTTATAGAATTCCTGATGGAAGAGGTTGTTCCAGCGGAAGAGCCTGTTCCAGCCTTCGTCATACAGCTTGTCCTGAGCAAGTCCGCTGGCTTTCAAATTTGCGAAGTCCTTGTCCCAGTTGGCAAGGTACTGTGCGGCGCGGTCAATACTTTCCTGGGTCGCCCGGTCACAAACCATCCTGATGGCTGCGACCTCCAGCACCTCCCTCAGCTCCAAGATATTTTTAATATCCTCGGGGGCGTGATAGACCACAAAATAGCCAGCATGGTCGCGCTTGATGACATACCCACTTGTTTCAAGCTGCCTCAGTGCCTCGCGGACTGGTGTCCTGCTGACCCCAAGCTGTTTGGCTAGTTCTGCCTCAACCAGCCTCTGGTCGGGGCGGAAAACTCCGTCCAGAATGTTGCGCTCGATGACGCTCTTCGCCATTTCCACAAGGTTGTGCTCGGACCCTCTGTTTTTCCTTTGCCCCGTAACCATCGTGACTACTTGACAGCCGCCCCGATTGTTGCATACAATTTGGTATGCTATTTTGTATACATCATAACCGTTCGATGTCAGTTTGTCAAGGACTTACGGTACGATTTTTGCGAATATAAGGAGGTGTCATGGCAGACAAGGTGATCATCACTGCAGCCCTAGCTGGCTCGGGCGTTTTCAAGAACCAGAACCCGGCGGTCCCCTATACGCCTGAGGAATTTGCCGAGGAGGCGCATAAGGCATACAAGTCCGGTGCCGCCATGGTCCATGTGCACGGGCGTGAGGCAAAAACCGGGCTGCCCACCTGCGATGTAGAGACTGTAAAGACAATCTACGACGCCATCAAGCAGAAGACCCCAGAGCTGATCGTCCAGATAACATCTTCGGTGGGTGACACCCCGGAGGCTAGGTTGGCGCCCATCATTGCCCTCAAGCCTGAGTCGGCCTCGCTGAACACTGCTACCATGAACTTCAGCTATCTGGATAGAAAGACAGGACAGATCGTCTTTGACAGTGTGTTCACCAACACCTTCACCATGCTGCAGGACTTTGGCAGGAAGATGGAGGAGCTGGGTGTGAAGCCGGAGATAGAAATATACGACATCGGCGGATTTGACAACTGGCTGCTCATCTCAAAGCAGGGGTTCTTCAGCACCCCATACAACCTTGACTTCGTCTGGAGCGTTGCTGGCGGTCAGAAGTTTAGACCAGTTATCTTTGCCACCCTGGTGGAGATGCTGCCGCCGGACTCCAACTTCACCACCTGTGGGATAGGGGTAGACCAGTTCCCGGCGATCACCCAGTCGTGCCTGCTGGGGGGGCACATGCGTGTAGGCTTGGAGGACAACATCCGCCTGCCCAATGGGGAACTGGCGAGGGGTAGCTGGGAGCAGGTGGAATGGGCGGTGA
>FMJZ01028992.1_pt1 | contig 10743 bp, 6 predicted proteins | sample 1987881 | NCBI WGS metagenome assembly FMJZ01 (sample SAMEA4378227, study PRJEB15110) | soil metagenome | biome: soil; feature: Field; material: Soil | place: India | collected 2015-03-11 | depth 0 m | reverse complement strand
ATTTTAAGATTTTTCCCTGAGGGGGCGTAAAAATGAAAATACCCATCTCTATTCCTGCTGAGACATTTAAAGTAAGAGCAATTGATATAATAGTATTTTTTATTATTTTAGGAATTCTTTCTTTCATTATATATATCGCATCAGAATGGGGTACTGCCTATGAAAGAACAGTAGAAATAGATCTAAATCCTTCAAATATCCCACAATATGCTATTCAGTCTCTTGCAAGAATTTTTTTTGCCTATATATTGTCTTTAACTTTTTCCATATGGTATGGATATACTGCCTCAAGAAGTAAACTTCATGAAAAAATAATGATACCATTACTTGATATTCTACAGTCAATTCCAGTGCTTTCTTTTTTGCCTGGTGTTGTTTTGGCAATGATAGCTCTTTTCCCTGGGAAAAGAATTGGGCTTGAACTTGCATGCATTCTTCTGATTTTTACAGGACAGGTCTGGAACATGACATTCAGCTTTTATCATTCTATAAGCACTATTCCAAAAGAAATGAAAGAAGTGGTCAAAGTTTTTAAATTCAATAAATTTTCTAAGTTTCTAAGACTTGACCTTCCATTTAGTGCTATAGGACTTATCTGGAATAGTATGATGAGCGTGGCTGGAGGATGGTTTTTTCTCATGGCATGTGAGATGTTTATTCTTGAAGATAAAGATTTTAGGTTACCGGGTCTTGGTTCTTATATTCAAACAGCAGCCAATGAGGGAAATATTGAGTATTTAATTTATGGACTTGGCACCATGATTCTGTTAATAATTATTCTTGACCTTTTCATATGGAGACCTCTCATTGTGTGGTCTCAAAAATTCCGAATAGAAACAGTTCCACCTGAAGAAGAAAGAGAGTCTTTTGTATTAAATCTTTTTTCAGGGTCTATTTTCATTAAAAAAGTTGTAGATTCATTAAACAGTATGAGTAACAAAATAGAAAAATTCAGTTACAGAAAAATTACTCTATCAGGCAATCCTATTATAAATAAACTATATAAAATCATAGGAATTACTTTTTTAATGACTATTTTGATAGTAATTATATGGGCTATTTTAAAAGCTGCTGGAGAGGTTTCAAATCTTGATTTCAATGATATAATTACAATAATAAAAGCTGCGTTTTATTCATTGTTAAGAGTTTTTGCGGCTTTATTGATTGCACTTATATGGACTCTTCCTGTTGGAGTTTATATTGGACTGAATCCCAGAGCTGCAAAAATTTTACAGGGGATTGTCCAGATAGCAGCAAGTGTTCCTGCTACAGCAGTGTTTCCTGTTATTCTTCTTTTCCTTATTAAACTCGGAGGAGGACTGGATATAGGTGCGATATTTTTAATGCTTCTTGGTACACAATGGTATCTACTTTTTAATATAATTGCTGGTGCAAGTGCTATTCCTAAGGATTTAATTGAAATTTCCAGAGCTTATGGAATAAGAGGAATCAGAAAATGGAAAATCCTCATACTTCCTGGAATATTCCCCTATCTTGTTACTGGATTGATTACTGCCAGCGGAGGATCATGGAATGCTACAATTGTAAGCGAGTATGTTTCTTTTGGAGGAGAAATAATTTATACATCAGGACTTGGTGCTTTAATAAGCCAGTCATCTGCTTCTGGAAATTTCGGACTTTTATTGTTTTCAACATTTTTTATGTCTCTGATTGTTGTTGGAATAAATAGGTTCCTCTGGAAAAGACTTTTTATTATAGCTAAAACAAAATATATTATGGAGTAGTTATGCACAAAGAAGTTATCATTGAAACCATAGGCATTAAAAAATCTTTTATGGTTGGTAAGGCAAGAGAGATTACTGTTCTGGAAGATATTAACCTGAAAATATATTCTGGTGAGTTTGTTTCAATCCTTGGGCAGTCTGGCGCTGGAAAATCAACCCTTTTAAGAATAATTGCAGGACTTATTGAACCAACTGAAGGGCAGGTTTTATACAAAGGAATACCTCTCAAAAAGGCAAATGCTAAAATAGCAGTGATTTTTCAGAGTTTTGCACTTTTTCCATGGTTTACTGTTCTGGAAAATGTTAAAGTTGGGCTTGTAGGCATTGGATTGAATGAGGAAGAAGTAAATGAAAAAGCAATTAAAGCAATTGATCTTGTAGGGCTTGATGGATTTGAAGATGCCTATCCAAGGGAGTTAAGCGGTGGAATGCGTCAGAGAGTGGGAATCGCTCGTGCAATTGCTGTGGAACCTGAAGTTCTACTTATGGATGAGCCTTTCTCAGCGCTGGATGTTCTTACAGCAGACAATCTTCGTGGAGATATTATTGATTTATGGAAAGAAGGCAAAATGCCAGCAAAAGCCGTTGTTCTTGTTACTCATAACATTGAAGAAGCTGTAAGCATGTCATCTCGGGCTGTGATTTTAACTCATAATCCTGGCAAAATTAAAGCTGACATTCCTCTTGAACTTCCATATCCGAGAGATAGGAATTCAAGAGATTTTAAATTTTTATTAGATAAAATATATACTGTTCTTATAAAATCTCCAGAGGAAATTCCATTCCTTCTTGCTGCAGGAAGGTATCAATTTCTTCCTCATGCAAAAGTTGGTGCGATTGCAGGACTTATTGAGCTTGTTCATGACAAAGGCGGCAGAGTTGACATCTATGCTTTAAGTTCCGAACTCAGCATGGAAGTTGACGATATCTTTCCATTGATAGAAGCCTCAGTAATACTTGACTTTGGAGAAGTACGGGAAGGTGATTTTATTCTCACAGAAAAGGGAAAAAATTGGGCAGAGGCAGATACCCTTGAGAAAAAAGAGATATTTAAAGAATCTGCCTTACAGAATGTTCAACTTATCAAACAAATTATGCAGGTTTTGTTAACAATTTCAAAGCACAGAGTATCAGAGGAATTCTTTATTGATATTCTTAAAAATCATTTTACACCTGAAGAATCATGGAATCAGCTTGAGACAGCCATAGACTGGGGAAGATACGCAGAACTCTTTGCTTATGATTATGATGCTGGAGAACTATACCTTGAAGAACCTTCAACAATTGATATGTAAGCTTTCAGATCTGGTTGGAATAATTCCTTTTTATTACAATTACAAAGGTGAGCGTATTGATATCTCTTATGAAACTAAAATTAGACTTCTTTCTGCTATTGGAATTACTCCTGATGAAGAAAACATTATTAGCTGGATTAATTATTTTGAAACCAATTTATGGAAAAACTGCTTAGAACCTGTCTATGTAATTAAACAGGGAGATCCAATATTCTTTTATTTAAAAGAAAATCAAAAACCCAATCATATTGAAATTTCACCATTTAAAGATTTAGGGCAGGAGGGTGAAGCTCTGAGTTTATTTTTAAATTTTGATATTATTAATAAAGATGAACAGAGAGTTCTTGATGATGGAATATATTTTAAATACCGTATTGAAATTCCTTTGCTGCCAATTGGATACTATGAGATATCTGCTTTTTTTGAAAAATCAGCTCATAAAAGCACTTTGATAGTTGTGCCAGAGAATTGTTTTGTTCCTTTTAAAAAGAAAACATGGGGTTTACACCTTAATCTTTGGAGTTTGAGAGGAAATAAAAAAGAAGGAGACTTTTCATATCTGAAAGAATTTGCAAGCTATTTAAATTCTCATGGAGGGTTTATAAGTATTAATCCGCTTCATCTAAATGATCCTGAAGATTTGTATGGTATAAGTCCTTACTCTGCCATATCAAGACAGTTTAATACTCCTCTTTATCTATCTACATGTCCTGTAAAAGAAAAAAATGAAGAGTTTTTTGATTATTCCTCTATCTGGAAGGAAAAAACAAAAGCTCTTAGAATGGAATTTGAGAGATTTTATAAAGCTTACATTAACAAAGAAGAAGGGATTAAATTCATTGATTATAAAAATAAGCTATGTCCTGCTATAAGAGAAGATTTAGAATACTTTTCAATTTTTTGTTTTCTAAGAGAAAAATTCGGGAAAAACTGGCAGAATTGGGAAGAAAAATTTAAAAAGCCTAATAAAAATACTCTTTCCATGATTTATTCTGAACATAATAAAGATGTGATTTTTTATGAGTATCTTCAATGGCTTGTTGAAGAGGAATTCACAGAAATAAAAAAATATCCAATCTCACTTGACCTTGCTTTTGGCTCAATTAAGTCAAGTTTTGATGTATGGATTGACCAAACTCTTTATGCAACTAATGCAGAATATGGTGCACCACCAGATGAGTTTAATCCCAAAGGACAGAAATGGGGATTTCCACCTATAATTCCTTTCAGATTGAGACAAAAAGCCTATATGCCATTTATAAAAGTTTTAAGAGCAAATATGAAGACAAAATTGCTAAGAATTGACCATGCTCTTGGACTTTTTAGAGCTTTTTGGATACCTGAAGAAGCAAGTCCATATGAAGGTGCATATATAAAATATCCTTGGAAAGATTTGTTTGACATAATTACCCTTGAAAGCCAGATAAACAAAACAGGAATTATTGGAGAAGACCTCGGAACATCAGAAGAATGGATGAAAGAAGAACTTATTAAAAGAAAAATCTGCTCATGGAAAGTATTTTATTTTGAAAAAAATTCATTGGAATATAAAAAATCCAGCCTTTATCCTGAAGATGCTCTATGCAGTATAACAACCCATGACTTGCCAACACTAAAGGGATTTTGGGAAGGGAAAGATATAGAATTAAGAAAACAGTTTTCAATTTTTGATGAACAACAGTTTGACAGAGCATTGATAGAAAGACAGCAAGATAAGGAAAAAATTATTGCTCTTTTAAAAAAAGAATGTTTGCTTGTAGGTCAACCTACTATTGAACAGCTACTCCTTGCAATAATAAAATTTCTTGCGAAAACTCAATCAAAATATTTACTGCTATATCCTGAAGATATACTGCTTATGGAAGAACAAACAAACTTTCCTGGCACGACCATACAGTATCGTAACTGGCAAAGAAAGCTCCCTTTGCCTTTTGATGAAATTGTGAAACTGCCGATTTTTAAAGAAATTAAAACTATTTTAACTGAGGCTGGACGGGTTCATCCCTCTGAATAGAGGTGGTTTCTTTTTCCTTCTGATTTTGATCTAATGCAGGCAATGAATCTTTTTCATCAGGTTCTGCATACTCTTCTTTAATTATCCCTCTTTTTTGCATGATGAAATATATAAGATTTGTTCTTTTTTCAATAAATTTTGAATTCCCCACAGGACTGTATTTTATCGGATTTGGCAAAGACGCAGCCAGCCTTGCAGCCTCCATTGCAGTAAGCTCTGAAGCTGATTTTCCAAAGTAATGCCTTGATGCTGCCTCTATGCCAAAAATTCCTTCCCCCCATTCAGCAACATTAAGATAGAGTTCAAGAATCCTTGTTTTAGACAGTGTATTTTCAATCCTCCAAGTAATTATTGCTTCCTGAATCTTTCTTACAGGATTTTTTGTTGGAGTAAGATAAAGATTTTTTGCCAACTGTTGGGTTATTGTACTGCCACCATATTTTAATTTTTTCTCCTTTATGTCTTTCTCAATTGCTTTTTTTATTCCTTCAATATCAAATCCTGAGTGAGTATAAAACTTGTCATCTTCTCCAATAAGAACAGCTTTAACAAGATAAGGTGAGACTCTACTAACTGGCACCCAAATTTTTTTTATTTTTATCCTCTTGCCATCCTTTTCCCATTGTTTAATCCGATATTTCATCATTGCAGTTAATTCTGGATTTTTCTTTTTCAGAGAGGAAACATCTACCACAAATGGATAACCAACTATGTAAACAACATAAAATATAACTGCAATTATTAGAATTCTGAATGTCCATTTAAACATATTCATATTTTATCATTTGTTTTTTATATCTCTTTATTTTTTGTTCTACAGAACTTAAAAATCCTAAAAACACCAATAGAAATGTCATTGCGAGCTTTACCGAAGCAATCTCGTCTTTTTGTAGGGAGATTGCCACACCCTCCTTCTGAGGGCTCGCAATAACCGATAATGAAAGAATTTCTGAATGCTATCAAATTAGGAAAAGTTATCTTACTTTTTCAAAATATTACTTAAAGAGAAGATTTTTAAATTTTAAGTTTTTCAGGATGATTTTTTAATAAAGGCGAGCTATGGCAATTTATTACAATATCATGTTAAAATTAAACAAAAATGCCTAAGTACATATTTATAACGGGTGGAGTAGTTTCTGCTCTGGGCAAAGGGATCGCGGCGTCTGCAATAGGTGCATTGCTTGAAGCAAAAGGATTTAAGGTTACAATTCAAAAACTTGATCCTTATATAAATGTTGATCCAGGAACCTTAAGTCCTTTTGAACATGGAGAAGTTTATGTAACTGATGATGGCTGTGAAACAGATTTAGACCTGGGGCATTATGAAAGATTTACTCATTTAACTACTTCCCATGTTAATAACTATACATCAGGGAAAATTTATTTCAATGTGATTTCAAAAGAAAGAAAAGGTGATTATCTTGGACATACTGTTCAGGTTGTACCCCATGTTACTGATGAGATAAAAGAAGCAATCAAATCCGCAGCTGGAGATAATAAATATGATATTGTAATTGTTGAAGTTGGTGGCACAGTAGGAGATATTGAAGGTCTTCCTTTTCTTGAAGGAATAAGGCAATTTAGATATGATGTGGGACGGGAAAATGTTCTTTATATTCATTTAACACTCGTACCCTATGTAAAGAGTGCAGGAGAACTTAAGACTAAACCAACACAGCATAGTGTAAACAGTCTCCGTGCAATAGGAATTCAGCCTGATATTTTATTATGCAGAGCAGACAGGCCTATTCCCCATGGGCTAAAGAAAAAAATAGCTCTGCACTGTAATCTTGATTTTGACGCTGTAATCTCTGCTCATGATGTGGAGACTGTCTATGAAGTTCCCCTTAACTTTAAGAATGAAGGGCTTGACCTTCTTATTGAAAAGAAAATTTCACTACCCCATAGAGTAGAAGATTTGACACTTTGGGAAGACGTGGTAAACAAGATCAAAAACCCTAAAACAGAAGTTAATATTGCTGTAGTAGGTAAATATGTTGGATTAAAAGATTCTTACAAAAGTCTTACAGAAGCTTTAATACATGGTGGCATTGCCAATAACTCCAAGGTAAATATATTGTGGGTAAATTCAGAGGACATAGAAAAAGATGGAGCAAAAGTATATCTTTCCGATGCTCATGGTATTTTAATTCCAGGAGGATTCGGAAGTCGGGGCATTGAAGGTAAAATTGAAGCAATCAGGTATGCAAGAGAAAATAAAATTCCTTTTTTTGGTATTTGTCTTGGAATGCAGTGTGCTGTAATAGAGCTAAGTAGAAACCTTGCAAAGCTTAATGCTCACTCAACAGAGTTTGATCCCGATACTGAAAATCCTGTTATCTATCTCATGGAAAGATGGTTTAATCCAAGAACAGGCAAATACGAAATTCGATCAATAGAATCTCAAAAAGGTGGCACAATGAGACTTGGTGCTTATCCATGTGTTCTTAAAGAAGGAACAAAGGCATATGAAGCTTATAAGGTAAATGAGATTTCTGAAAGACATAGACACAGGTATGAATTTAATAATAAATATATTCCCATTCTTGAGGAAAAAGGCGTTGTTTTTAGTGGTACTTCTCCTGATGGACAACTTGTGGAGATAATTGAGTTAAAGGACCATCCTTGGTTTTTAGGATGTCAATTTCATCCAGAATTTAAATCAAAGCCTTTCAAGCCTCATCCCTTGTTCAGAGACTTCATAAGGGCATCTTTAAAGGAAAAGCTGTCTCTTTTTAGTTTTTAATGCCTTTAGTTTTCTTCAAATTTTATGCACTACATTCTAAAGATTAGGAAATAGTTAAAATATTCTCAGATATTCCTTGGAATATTGAGTCTTCTTGCAATAACAGTAATTCTAGAACAAATTAAACTATTGAATTAGTCAAAAGATTATGATAAACTTTGTAAAAATGAATCCATTATATTTAATACCTTCCAGTGAACCAATTCCTGCATCGGCTGAAATTTTTATTTTTCTTGAGCAACTATTCTTTCTTATGCATATTCTAATTATTAACTCAATTCTTGGGCTAAGCTTGATAATTCTTTATCAATCGAATAAAAAACAAGACTTTTTTAAAGCACATAAACCCTTAGCTAAAAAGATACCCATTCTTTTTGCTATCGGAATTAATATGGCTATTCCAGCACTTCTTTTTCTTCAAGTTGTCTTCGGACATCTTTTTTATACGAGCTCAATACTCATGGGAACTATATGGATTTTAATAATACCATTGCTAATTATTGCCTATTATAGTTCCTACTTCCATTACAGAAATTTTGAGAATTCGAAATTTGCGAAGCCCGTTCTTATTTTGATAATTCTTATAATTTTCTATATTGCCTTTATGCTTGTTAATAATCTATCAATGATGGAATTACCTCACAAATGGACGGACTATTTTACAAACAAACAGGGAACTATTCTTTTGTGGAGTTTGCCAAGTATATATCCAAGATTTTTCCACTTTTTGGTAGCCTCTGTAGCAGTAGGTGGAATGTTTTATTCTATCTACTACAGTAGAAGGTCTGATAGTATTAGCCAAGTAAATGAAGGGTTAAAAATCTTTGCTTATGCAACAATGATTCAAATTATTGTGGGATTCTGGTTTCTTCTAAGCCTTCCCCAGAACATAATGCAAAAGTATATGGGAGGTGATTTATTTGCTACAGTGGTATTTGTTTTGGGAGTTATTACAGCTATTATATCAATATTTGTTGCACTGATGGGAAAACTTAAAGGAAGTATTCTTTTTCTGTTATTAACCTTGATATTTATGGTTATCAATAGATACCATTTGAGAACTTTTCATCTTGAAGGAGTTTTCAGCCCCTATCAACTTGAAGTAGTCCCGCAGTGGGATTTGTTTATTTTGTTTGCTGGAGTACTGTGTGTTGGAATAGGTGTAATTGCCTATATGCTTAAAATGGCATTTACCCAGAAAAAAGGAATAGAGAAATGAATTATCCTGTATGGGAACTTTATTATCTTAATTCAGGCACCTTAGTAGCAGTGATTGCTGTGCTACATGTTTTTATTTCCCATTTTGCAGTGGGTGGAGGAGTATTTCTATGGCTTACTGATCTTAAAAGTCTAAGGGAAGACAATTTAGCCTTAAGAAGTTATGTTCGTAGACACGTATGGTTTTTCCTGCTTCTTACGATGGTTTTAGGTGGCATTTCCGGTGTTGGTATATGGTTTGCCATTGCGCTTTCAAGTCCATGGGCAACATCTGTTCTCATTCATACTTTTGTTTTTGCCTGGGCTATTGAGTGGGTTTTCTTTATTGTTGAGATTGTCGCACTTTTAATTTATCATTACAAATTTGAAACACTCTCAGACAAAAATCGTATTAGAATTGCTTTTATATATGCCTTTTCTGCATGGATGAGTTTATTTGTCATAAACGGAATTATAACATTTATGCTTACACCTGGAGACTGGCTTATTACTGGTAACTTTTGGGACGGTTTCTTCAATCCTACAAATCTACCAAGTCTCCTGTTTAGAACTGCTATTTGTATTATGTTTGCAGGTCTTTTTGGATTTGTAACTGCAGTATTTGAAAAAGACGAAAATTTGAGACAAACTCTTCTTAGATACTGTGCTAAATGGCTTTTTATACCTTTGCCATTTCTTATTATTTCTGGGTTCTGGTATTTCTATTCAGTTCCAGAGAATGCGAGACTTACTAACTTTGTTCTAAATAAACAGACTGCAAATGTAGTGAAGGTTTTAATCATGGCTTCTTTACTACTCTATCTTTTATCGCTAATTTTAATTTTTAAAACCTCTCAAAAATTACAACGTATTATTGTATTTGTTCTCCTAATAGTAGGACTTTCATGGATTGGTGGATTTGAATACATGCGAGAGTATGCAAGGAAACCATATGTTATATATGGTTATATGTATTCTCCATCAATACTTGTGGTAGATGAGGAAAAGCTTAATAAAGAGGGATTTTTAAAATTTGCAAAGTGGACAACAGTAAAGGAAATTACTGAAGAAAATAAACTAATTGCAGGTAGAGAACTTTTTAATCATCAATGCCTTAGCTGTCATACAATAGGAGGAGTAAAGAATGATATAGTTGATAAAACAAGAGGTCTTACCTATGTAGGAATTATATCCCAGCTTTATGGACAGGGAAAGATTCTTGATTATATGCCCAAATTTATAGGAAATGAAAAAGAGATGGAGGCTCTTGCAACATTTATTATGAGTCTACATGGGCAGAAAGATACACAATTGACAGACTTTAAACCTAAGGAAGAAAATGTTCCAATCCCACCTTTTGATATGAAAAAAGATGAATATGTCTTACTTGCCTGGAGCACTCTTGGAGAAAAGTGCATAACTGATTCAGATAAATGGTTTTCCTTTCTTTATCCTGGAAGCTCTTTTCAGGCAACACTAATAAAAAGAGGTATAAAACCTAAGATAGTATCAGAAGGAGTTGAGATTCAATATGAAGTAGAGAAAGGATATGAGAATCCATCAAGACATATAGATTTTTGGAAATATTCCCAATCTCTCATTGGAAAGAAAGTTCCGGAAAATACAGGTTTATCTGGTAAGGGTCTTAAAGGTATCTTTGATTATGATAAAGAAAAAGATTTATTTACTGCTGAAGGCATTCCTGTTTTACCATATAGAGATGATGGAGTATTTAATCCCTATCCT
>FMJZ01097137.1_pt1 | contig 10751 bp, 7 predicted proteins | sample 1987881 | NCBI WGS metagenome assembly FMJZ01 (sample SAMEA4378227, study PRJEB15110) | soil metagenome | biome: soil; feature: Field; material: Soil | place: India | collected 2015-03-11 | depth 0 m | reverse complement strand
CCATTATAGCTCCATAATCTACACTTTGCATACCAACAAGTGAACCAAGTGCAAGTGGAACTGTATAGCTTTTTGGGTCTTTTAAAACGACTAAAGCAGTCATATAGTTATTCCACTGGTTTAAGAAGGTTATTATACCATAAGAACCGATAATTGGTGTTATAAGTGGAAGAACTATTCTCCAGTATATACCAAATTCGGAACAACCATCTACTCTTGCTGCTTCAACAAGATCTTGCTGTATTGATGTCATAATGTATTGTCTCATAAGGAATATACCAAAAGCACTTGCTGCTGCTGGTAGATACATAGCTCTTGCAGTACTTATCCAGCCAAAGGTTTTCATCATTATGAAGTATGGTATAATATTTATGGTTTGTGGTACCATAAGGGTAAAAAGCATAAGTGAGAATAGAACATTTCTACCTTTAAATCTATACATAGCAAAACCATATCCTGCAAGTGAACACAAGAATGTTCCAAGCAATGTTGTCATTGTAGATATATAAACACTATTGAAAAGGTTTCTCCAGTAGTATGTTCTTGAAATAAGGTTATTATAGTTTATTATAAACTGGTCTATAAAATTTGGTTTAAGTGCAAGAGGTGGTGGAAATGAAAATATATCCCCAGCACTTCTTGTTGATACCACAAGCATATACCAGAAAGGAAAGCACGTAATAATTGTCCAGATTATTAGTGGTATGTATAAAAGGATAGTTTTTATTAAATCTGATAACCAGTGAGATTCTTTTATTTTGTGCCTTTCATCTATGTGAACTGTAGTATTGACAGCCATTTTTTCCTCCTACTCTTCTTTAAACAACTTTCTATTTATGTAAGAAAGTACCATAATGATTAAGAAAATAAGGTATGAAGTTGCACAGGCATTTCCAAATCTACTCCAGTTGAATCCCCATGCATACATATATACAGCAAGTGACATACCCATATTTCCTCTTAATTCCATTGCTCTATTTTGGAGTCCTATCATAACCATTGGTTCATCAAAAAGTTGCATATTACCAATAATAGTCATTGTGGTTGCAAAATATATCACAGGTTTAAGTAAAGGTACAGTGATTTTTGTGAAAATTTGCCACCAGGTTGCACCGTCTATTCTTGCAGCTTCATATAGACTGTTTGATATTGCCTGAAGTCCAGCAAGATAAATGATAGCATTCCATCCTGTCCATCTCCACGTTGTAAGAGATGAGAGAGTAAACCAGGTAGTGTATCCTCTAAGCCACTCTATTGGCAATTGAATTGGAAGAATAGGTTCAATAAATCTTAAAGCATAATTCATAAAACCGTATTGTGTTCCATATATTACGCTGAAGACTATTGCTACAGCGACACTCGAAGTAAGATAAGGAACAAACATAACCCCTTTAAAAAATTCTTTAAATTTTACAAGCCCCTGATTAAGTATAAAAGCAAAGCTCATACCAATGAAGTGTTGAGGGATAGCTGTCCAGAAAAGCATACCAAATGTGTTAAGTGTGCTTTTCCAGAAAAGTTGGTCCTTAAGTATAGCTATGTAGTTATTAAAACCAACAAAGGTCATTTCTCCAATACCATTCCATTTCTGGAAACTGAGATATAAAGAAAAGAAAATAGGGAAAGTACTGAATATTAAAAAAGAGATATAGAACGGAGAAATGAAAATATAAGGAGCTATTTTTCTCTGAAAACCGGCTAAACCACTTCCCGGATGTTTTGTTTTTGTCTGGACAGTTGCAGCAGACATAAATCCTCCTCAAAATATCTTGATTTTATTATATAGAAAGTGTTAAAAAAGTCAATATTTTTTGGATTGTTGCACATAGAGATAGGATTAAGGTTGTTGACGATAACAAAAAAATATTAAAAAAAAAGAGGGCTATAGCCCTCTTTTTTTAGTATATAAATAGCATTTCTCTATATTTTGGAAGTGGCCATACTTTGTCGTCAGTTTCCTGTTCAAGAGAGTCAGCTACTTTTCTTAGTTCAAGCATAGCTGGTAGAATCTTTTTGCAGTAAGCTTCAGCCTGTTTCTCTATATCTTCTATACTTTGAGTGTTTTCTAAAGCAACTTCAAGTTTTGAAATAAGATTCTGGAATTCATCAATCTTTGTCGAATAGCTTTCGAGTAAAGATTTTGTTGAAATTTTTACTCCAGTAGAGCTTAAGGTGTTTATATTAGCGGCGAGCTCTGTCTGATATTTTAATACTGCTGGGAGTATCATAGTCTTTGCTATCATCAGAGCTGTTTCAGCTTCTATGTTTACAAGTTTGGAGTATTGTTCAAGATAAATATGATATCTTGAGTGAATTTCTCTTTCAGATAATATTCCAAATTTTGTAAGAGCCTCAATGTTTTTCTTTGATACCCATGCTTTGAGAGCTTCTGGAGTAGTTTTATAATTCGGTAGTCCTCTCTTTTCGGCTTCTTTTTCCCATTCAGGTGAATAGTTATTTCCCTCAAAGAGAATTGGTTTTGATTCTTTTATAGCTTCGGTTATTACACTCATTACAGCCTGATTTAAATCTTTTCCTTTTTTGAGGTTTTCTTCTATTTCTGTAGCAAATTCATCAAGTATATTTGCTACTGCTGTATTTATAACTGTATTTGCTGGAGCAATTGACATAGATGAACCAACAGCTCTAAATTCAAATTTATTTCCAGTAAATGCAAATGGAGATGTTCTATTTCTATCGGTTGTGTCTTTTGAGATTACTGGAAGATTTGAAATTCCAAGTTTGATGATCTGTTCGTCAGTATATTCAACCTTTTTGTTGGAAATTATTGCTTCTACTATAGAGGTTAACTGTTCTCCAAGATAGACAGATATAATAGCTGGTGGAGCTTCATTTGCACCAAGTCTATGGTCGTTTCCAGCTGTTGCAACACTTGCTCTTAAAAGATCTGCATATTTGTATACACCTTTAATTGTAGCTACGAGGAATGTTAAAAATTGCAAATTTGCATGAGGTGTTTTACCTGGATCAAGAAGGTTGTTACCTTCAGAATCAGAAAGTGACCAGTTGTTATGTTTTCCAGAACCATTTATACCTGCAAATGGTTTTTCGTGAAGAAGAAGTGCAAGATTGTATCTTGCGGCAGTCTTTTTGAGAGTTTCCATAACAAGTTGGTTATGATCTGTTGCTATATTTGAATCTTCAAATATTGGAGCAATTTCAAACTGAGCAGGAGCAACTTCGTTGTGTCTTGTTTTTGCTGGAATACCTAGCTTGAAAAGTTCCTTTTCTACATCTTGCATAAATGCAAGTATTCTTTCACGAATAGAGCCAAAGTAATGGTCTTCCATCTGCTGACCTTTTGGTGAAGGAGCCCCAAACAATGTTCTACCAGTAAGTAGAAGATCAGGTCTTCTATAATAGTATGCCTTATCTATTAAGAAATATTCCTGTTCTGGACCTACAGTAGAATAAACTCTTGTGGCTTTATTGTTTCCAAAGATTTTGAGAATTCTTAAAGCTGCTTTATTTACAGCTTCCATAGATCTTAAGAGAGGAGTTTTTTTATCCAGTGCCTCTCCAGTATAAGACAAAAATATAGTTGGAATACAAAGGGTTGCACCATTTATATTTTCAACAATGAAAATAGGAGATGTAGGATCCCATGCTGTATAACCCCTTGCTTCAAATGTGGCTCTTATACCACCAGATGGAAAACTTGAAGCATCTGGTTCACCCTGTCTTAAGTTTTTACCTGAAAATCTGTTGATAGGTACACCTTTGCTATCAAAAGATAGAAAACTATCATGCTTTTCAGCAGTTAAACCAGTCATTGGTTGAAACCAGTGGGTATAGTGTGTAGCTCCTTTGTCTATTGCCCATTCTTTTACTCCATGGGCAACTTCTTCTGCAAGCTGTTCATCAATTGTTCCACCTTCCTTGATGATCTTCTTGAGTTTTTGGTAGGCTGAATATGGCAAATACTTTTCCATTGCAGCATCATTGAATACGTTTATGCCGAAAACATCAAGGATATTGTATCCTTGTTTTGAAGTAGGATTGGGATTTTTGGTAAAATCTCTTTCGATAACTTCTTTTAAGGCTTCTTCTCTTAAATTCATAAAATTAATTTCCTCCTTAATCTTTTATTATAAAATTAATGCAAAATTTATGCCAGTAATTTTAAAGTTTTAAAATTTCAATTAAATTATGGATTTTTCGCATTTTTTTATTTATTTTATAGCGTTTTATTTGCCTAATTTTTAGGCAAATTTGGGTTTTCTGGGTATAAAAATAGGCAGGTTAAATAGATTTAATTTTATTCCGAAAAGATAGAAAGAGGGTTTTTTATGAAGAGATTTTTTTTGTTTATTTTAATTTTTTTGTTTTTTTGTGGAGGTTATGCACAGAAAGAAAAAAAATATTCTTTATTGTATTTTAAATTCTATCCAGTAGATTTAAAGGTAAAGGTTTTTATTGACAATAGATTTAATCTTACAGAAGCCGAGAAAGCAGGATACTATATTTCTCAAATCAATAATGGAGAGGCTAAAATATTCCTTGTCAATTTTTCAAATCTTGAAAGGTTTAATAATGGTGTAAATTATCAATACAGAATAGCTTTTTACAGAGTTTATGGTGAAAATGAGATATTAGTTTACTCTTTTAAAGTTTCTTTTGAAGCTGATAAAGTAAAGATTAAATATGATAATATGAATGAAAAAGAGTTTTTTAAAGATGTAGTTTCTGATAGCTATCTGATAAAAGATATTAATGGAAATGATTTTAATTTAACTGAAAAAATGAGAAAGGTTAAAATAAGAGGTAAAATTAAAGAAATAGATAAAGATGGAAAAGTAAGTTTCAAAGATTTAAATGAAGAGATAAAATTTTCACTCATAAGAAAAGTTGATGATGAAAATTTTGCACTTGATAAAAAAATAACCATTACTCTTGGGAAAGAATTTATTATCGGGCATTATCCTTATGAATTAATTTTTGATAATACTCAAAAATTTAAACCAGTAAGTTTACTTTTGAAGAACGATGAAGAAAGTAAAAATTTGTTGATACATTTTGGGGAAATATGGGACAATCCTTATGAGTATACAGTGATTTTTGAGAGAAATAAAGATGTGTTTGAGATTTTAGCTAACGATAATTACGAATACTATTACAAAATTGGGAAAAACAAGTTTAAAAAAGCTGATAATTTGATTTTAAACGTAAAAAACTACACAAATGAAACTTTTAATCTCAGGTTGGCTTCTCGTTCTAAGGCTTTAAAATGGTTGAAAAATTCAGTTTACAATATTTCATTTAAAGTCTCTTTTGATAAAAGTGTGAAGGATTTAACTGATGAGTTGGTTTCTTCAAATTTTATATTTACTAAAGTTGATGATTGGACATTGTCTATTAATCCAGATTTCAAGTCAACACCTTTTGCAATATTTTGTTATCCAGAGAATGCTGAAATTACGATAGAAAGAATAGAACCTCTTTATGGAGATAAGATAACTATTTTTAAGAATTCTCCTGTGTTTTTGAATGATTTTATCTATGGCAAATATCGTATTACAGCAGACTGGTATAGTGATGATAAAGTTCTTCTATCAACTTATGAAAGGATTGTTGAAATTGATGATTTAACTTTAAAAAAAGGAAAAGATATAAAATTTCTTTCCAACAATAATGTAAGGATACCATATATTTTCCTTGAAAAGAAGGGAGAAGTTTTAAAAAATAGAGATAATTATTTAAAAAATATTGACTTACCTTACTCTGTAGATTATGGATATTATGTTCAAATTATTGCTGTTGATGAAAAATATAAAAATTTTGATTCCTTTACAAAAAATTACCTTAAAAAGTATCGGAAATTGTATAATGAAGATATAACCTTGTATTCAGCTGAAAAGTTGGTCAGAGGTAAAAAATATAAGGTCCTTGTAAGTGGTCCTTATAGTAAGGATAAAATTGAAAGAGAGCTGTATAAAAATCAGAGGATTATAGATAATTCTTTTGTGGTTAAAGGTTTTGAACTTAAGAATCTGAAGTATTATGGGGGGCAAAGATAGTGATGAAGAATGCTTTTTTACTTTTTCTTTTTCTTGTTCTCTTAAGTTGTGGAGAGAAGCCTATTACTGAAAATGTGCTCATAACCATAGATGGAAATGTGAATGAATTCAAAGTAAGTGATCTTATGAATGTTATTTCAAGAAAATTTAAGGAAAAAACTGGAAAAACTCCTAAAATATTTTTGATAAGAAATGAAGCAGTATATGATAAAGTTCTTGATAATCCAAAGGATTTTTTGATTGATTTTAATACAAAAAGTGGTGATAAATATTTTTTTGTTTTAGCTATAAAACCCTTATTTAATTCTTTAAAAGATAGAGTGGAATATGAAATGTGCTTTGGTAGTCTTGAAAGTATGAAAGATAATTTTGAGTTTGTGAGGGGAGCGGTTTTAAGTCCATTTAAAATTATAGATAGCTTTGATGAAAATTATTTAAAAAATAGTGAAAATTTAAAAAAGGTTTTTGTTTTTGGCAGAAAGTTTGATAAATTACTTGTTTTGATAAACACTAATTCTATGATATTAAATGAGGAGAAGAAAGCCTTTTCAAATTCTATTGTTGACTTTTTTGATAAAATAACCAAAAAGAGTTTTGTTATAGAGTTCAGAGATGTTTCTACAGATGTTTTAAAACTCTTTAAGGAAAATAAGATTTTTGAAGATGTGTTTTTTGAGGATGCTAACAGGGCCTTTGTTTTTATAGTTTCTTCGACGGCTAAAAAAGAGAATGAGAGGAATTTTTTTGAGGGATTATTTTTTGGCTCAAAAGCAGATTTTAAAGATGTAATTGAATTTGATGCACCACTTAAAATGGAGAGTTTTATAAAGGATTGTTCTATTATTATAAATAATTATTCAGATATAAATGACAAAATCTCTTTATACTGGCGGTTAAATCCAGAGTTTTCAGACAAGACATATATTGAATTTAAGAAATATGGAGATTTTATAAATCTTTCTGGGGAATATCTTGAAATTACTAATATAATGGAGAAAGGTTTCTTTGAACTTGAATATTTCAATGAGAATAGAGAAAAGATATTTGATAGAATTTATTCAAACATTCTTGAAAAGAGGCTTAATCAAGTTTTTTATGATGTTAAAAATAAACAAGTTGCTAAAATAATTTTTTTTGAGTATATTTCAACTGGTAAAGTTATCATAAAAGCTGTGTTTGGTCCAATTGATAGAAGTAAAACTTCATTTTATACAAAAGAACTTGAAAAACTCGGTATAAAAGTCTCTTCAAGGATTCTTAAACCTAAAGAATTCAGATAGTTTTTTTGTTCAGATTTATAGCTGCTTTGAGTAAAAAATAAATAGCATAAATCCTTGCGATGATCCACAAAATTGAACTCTTAATATCAAAAACATTTGGGTCTGAAATAGAGTAGACTCCATATAAATAGTCAAACATTTCAAGGATTGCTATTATTAAACCAGATATTATAGAAAATCTTGGAAATTTTTTATAGTATATTGCACCTATAATTACAATTATAGTAGGTATAAAGTAAACGAATAAATTTATTGTCATTAGGTAAGAATATTCAAAATTTATGTTTTTATTGAGAAAAATCAATAATGGAGATAAAAATATTTTTAGCATCATAATAAAAACATAAAAAACTAATGAATATCTTGCTTTTGAAATGAAAAAATATGGATCTGCAGGTGTATTTTCAACAGGTATATTATCTATATATATTTCAATATCTTTATCATATCCAACAACGGAATATTTTGATATCTTGATAAAATGATTTTCATTTTCAATCATTATAGATTTTTCAATAGGGTTGGTAGTTGATTCTTCAATTAATTCACCATTAAGAAAAATTTTTACTTTTTTTTCTGCAAATAAATATTCTATTTCAATTTTTGATGTATTTATCCTTGTTATATACACTTTCTTGTCTTTTGTTTTAATTTGTTCAGATTTAAAATACTTTCTTTCCATAATTTTTATTATAGTTTGTAAAAAATTTTTTTTCAACTTTTTTTATTAATTAAATGTATTTTTGACACTTAAAAAGGTTGTATTTGATAATGTTATCTATCTTAACTTCTTAAATTTTAACAAACCATCGAGAATTAATAAAAGAATGGCTATTTATTTAAAAATACTCCGAAAAGAGTATTCATATTTTTGCTTTATGTGAGTATAATTAAACAAAAGGAGGTGAAAAATGAAAAATTTTAAGAAAATAGTTAGTTTAACTTTTTTAGGGTTGCTTGTGTTAACTTCCTGTCAGGTTGCAACTGAAAGCAGTGGTGGAAGTGAAAGTGCTACTTTAAGTGATAAGGATAAGTTTAAAGGACACTGGGAGCTGGCTTATGTTGAGCCAGATTTAATAGGTCTTGTTGGTATTCAGTTGTCAAATCAATTTTTAACCAATGTCCCGACTGATATCACTCAACAAATTACTGTTTCATCTGCCACTATGTTTATGCATGTTTATTTTGATGATAATAACTTAACAAATTTTCAAATAGTAGGATTTTCGGCTGTTTTTACAACCATATCCAATGATCAAACTAACACACAGGATTTTGTGCATTCAGAAACTAATTCAGCTATGGACTTATATTTTATTGATGAAGCTCAAAAGAAAATGACGATTGTAAAAACCAATTTAACAGAAACTAATATGGTTCTTTACTATAATTTTGTAAGTATTACAAGGGTAGTAATGAGGTTGGATACTAATTTCAATTTCATTGGAATAAGTAATATGATTTTTGATAAGAAATAGACAAGTCTATTTTATATCTTTTCTCTTAATAAAATGGTAAGGCTCGATTAGGCAGTCGAGCCTTACCACATTAAATTTTAAAATTATTGAGGAATGAGAATTCTTGGATTTTTTGTTGAAATATTTTAAAATATTATCAGTTTTTTATTAAATGCAGGTTTATATGGAATTATTTCAAAATAAAAGGATACTTCCACTATCTAAAAGGATGATGCCATTATCGATTGAAGATTTTGTTGGACAGACACATCTTATTGGAGAAGGTAAACCCATAAGAGTTATGCTTCTTAACAAAATTATTCATTCGATGATATTTTATGGTCCACCAGCGACAGGCAAGACAAGCCTTGCAGAAGTTATAGCAAAAACTCTTGATTATAATTTTATCAAAACAAATGCCTTAACTCTTGATAATGAAGAGATAAGACAGATTTTTAAAACTGCAAAAAATAGTGAAAAGAAAACGATTCTTTTCATAGATGAAATTCATAGGCTTAATAAGCCAAAGCAGGATGCATTCCTTTCTGAACTTGAGAATGGAGAGATAGTAGTAATAGGTGCAACAACAGAGAATCCATATTTTGTTATAAATCCTGCGTTGAGATCAAGGGTTTTTATATATGAATTTTTTCCTCTTACACAGGAAGAGAAAAAGAAAATTCTTGAAAATGCTATAAGCAAAGATGAGTTTTTAAAAAATATTGATATTTTTTTAACTGAAGAAGCGATAGATTTTCTTGTTAATAAATCTGGTGATGTAAGGCAAATGCTCAATCTGTTTGAAATGGCAATTCTTTCTAAGGGAATGGTTGAAAAGGTGAGTCTTGAAGTTCAGGATTTTATTGAAATTTTGCAGAAGACAGAGACAAAATATTCGAGTGAAGAAGGTCATTATGATGTTATCTCAGCATTTATAAAATCTGTAAGGGGGAGTGATCCTGATGCGGCTTTGTACTACCTCGCACTTATGCTTGAAAGTGGAGAAGACCCGCTCTTTATAGCAAGAAGGCTTATAATACTTGCGGCAGAAGATGTTGGGCTTGCATATCCCGAGGCTTTAAGTGTTGCCACCTCATGTTATGAAGCTATAGAACGCATAGGTATGCCAGAAGGTAGAATTGTGCTTGGAATGACTACCATTTTTCTTGCGGGTTTGCCAAAGTCAAACTCTGCTTATATTGCGATAGATAAAGCTATAAACGATATAAAAAATGGCAACATAATGAATGTCCCTTCTTATCTCAGAGAGGCTGGTTTTTATGGTGCTGAAAAACTTGGTAGAGGTAAGGGATATAAGTATCCTCATGATTTTCCACTCCATTATGTGAAACAAAATTATACTGAAAAAGAAGTGAATTATTATAAGCCAGAAGAACTCGGCTTTGAAAAAAAGATAAAAGATTGGCTTGAAAAAATAAAGGGAGAAAAATGATAGAGCTTATTTTTCTTGGAACAGGAACTTCAGATGGAGTCCCAACAATAGGTTGTGATTGTGAAACATGTCGTTCTGAAAATCCATTAGACAAAAGGTTAAGAAGTAGTGTTTTTTATTCTTCTGAAGATTCAAAAATCTTGATAGATATTTCGCCAGATTTCAGACAGCAGGCTTTAAGACACAATATAAGATGGATTGATGCAATTCTTCTTACACATTCGCATTATGATCATATTGGAGGTCTTGACGAGATAAGGTCTATAAATTTTATAATGAAAAAAGCTATGCCTGTCTATGGCAATGAAGAAGCACTTAATGAACTTAAAGAAAGGTATAGTTATATTTTCAGGAAAACGCAGGAAGGAGGTGGAAAGCCACAAGTAGATTTAAACTATGTTTATGAAGAAGATATCAATATAAATGGCACTATAGTAAAACCAATAAAGATATTGCATGGAGAGATTCCAATTCTTGGATACAGGATAAAAGATTTTGCCTATATAACTGATGCAAGTTATAT
>FMJZ01177121.1_pt1 | contig 10772 bp, 10 predicted proteins | sample 1987881 | NCBI WGS metagenome assembly FMJZ01 (sample SAMEA4378227, study PRJEB15110) | soil metagenome | biome: soil; feature: Field; material: Soil | place: India | collected 2015-03-11 | depth 0 m | reverse complement strand
GCCAAAGATCTACCGTGCGCGTCCCTTTCCAAACATGTACGGTTCAATAACCTTTCCTCTGCTTATGCAATTTGAATTTGCGGCTTTCCCCTGAAACTCTCCAGTAGAGAACTCAAAGCATTCTCCCTTGACCTCTTGGGTGGTAAAGGTGTTTTCTTTTATCTCGCCCGTACAGGCGTCGTAGAATCGCTCATGAAGTACCGAGGTCCCTTTCCAGAAAAGACCAGAAAACCCTAAGGAACACTGGTAGGTATCGGTGTGCCGATCAAGGTATAAGTTTGCATAGATTTTGAAGTCCTCATTCTCGAGGGTTGCGTGGAGCGTGGTCTCGGAACGCTCTGAGTTTCCTGGTCGTATGAGAACCTCTCCTTTCGTTCCCTTTTTCCAGCAATAGGTGGTCTCGGCTTCGCTGAGTGTGAAAAGGGAAAGATGGTTCGTACCCGAGAAGCTTTTGGAGAGAATTTCTTCCAGTTCCCCGGGTCGGGTAATGGGTTCTCCCTGGACACTGGCCTGAAGCGCCACCTCGGAGTGCGGCTCGTCCTTTTTTCTCCTCCGGAGCGACTTTGCCGCGATTCCTTGTAGTCGAATTCCACAAAAAAGGCAACTGTCCCTTGGAAACACTGGGGTTCATCCATGACTGAAATCCCGGCTTCTGCACTCACCTCATCCGGGTATCTCTCAGGTCGATAACGGGCTGAAACGGTGATACGGTCCTCTTTTCTCCCGGCACGGTAGACGCAGAAAACCTGTCCCTCAGCGTCAGTCCGCATGGAGCCTTTTGGCTCTAAGGAACCATCGATGAGTCCCTTCGCCTCGATGGTGACCGGTTCGTCCTTCATCGGGAACCTCTCTCTCAGGGGTGTTTCCTGGAAAAGTTGGGCTGTAACGGTGGTTACCTCGCCAGGGTACACCTCGGGCTTTTCAGGTTCAATCTCGATAAAGACTCCGGCAATGGGCACCGGAGGCAAAAGGTCCTTGACGAGGGTTGTATCGATTCTGCAGGTTTCGGCTCGGAAGGAGTCAAAGTCAGGCTCAAGCCCCCTCTTCAGGGTGGAGGTGGTCGAACCCCCAGCTTCATGGGTAATTTCGAGTATTACTGAATTTTCTGTCACCATGGCATCCTGAGGGAAACCCAGTGTTGGTTTCAATTCTCCTCGTTTGGTTTCTCGGGGAAGAAGGACCACCTGGCCATGATGGCGGTCAAAGACCGGTTCCCCGAGACAGTTTTTTACCTGAATATGGATATCCATTTCCCGCTCCAAAGATAAGGGAGAGACGAAGCTTTTGGTGAGTGCGAACCCAAACTCCGTAATGAGATTTTCTATGGAACCGTACCCGTCGATATTCTTTTCAATAACCCGGAACACATCAGGATCTTTGGTGGTTTTCGCCTTAAGGAGCCACCCAGGAAGCCCGCAAGCGTCGTTCTGCACCATTTTTGAGGTCGTGGAGAATACGATTTCCTCTCCCATGAGAACCTCACCGACCTCAATGTCCTCACCGGTGGCAATGGGGCTTAAGGCGTAGACGAAGCGGTAGTCGCAGTCGGTACCGTTTTCGACAAACTCAACTCTGGGAGCCTTCTCCCTGAGTTCCGCCAGGATGGTTTCCCGAGTTTGTGCAAGGAGTGACTCTTCCGATTGGTTTGGGTACGTTTCCTTGAGGTGGTCTACAAGTTCTTTTCTATAGCTTGTATTTTCAATGACGGCAGCTCACGGGGGAGAGCACCGCAAGCCTTGGGGAAAGAGGAGGCGAGGAAAGAGCGCGAGTGCCATAAGCACAAGGAGAAAGCCGGAAAATTGCAAAAGTTTTCCCATTTTCAACCCCTCCTTGGGAAGCATCAAAGCGCCTTCACCCTTTTTGAGAGTAGCCAAACTCTTCAAACGCTTTTTCCAACTTCTCCTGGAGTACTTTTCGCTCTATCTCGGGAAGTGCCCGAAAGGGTGGGCGCATGGCGCCATCTCCAAAGCCCCGCCAAGACAAACCCATCTTGAGGGTCGGCAGGTGTCCTCCCTCTTTAAGGATTGAAGAGAAAATGGTCACCTCCCTCTGGAAGCGCACCGCCTCTTCAAGGTCTCTCCGTTTCCAGGCAGCAAAGAGCTTCACAAAAGGCTCGGGGACCACCCCACCTGGACCGGTGACTGAGCCTGCAGCGCCCAGGATAAGAGCCGGAAGAAAAGCTCGATCGTACCCTACGATGAGGCGAAAAGAGGGCGGGAATTCCAGAAGGTATTGGGTGATGGCGGTGAAGTTCCCGCTCGAGTCTTTTAGGCCCACGATATTGGGGAAGGTCGATTGGAGGCGCAAAACCGTCGAGGGAAGGAGCTCATTTCCGGTTAGAGCGGGAATGTTATAGAGGTAGAGGGGAAAATGGGGGAATTCCCGGGCGAGGGTAGCGTAGTACTCCAAAAGTTCCTCCTGGGAATACCGGTAATAGAAGGGGGTCACAATTGCTCCTCCGTGGGCTCCAGCTGAAAAAGCGTGTCGGAGGAGCTCCCGGGTGTCTTGCAGGGTCGGCGTTCCACAGTGGGCAACGATGGTCATTTTCTCGTCGTTTGCCTTAAGGACTGTGTCGAGAATTTGCGTTCGTTCTTTTCTGGAGAGAAGCTGCGCTTCAGCGGTCGTCCCGCAGACAAAAAGGCCATCGACCCCCTTTTCAATCAGGAAGGTGACGTACGCTTGCAGGAGACCATGGTCCACGTTGCCACTTCGGTCAAAAGGGGTGAGATGGGCAACCGCAACCCCCTCAAGAAGTTTCATGAAATGTCCTCCTTTCTTCGTCTTCGCAGTACTGGCCCGAGGAGAGCAAGGACTGTCCCTGCAATGAGGAGTAGCGAAATGGGGCGGGAGAGGAAAATGAAGGGATTCCCCCGAGAGATGATGAGAGCAGTCCGGAAGTTGCGCTCCACCATGGGACCAAGGATGAGGGCAAGGATGATTGGTCCTAAGGGGAACCCGTAGAGGCGAAAGAGAAACCCGAGAATCCCGCCCAGGAGGGCCACCCAGACATCGAAGAGACGGTTATTAAGCGCGAATGACCCCACAAGAGAGAGGATGATAATCGTGGACCACATGATGGGTTTGGGCAAAAGCACGAATCCTCCAACAAAACGGGAGAAGAGAAATCCCAGGGCCAGGAAAATAAAGTTCACGAGAATCATAAGCCCAATGACCGTGAGCACAAAATCGGCCCGGTCCCGGAACATGGCCGGACCAGGCTGGACCCCATACATGATGAACGAACCGATGAGCACCGCGGTGACGGCGTCTCCAGGGATTCCCAGAGCCATCATGGTGGTTAGTGCTCCCCCCAGGCAGGCGTTATTCGCTGCACAGGTGGCGGCCAACCCCTCAATGGAACCCTTCCCGAACTCTTCCTTGCGATTCGAGAGGCGGCGAGAAAACTCCCACCCCAAAAGTGAAGCAATATCGGCACCGGTTCCAGGAATTGCCCCAATGACGACCCCGGTTGCACTCCCAATGAGCGTTGCAGGGAGAGTGCGCACAAGCTCTCCCAGCGTGACAAGCATCCGCCCAAGTCTCCTCCCCAAAGCCCAGGAGATGCTACGCATTGCTTTTGAAGCCTCGACGCCTTCTGCGACGAGCTGATAGAAAACCTCTCCCAGACCGAAGATGCCAATCATAAGCGGGATAAAGGAAATGCCGGTCAAAAGGTTCGTTGAGCCAAAGTGAAAGCGCGGTGTGGCAAGCATAGGATCAAGGCCAACAAGGGAGAGGGTAAGTCCAATGAATCCGGCGATGAGCCCTTTCACGACCGACTTGCCCGAGACGGCCACCATCATGCTAAGTCCAAAAAAGCCCAGGGAGGAATACTCTGCCGGTCCAAAGGAAAGCGCAAAGCGGGCCAAGGGAAAGGCAGCGAGAATAAAGACAAGGTCGCCGATGAGCCCTCCAATCGCAGAATGAAGGACGTTGATACCGAGGGCTAGCCCTGCTTTCCCCTGGCGGGCCAGCGGATACCCATCGAATGTGGAGGCAATGGAAGCCGGAGTGCCAGGAATGTTGATGAGAATCGCCGAAATCCCTCCAGAGAAGATGGCTGAGTTCCATACCCCAATAAGAACAGCCAGGCCCTTTTCATACGGGAGCCAGAAAGTGAGGGGGGTGAGGATGGCCACAGCCATGGTAGCGGTGAGTCCAGGTAGAGTCCCCACTATAAGTCCAAGGAGCGTACCCAAAACAAGGTACAAAAAAACTCCTGGTTGGAGGAGATGGACGAGAGCCATAAACAGTTCTCCCATTGGCCATCCTCCTTCAAAAAAGCCGTACCCGGAAAACCTGGGTGAAGAGGAGGTAGGTTGCAAAAGTCACGGAAGCCGAGGATCCCACCGAGGGGAGTAAAGGGAAGCGGAAAAGGAGGTGTATTCCAAAAAGGTAAGAGGAAGGTGTTGAGGAGGAAACACCCACTTCCCCAGAGGAGGAGATACCCTACTGTAGCCCCGAAAACTGCAAGAAGATGGAGGAGTCTGGCCATGGCCACTCTCTCTGAGGTACACTCTTTTTTCCGCCATCCCTCAAGGATGAGGAGGGTCCCAAAGATAAGAAGTCCCAAAGCCACAAGACGCGGAAACAGGGCCGGGTCGAGGGCATACGTCAGGACTCCTCTGGGGAGACGGGCCGCTCCCCAGAGGAGAAATCCCCCCAAAAGAATGCTCCCTAAACCGAAGAGGATTTCTGGTATCACTGCTTTCCGAGAGCCCGGGGAATGAGTTCCATGTACATCTCAAACTGTTCCTTGGCAAACTCAGCGAAGGAGGGGCCATCAAGGTAAGCCATCTGGATACCCCGCTCCTCCATGACCTTCTTGAAAGTTTCCGACTGAAAAGCCTTGGCAAAGGCATCAGCGATGATATCGTAGACTTCTTTGGGTGTCCCCTTGGGTAGAGCGAAGCCGTCCCAGGCCATCACATTCACATTGCACCCTAGTTCTTTCGCTGTCGGGACATTAGGGAAGAGCCGACTCCGGGTATCACTGAGCACAGCAAGGATTCGGAGGTCTCCCGACTGGACTCCGGAGAGAACCTCCGAAGGGCTGCAGGTAACAGCATTGATATGCCCCCCAAGGAGAGCAGCAACGCTGGGAGCCGCTCCGTCAAAGGGAACAAAAGTAAACTTGACGCCTGTAGCTTCTTCAAGAGCGATTCCTGCAATGTGCCATATGGACCCGGTTCCTGAGGTTCCTACGAGAATTGCTCCCGGATGTTCCTTGGCATAGGCCACAAACTCCTCAAATGTTTTGTAAGGCGCGTTAGAGCGAACAGTCAGTGCTGCGGGGACAATGTTGGATCGCATGATGAGGTCAAAATCATCGGGGGAAATGTCGGCATATCCCAGGGCCTTCACCATGGAAAGCTCCACCGGGACATACCCCACGGTGTATCCGTCGGGCTTACTTTCTTTCAATTTCCCCATGGCGATGGCTCCCGCTGCTCCGGTGATATTGGTCGCTGTGATGGGAACTCCTAAGATTTCCTGAGCTGCTGCAGCCATAGCTCTACCCACCGTGTCTGAAACTCCGCCGGGGGCTGCCTGAATAATGAGGAGAATTTCCCTCTCTGGGAAACCTGCCCCGGCAACTGAGGCCAAAACACTCAAGACGAGTACTTGTGCCATATCTTTGTTTCTTGAAGGAATCTCTGGTATGTTCTACTTCCCCCAGAGCGTCTCCCGCCTCACCCAGGTGGTGGAGGGTTCTCTTGTGAGGAGGCAACAGAAAAGTTCCTGTACCTGGTGCTGAGCAACGTAAATGAGTATTTGAAAGAGCTTCGGTTGCGGGGATTTGCGTAGGTTGTCCCTGCGAAAGCAGGGATGGGAAGCTCATGTTGCTCAGACACAATGAACGCACCACTATGCACAAAGTAGAGTACACTACCTTCCAGGGTGTAACGGGTCATTCCGCTCAAGGATGAAGGTACCGGAAGATCTGGCGATATCCCTTGTTCGATCGGTGCAGGAATCGCAGCAATGTAAATGTCAAAGAGTGCCCTCGGGTAATCCTGTTGTGTTAGACTCTCAAGAAGGGGCTTGACGACCTTTTCCTCGTTGTGAGCAGGAATAAAAATGGCGAACCTCCGTAGTGCCCGTCCTTTAGAAAGATGAAGAGGAGATTGAAACCCCCGAAGGGAGACGCAAGTGTAGTAGACCCAGGAGCAATACAAGAGGAAGGCTGTAACCTCGAGGAAACTCCAGGATTTGTTTAGCCACCGCTTGTAAAACATGAGTGCTGTATGCATAGTAACGGCCTCCCTGGTTCTTTTTCTAAGATTCTGGGAATGATCGCGAGAAAGAACGTAACAAGTTTTCCAGGCGGAGTCAAGGAACGGAATGAAAAGAACCCCATTGAGTTTATTAAAGTAATAAGGTAAAACAATACCGAAAGGGGGTTACACGTGGAATACGCCATTCTCCCAAAAAGTGCTTTTAAGTCTTTTGTGGAAGCTTTGGGGCAACGAGGTAGGGTTGTAGCTCCAGCGGCAGAGGATGGGCGCCATTTTGTTTTCGAGGAGATTAAAAGTGCGAAAGACATTGTCCTTCATTACATTCCAACTATCCTTCCTCCGAAGAAATACTTTATGCCTCAGTACGAGACTCTTGCTGAATACGATGTGCGGGAAGGACAAAAGCTCCGCCCTGTGGTTGAAGTAGAGCGTATTGTTCTCTTTGGGGTTCATACCTGTGATCTTTCTGGGATACAGTGCCTTGATGTGGTGTTCAGTGACCGCCCAAAAGACCTCAATTACCTTGTCCGCAGGGAGTACATTACAATTATCGGGATTGAGTGCAACGAGTACTGCGACCAGTACGCTTCCTGTGGCCTCATGGGGACGTTTCTTCCCCAGGGAGGATATGATCTCTTTCTTACGGATCTTGGGAATTACTTTTTTATCCATGTAGGAACCCAACAGGGAGAGGATATTGTTGGCAATTTTTCACTTTTTCAAAAAGCAGAGTCCAAGCATTTCCAGGACCTTCAAATGCTTCGGGAAAAGAAGGCTGAAATCTTTCATCCTGAAGTTCCCGTTGATCGTTTTCTTTTGCCCCGCATGTTCCAGGAAGGATTTGAGGCAAAGGTTTGGGAAGATATTGGCAGCCGATGCCTTTCCTGCGCAAATTGCACTAATGTGTGTCCTACCTGCTACTGCTTTGATGTGAAGGATGTTATGAACCTGGACCTCAGGACTGGAAAACGTATTCGGGTTTGGGATTCCTGTCAGAACGAGCCTTTTGCCAAGATTGCCAGTGGAGAGAGCTTCAGAGCGGAACGATCTGACCGGAAACGTCACCGATTTAATCGAAAGTTTTCCTATCCAGTGAAGCGGTACAATCGCTTCTTCTGTACGGGATGCGGTCGATGTAGTCGCGTGTGTATGGCAAAGATTGACCTTAAGGAAACCATTGCGCAACTTGCTCGGGAAACGGGGTATCTTACTTAGAGCCTGTGGAGGTAGACCCATGGAGAAACTTTACATCAGCCATACGGGGTACGAGGTCAGGGAAGCTCGGATTCTTTGTGTTGGGCGCCTTACCGAGAAGGATAGACTTTTTGAGCTTGCTTTAGTGGAAGGAGAGATTTTGGACTTTGAACCGGGGCAGTTTGTGGAAGTTTCCCTGGTTGGTATAGGAGAGGCACCGATATCACTCTCTTCCTCACCGACCCAGAGAAAAAGCTTTGAACTCTGTGTACGAGCAGTAGGGCGGTTGACCCATGCGTTACACCGCCTTGAACCAGGAGATATCGTTGGTATTCGCGGTCCCTTTGGGGTTGGTTTTCCAATCACAAAGCTCATTGGACACGATCTCCTTCTTGTTGCTGGTGGCATAGGCCTTGCTCCTTTACGTTCGCTCATTAAGTACATCTTGGATAATCGACGTGATTTTGGAAGAGTTCACGTCCTTTTTGGATGTAAGGATCCGCAGAATCTCCTCTTCCAGGATGAGATTGAGGTGTGGCAGCGCCGCATGGATGTGGGGTTTCAATGTACGGTGGATCAAGCTGATCCTGACTGGAAGGGTAATGTGGGTCTTGTGACTTCTCTTATTCCAGGGGTGGATATAAACCCCAAAGAGACCTTTGCCATCATGGTTGGCCCTCCAGTCATGTACCGATTTGTGATTGCTGAACTTTTGAAGAAGGGCATTCCTGAAAGCCAAATTATTCTTTCTCTTGAGCGACACATGAAATGCGGCCTTGGGAAATGTGGCCATTGTCAGATCCATGACATTTACTGTTGCCAGGATGGTCCGGTTTTCTTTTATGAGCGGATTAAAAATCTTAAAGGGGCGATATGATGAAGGTGCCAAAGGTTGCGTTCTTTGATTTCACCTGTTGCGAGGGTTGTCAGCTTCAGGTAGCTAATCTCGGTGAGTTACTTCTTGAAATCCTGGACTCTATTGATCTTGTGGAGTTTCGGGAGACGATGAGCGAGCAATGGGATGGAGTTTATGACATTGCCATTGTGGAGGGAAGTATCACCACACCCCACGATGTTGAAAGGATACAAAAGATTCGTCAGCGTTCAAAGGTTCTTGTTGCCTACGGGTCCTGTGCAACTATTGGTGGCGTTAATGGGATGAAGAATGCTTTTGATCTTGAGGAAATCAAGCGATATGTGTATGGCGAGGGTGCAAAGTTCTTCAAAACTCTTCCCACAAAACCGGTACACGAAGTTGTTCCAGTAGAGTACTTTGTCCATGGGTGCCCGGTGTATCCACCGGAATTCCTTGAAGTTCTCAAATGTGCTCTTTTGGGAATTCCCTACCACGTACCGGATGTGGCTGTTTGTGTAGAGTGCAAATTCAACGAAAACGTCTGTTTCTATGAGCGAGGAATAACTTGTCTTGGCCCCATTACTCGGGCCGGGTGTAATTCCTGGTGCATCAATAACGACAACATTTGCTATGGGTGTCGGGGAATGGTTTCGAACCCAAACGAGAAAGGGTTCCTTGAGGTTTTGCAACAGTACGGAGTGAGTCTTGAGTTTCTAGTGCGGAGGATGGATATGTACAATGCCTGCCGAATATTTGAGGGGAGCAGGAAAGGTCTATGAAGAAGGGTGTGCGCGTTGATGTGGAGTATCTGACAAGGGTTGAAGGTCACGGAAACATTGTGATTGATGTGCGTGGTGGAGTGTTACAAGAGTGTCGCCTGGAAATAGTCGAGTCTCCAAGGTTTTTTGAAGGCATGCTTCGAGGGCGATCCATTTTTGAGGCACAGCACATTACTTCCCGTATCTGTGGTATTTGTGCTTGTGCTCACTCTCTTGCGTCCATTCAGGCTGCAGAGGATGCCATAGGTTTTACCCCGAGCAAGCAAACGGTACAATTGCGAAAGCTCCTTCTTGACCTCGAAATCCTTGACAGTCATATCCTTCACATTTACTTTCTCGTTTCTCCAGACCTCCTTGGGGTGAAGAGCTTCGTTCCTCTTGTTGACACCCACAACACTGTAGTCCGGAGGGCGCTAAGACTCAAGAAAACCTGCAACGACATCTGTGACATTCTCGTTGGACGGCATGTACATCCTATAAGCTGTGTAGTTGGTGGGTTCACCAAACTCCCTCGCCTGCAAGATCTCGAAGCTATGCAGAAACTTTTAGAGGGTATGATTCCGGATCTTGAAGCTACCGTGGAGCTTGTTGAGGGTTTTCGTTTTCCAGAGTTCGAGCGAGATACAGAGTATGTGGCTTTAGTTTCCGACGACGAAGAGTATCCTCTCCTTATGGGAGATATCGGTTCAACCGATGGAATTCGCTTGCCCAAACGGGGATACCAGAAAATCACCAACGAATTTGTGGTTTCCCATTCTACTGCCAAACACACTCGTTTGAGTCGTGATTCCTACATGGTTGGAGCCCTGGCTCGTCTCAACCTCAACTATGCCAAGCTCCATCCTAAGGCCAAAGAAGTTGGGGCCCTTTTTGGCATGAACCGGAAGGTAACGAATCCTTATCTCAACACGGTTGCGCAACTTATAGAGTGCATCCACTGTCTTTACCATGCTAAGGGCATTGTTGAGGATTTCTTGCACTCGGGGATCAATTACGAAGAAGAAATTGTTGTGGGTCTCAATGAGACAAAGCGTATCCCGGTTCGGGCAGGGAGTGGTGTTGGGGCAGTTGAAGCGCCTCGTGGAACGCTGTACCACCATTACGAGGTCGACAATCACGGCCGCATTGTGAACGCCAACTGTGTTATTCCTACCGGGCAAAATCTTCGGAATATCGAGCACGATATGAGAAAACTTGTTCCTGAGATTCTTGACCGAAGCGAGGAAGAGATTCAGCTTGCTCTTGAGATGCTTGTGCGGGCATACGATCCTTGTATTTCTTGCTCAACCCATTTTCTCAATGTCTCCTTTGTTGGACGATAAGGTCAGGGAAGTTCTTCGACCTCTAAAAGGCAAGAAAATGGTTCTCGTAGTGGTGGGGAACCCACTCCGACGTGATGATGGGGTAGGAATGTACATAGGGGAGGAGATAATGCAGAGGGGTTTCCCTTTCTTTTCCGTTATCCTTGCTGGATTTGCTCCCGAACGTGTGTTTGACAATATTCTCCGAGAGCACCCTGCCAAGGTTGTGTTTATTGATGCAGCCTCTTTTGGGGGGAAACCAGGAGAAATTCGGGTCCTTGAAGAAGAGGAGATTGCAGCTACTACACTAAGTACCCATACGTTCCCTCTTCCCATCGTAGCACGCATTGTTGCTGAGGAAGTACATTGTCCCGTTTTCTTCGTAGGGATTCAACCCCAGGAC
>FMJZ01011693.1_pt1 | contig 10773 bp, 9 predicted proteins | sample 1987881 | NCBI WGS metagenome assembly FMJZ01 (sample SAMEA4378227, study PRJEB15110) | soil metagenome | biome: soil; feature: Field; material: Soil | place: India | collected 2015-03-11 | depth 0 m | reverse complement strand
TTTATCAATTATTTAAAAGGGGTTGAAATTTTTTAAAAAATTAGTAAGATTGAAATATAGAATATTTTATAGAGGATTAATATGAAGGAAAGAGATATTTTTGAAGAAATTGTAAGTCTTGGAAAAAAAAGAGGAAAGCTTACATATGATGAAATTAATGAAGCTCTACCATCAGAATATTATTCTCCTGAGGAAATTGAAGATCTAATAGATGTTTTAAGTGATATGGGAGTGAGAGTTGTTGATGAAGATGAAGAAGAATTATTTTTAGAGGAAGAGGAAGAAATTGAAGAGGAAGAACATGTAGAGGATTTGGTTCAAGCATATTTTAATTCAATGGGAGATATTCCGATACTTACCAAGGAAGAAGAAGTAGAACTCGCTAAAAAACTGCAGGAAGGGAAAAGTATAATTAGAGAAACGGTTATGGAGCTTTTTCTGTATCAAAAGATCTTAGAAGAAATAAATAAGGAAGAAGATTCAGAGACTTTAACTGAAGATGACAAAGCTGAAGAAGCATTAAATAAAACAATTATTCGTATAGAAAATTTAATAAATGAGATTGAAAAGACCGAACAAAAAATTAAAATATATGGTTCTTTAAAAGATTTACGTAAACAGATAAATGAAAAAAGGAAATTAGGTGAAAATACAAAACAATTAGAAAATTTTTATAAAGAGATTCACACAGAAATTAAAAAAATTGAAAATGAATCAGGACTTAAAATAGACGAATTAAAAAATATCTGGCAAAAAATATATAAAGCAAAATGTCTTGTTGAAGATACAAAAAATGAATTAATTACAAGAAATTTAAGACTTGTTGTAAATATTGCGAAAAATTATGTTGGAAGAGGTCTTCCTCTTCTTGATTTAATAGAGGAAGGCAACATAGGACTTATGAAAGCTGTTGACAAGTTTAAGTATGAAAAAGGATTTAAGTTTTCTACTTATGCAACATGGTGGATTAGACAGGCTATTACAAGAGCTTTAATTGACCAGACTAAGACAATAAGGGTCCCCGTTCATATGATGGAGTTTTATAATAGAGTTACTAAGGCTTCTCGTGAACTTACTCAACAACTTGGGAGAGAACCAAATAATGAAGAAATTGCTGAAAAACTTGGGGTTCCTGTAAGAAAAGTAGAGGAAGTCTTCAGAGCCATACAGGATCCTATAGGACTCCAAACCCCTATTGGAGATGAGGATACAGAGTTAGAAGATTTTATTGGAGATAAAACATCTCCTTCTCCTGTTTCAGAAGCTGAAAGAATAGAGCTTAGTGAACATATTCAGCGAATTTTGAAGACCCTAACCCCTAAAGAAGAAAAAGTAATAAAAATGAGATTCGGAATTGGAGAAGATAGGGATCATACACTTGAAGAAGTTGGAAGATATTTGTCTATAACAAGAGAAAGAGTACGACAAATTGAAACAAAAGCTTTAAGAAAACTTAAACATCCAAGTAGAATGAGACTTCTCAAAATGTTAACGAGTGATATTGTAGAAAACAAAAAGTGAGTTATCTAATAGAAATAGCAAAGCTTTTAAGGTACTATATTCTCACATCAACAACACAGGCAGGTTCAGGTCATCCTACAACCTGCCTGTCAGCAGTTGAATTGATGGTAAGCCTCCTTTTTGGAGGCTTTTTTTATTTTGATGCAGATAATCCCGAAAATCCCAACAATGATAGACTGATATTTTCAAAAGGACATGCAGCACCTCTGCTTTATTCTCTGTGGACAGTTGCGGGTAAACTTTCAGAAGAAGAGCTTTTAAGTTTAAGAAAGTTTGGCTCTCCTCTTGAAGGTCATCCAGTAAGAACATTTCCATACTCAGAAGCAGCCACAGGTTCTCTTGGGCAAGGACTTTCAATTGGATTAGGGATGGCATTAAATGGAAAATACATTGACAGACTTCCTTACAGAGTATTTGTTTTACTTGGAGACAGTGAAATAGCTGAAGGCTCTATATGGGAGGCCATTCAGCTTGCAGCATACTACCAACTTGACAACCTGATTGGCATAGTTGATGTAAACAGACTAGGTCAGCGTGGCGAGACTATGTATGGGCATGATCTTGAGGCATATTCCAGAAGAATTTCTGCCTTTGGATGGAAAACAATATGCATTGATGGACACAATTTTAATGAAATTTTTTCTGCTTATGAGGAAGCTTTAATGAGCAATGTTCCCACAATGATTATAGCTAAAACAATAAAAGGAAAAGGAGTTTCTTTTCTTGAAGATAAAGATGGACGGCACGGAGTAGCACTTACAAAAGCAGAATTCAATGAGTCTATGAAAGAAATAGGTGAGGTAAAAAAAATTACATTATCTGTAAAAAAGCCTGATATGCTTCACCCTGAGACACAGCAGCTGGAAATAAAAGAATTCACTAAAAAATACAGCATGGATGAAATGGTTGCAACAAGACGAGCCTATGGAGAGGCTTTGGTTAAGATATTTCCAGAGTTTCCAGATATTGTTGTTTTAGATGCAGAAGTAGGTAACTCCACATATGCAGAAATATTTAAAAACCACTATCCTGAAAGATTTTTTGAATGTTTTGTGGCAGAACAAAATATGGTTGGTATGGCTGTAGGGCTTGCCCTAAGAGGAAAAATTCCATTTGTCTCAACTTTTGCAGCATTTTTAACCCGTGCTTTTGATCATATTAGAATGGCTCAATACAGTGAGGCAAATATAAAATTTGTTGGTTCCCACGCAGGTGTCTCCATCGGTCAGGACGGACCAAGTCAGATGGGTCTTGAAGACATAGCAATGATGAGAAGTATTTTGAACAGCGTTGTTTTATATCCCAGTGATGCAGTATCAACTGAAAAGCTTGTAAGAGAAGCCGCAAAACATAAGGGTATTGTCTATATAAGAACAACTCGTTCTGCCACTCCTGTAATCTACAGCCCAGAGGAAGAATTTCCTATTGGTGGTTCAAAGATTGTAAGAACATCCGATAGAGATTCATTCACTGTTGTAGGAGCTGGTATCACACTTCATGAAGCATTGAAAGCTTATGAAGAATTAAAGAAACAAGGGATTTACACCAGAATTATTGACTTATACAGTGTAAAACCCTTAGATGTGCAAACTTTAAAAAAAGCTCTTTCTGAGACAAAGGCAATAATAACAGTTGAGGATCACTATCCAGCAGGAGGCATTGGAGAAGCTGTAAAAACTGAAATTGGCTCAGACAGAGTTTATAATTTGGCGTGCAGAAAAATTCCGAAAAGTGGCACACCAGAGGAACTTCTTGATTATGAAGAAATTTCAGCAGGAGCAATTATTAAATTGATCAATAAACTCATTGCCTAAAAATTGAAGATTTAGCAGAGCATATGAATATTACATTACCTAAAGCACTATTTTTACTCATAAAGGTTTATTGAAAATTTTCATAAATGCAACAAACCTATGTGTAATTCTTACTTATATTTCAAGACCTGACCCTTTTATCGCTTTCATTTTTTAAAAAATAATTATAAAAACTTGATAAAATATTTAAATGATAAACTTCAAGCTTCTTAATAAAAATGGCTATGCACGAACAGGAGTAATTGAAACGGAAAGGGGCTTAATACATACTCCAGCTTTTATGCCGGTAGGTACAAATGGAACCGTTAAAGCGATGAGTCCTGATGAACTTCTTCAAATTGGCTATGAAATAATACTTGCAAATACTTATCATCTTTACCTCAGACCAGGACATGAAATTATTAAAAAACTCGGTGGCATTCATAGATTTATCAACTGGCATAGACCTATCCTTACAGACAGCGGAGGTTTTCAAATTTATAGCCTTGCTTCACTGAGAAAAATTACTTCTGAAGGAGTAGAGTTTAGATCTCACATAGATGGTTCACTTCATTTTATTACTCCTGAAAAAGCAGTAGAAATTCAGCTGGCTCTTGATTCTGATATAATTATGGCATTTGATGAATGTATTCCCTATCCGTCAGAAAGAGAATATATAGAAAAATCTATCATTCTTACAACTGAGTGGGCAAAAAGATGTAAAGATTATTTTGAAGCAAACAAAAACAATAATGCTATTTTTGGAATTATACAGGGTGGAGTATTTCCAGAGCTAAGACTTAAAGCAATGGAAGAGTTAATCAAAATTGGTTTTGACGGTTATGCCATTGGTGGATTAAGTGTAGGAGAACCAAAATATGAGATGTATGCAGTGGTAAAGGAAATCACACCTCAGATGCCTGAAGATAAACCAAAATATCTAATGGGAGTGGGAGACTTGCTTGACGTACTTTATGCAGTGGAATACGGTATAGATATATTTGATTGTGTTATGCCAACAAGAAATGCACGGAATGGAACACTTTTTACTTCCCAAGGACGGATAAGTATTAAAAGAAGTGAATTTAAAGATGACTCATCTCCTCTAGATCCTGAATGCTGGTGCTATACTTGTCAAAATTATACAAAAGCTTATCTAAGACATCTTTACATGTGCAGAGAAATTCTTTCAATGAGACTAAATACCATACATAATCTATATTTTTACTGTAAATTTTTTGAAAAAATGAGAGAAGCTATAAATAAAGGAGAGTTTCAGAACTTCAAAAAACAATGGAAATCTGTGCTTGAAAAAAATTTTAATACCTCATTTGAGAAATCTGTTCTTTTTATCGGTCAGAAAGAATGATAAAAGGGTCAGGTTTTGAAATATAAGTAAGAATTACACATATGCTGGCTTGATTAATTAAATTCAGATAATAAAATCTTTGGAAGAGGTTGGTTTAATAAAAAATCCGTAAGTTCTTTTAAATTGGTCAGAAGAAAAGGACATTCTTCAATATCCTCTTTCAGTAAATTCAATGCAGAAGGAATAAATCTGAGAAATTCTTTTTTGCCTCTTTTAAGAGATAAAAATCCGTATGCACCTAATGCTTGCATGTGTCGTTGAATTTTACAAAGGGTTAGCTCTTCAAGAAAAGTCGAAGGATTGAAATTTAAAGAAGAGGAACTTATTTTTAATGATTTTTCAATGTAGTACCTGACAAGGTCTTGCCTTATTTGTTTATTTAAATTCACATAAGGATCATAAAGAAGCGATGCTATGTCATATCCTGCAGGTCCCCACCTTGCAGACTGATAGTCAATGAAGTAGGGTTTTTGATTTTTTAACATGATATTTTGACTCTGAAGGTCTCTATGGAGGACTACTTTTTGTGTTTTTGAAAGTCTGTCTGCAATGAAATGAAGATCTTTTTCAAGGATAGATAACTCATTTTTTAAATTAAACACTGCATTCACACATTCTTTTATAAAATATTCGCTTTCCCATCTGAAATATTCGTAATCAAACTGCAGAATTGACAAAGCCATTTCTTTTAGTTCCCATGAAATTTTCCAGTGAAGTTGTGTAATCTGCTCAATAATTTTTTTATAAACTTTCAGTATTTCCCCATTTTTTCTTTTACACTGTAACCAACTGTAAAGTGTTAAATCTCCGAGGTCTTCAAAAACTATCAATTTTTTTTGCCTGTCTACTTCAATTATTTCAGGTACAAGAAATCCTTTATTTTTAAGGAATTTTCCCAATGTAACTGTTTTTTCAAACTCCTGATCAATCTCCTCCCACTGGCAGAATACCATATATTGTTTTCTAAAATATTTTCTGTTAGAACCACCATGAGATAGTTTTTCTTCCTGCCTTTGCCAGCCACAGATTGAGACAATAAAATTATTACCAATGATACAATCTGAAATCTGTTGTAATTGATATACTGGATTTTGTTTCATAGACCGTGAAATCTCTGTTTGAGGTAGTATAATGACATTTTTTGCTTTGAATGTTTTCTTAATTCTCACATCTCTTTCAATTACAATGTTTCCCTCTGCTTCTATTAAGTGACATCCTGTAGATGTCGGATGAACATAGAGTGAACTAAAATTTCTTTTCAGTTTGTCAAATACAGCACAGGCAAATCCTACAGGAGTTCCAATATCATACCAAAAGCTGTATTTTACAGGAAATACTTTAACCTTAAAACCTTGTGTTTTAGCATTTAGCCATAAATTAATAATAGATGAATGTCCAGCGGGTAAAAGATCTAATACTTCAGCATTATATATAGCAATACCTGTGAAGGCAACAGTCAATTTTCCGCCAAATTCTGAGTGGTTTTGATTTATAAAAGCAATTAAATTTCCCTCTTCATCAACAATCAGTTTGTTGTCTGCAGAATAATCATGAACTAAAAGAGTGATTGCATTTTCTGAATTTATATGCCACTGAATTGCTTCTTTTATATTTCCATCCCAGTAAATATCTGCATTATGAACTACAAAAATGCTGTCTTTAAGAAAATTTTTTGCATTATAAAGTGCACCTCCTGTTTCTAAAAGCTTTTTTTCATGAAATATTCTTAATGGAAGATTATTTTGGTCTATATAATTCTTAATTTCATCTGCTTTGTAATGAAGATTTATACCTATTTCATCAATTTCTAAGAATTTTAAACTTTTGTAAATATAATCAAGCAAATTTTGCCCAGCTATTGGCAAGAGAGGCTTTGGAATGAATTCCGTGATAGGTCTTAGTCTTTTGGAATACCCTGCAGCAAGAATGAATCCTTTAACCATACATTAGATACTGTTTTCTTATTTTTTCAAATTCTAAAACATCTTTTTTCCACGAACTTTCAATATCTTTTAAAGTTTTACCTTCTTCAATCTCCTTTCTTAATCTATGGGAACCAGAAAGTATGTCAAAAGGAAGTTTTTCAAACTCATACTCATATGGAGGTGATTTCCATAGTTTAATTTGAGGATAAAGTTCATGGATTGCAAGTAAAATCGCTACAGCAGTTCGGAAAGGTCTAAATTCTTCTCTGTCCGTGACATGTATCTGCGCTCCACCACATAACTCACCTGAAAACTTATTGAATGCTGGTGTGAAGTAAAGAGGTCTGAATACAACACCTTTAAGTTTAAAATCTTGGAGTCTACTCACAAGTTTTTCAGGCTCAATAAATGGAGCACCAAAGATTTCAAAGGGTCTTGTTGTTCCTCTTCCTTCACTTAAAATAGTTCCTTCAAGAAGACACATCCCAGGATACACAGTAGCTGTGTCAATTGTTGGCATGTTTGGAGAAGGCATTACCCATGGAAGTCCTGTTTCGTCAAAAAATTGAGTTCTTATCCAGCCTTTAAGTGGGATTACTATGAGGTCAAGCTTTGAATAAAATTTATCTTTGAAATAAAAAGCAAGCTCACCAATTGTCATACCATGACGCACAGGAATGGGATGAAGTCCTACAAAGGATGAAAAATTTGATTCAAGTAGCGGACCTTCAACCAAATGTCCACCAATTGGATTCACTCTGTCAAGTACTATCACAGGAATTTCTGCTTGTTCACATGCTTGCATGCAAAGAGCCATTGTCCAGATGAAAGTATAATATCGTGTTCCTACATCCTGAAGGTCTACAATGAAAAGTTCTATGTTTTCAAGCATCTCCGGAGTCGGTTTTCTGGTTTTTCCATAAAGGCTGTATACTGGTATCCCTGTTTTTTTGTCATGGAATCCTTCCCACTCAATCATATTGTCCTGGGTGTTACCGAATATTCCATGTTGTGGTCCGAATAAGGCTGAAAGTCTCACTTTTTTACTTTTAAATATGATTTCTCTCGTTTGAGTGAGTTTTCTGTTTACTGATGCGGGATGAATTAAAAGTCCTGCCTTAGCTCCAGAGAATCTTTTTGGTAAGCTTTTTTCAAACCTATCTATTCCAGAATATATCATCTTGTACAGTAGGGAAGATATCCTGTGGTTAAATGCTTTTGAATCAGACCATCTGAACTTATAATATATATCTCTCTTTTGCCTCTTCTGTCTGACATTGCTATAACAAAGTGTCCATCAGGACAGAATGAGGGCTGTTCATTGTTGCCATCATTGGTTATCTGGATTTGTTTTCCTGAGATCAAATCAAGAACATAAAGCTGAAAGCCTCCAACAAGAGATGAAAAAATAAGCTTTCCTCCGTCAGGGCTTATTGAAGGCTCAGTGTTGTAATGTCCCTGAAAGGTTATTCTTCTTGGTATTGCTCCCTCATAGCTCTGATAAATCTGTGGAGAGCCTGCTCTATTTGAAACAAAAAATATTTGATTTCTATACCAGCGAGGTGATGAGTCAATCCATCGGGAAGATAATACACTTTTGCTTTTTCCTTCCAGGTTGCTTATTTTGATTTCAGATACTTCTCCGTCATTGTAAAGATAAATGAATTGAGAGTTATCTATCATATCTCCTAATTGAAGCAATGCTTTGCTCTTTATGATTTCTTTATTTATCTTTGTTGAAACATCAAACAATTCTATGTGCCAAAATCTATTTTGAAGTGAAGAATAAAGAATTTTGTCTCCTTTTAAAACAGCTCTTGAGATAATCTCCCTTCTGATACCTGTATCTTGAATAATTTTACCATTCCAGTTGCTTATAAAAATTCCCATTGAGCCTTTGAATTTTCTTAAAAAAACAAAGCGATTAAAAAAAGGAGACTCTCTGCCTGTAAGGATTTTATATATATCTGATGCTATCGCATGTCCTGTGTTTTCGTTGTTCTGTAAAGCGTAATCTTTTGCAAAAATGGGAGACTCCATGGTTACTGTATAAATTTTCATAGAAATCTTATCTACAGTATCTGCTCTGATTACAATCTCAACATCAGCATTTTTCCATAAAGAAGGCTCAAAATTTTCTCCTTTGTATGGGAAAGGTCCGTAAACTTTGAAGTAGTCTGTAAATTCAAGGTCCTCTCTGATAGTGTTTGATACAGTTAAGACTTTATCAAATCCTTCAAGGGCAATGCTTAATTTTTTTATTTGGGGCTGGTTGATATCAAGATAGATTTTTTCGGCATATGTGGAGACAATTAGTCCAAACAAGGCAAAGACCAAAAATATTGCTAAAATTGCCTTAAACCAAAAATCTTTTGCTTGTCTTTTAGGACAATTCATGGTTTAAACCTCAAACCAACAATAACTTCTTTCATGGGTGGTGGAAGTGGCGAAGAGTTTTTTAATGCTTTGATTACTGAAGAGTCAAATAATGTATTGCCCGAACGTTTTTCAAATCCTTCTATTATCACCTGCCCGTTAGGAAGAATCCTCACAGATACTATTGCTTCAAGATTTTCAGGTACTGTTTCAGGAATGCTCCAGTTTTGTCTTATTAATCCAGAAATCAATCCTAAATAACCAGGAGAAACTTCTTGTTTCTTAAGAGTTCCAGAGCCTGCTACTTCAAGAGAGCCTTCTATTCTTTTTTTTGCTCTCAGTGCTGCGAGTCTTTCCTGAAGAATTTTTTCATCTGCCTTTGAAGTCATGTTTGTTTTTTCAGTAGATTTTTCAGAGATTTCACTTTTTTCTTTTATGGCAGGTTTTTGAGTAAGAGTTTTAATTTTTTCCTTAAATTCTGTAGATGAATGAGTCAATCCTGTATTATTAATTTCAGGTATTAAAGTAACATAGGTAAGATTTCTGAAATCATGGACAGAATTTCTTATGCCAAATACTAAAAAAATAATAAATAAACCATGAAAAAAAATTGATATAAAGAGTGAAGGATATAGTTTTCCTGTCATTTAGACTCTTTTGGTTCAGTTACCATTCCGATTCTTTCAATTCCAGAAGCTTTAATCTCTCCCATAATCTCTGCTACAAGTCCGTAAGGTACAGCCTTGTCTGCTCTTAAAATTACTATTGGATTGTTTTCTTTCATTGTTGAAAGCATGTTTTGAAGATTGTCTTTCTGTATGAGTCTATCATTTACAAAAACTTTCTCGTCCTTTGTTATCACAATGTTTATTTTTTCTGTATCTTCAAGGCTTTTGCCCTTTGCTTTGGGAAGATTTACATCAATGCCCTGCTTGAGCATAGGTGCTGTAATCATAAAAATAATAAGCAAAACAAGCATTACATCAACTAATGGCGTGACATTTATATCTGCTATAGATGACCTTCTACGCGGTGTTAATCCTGCCATTGGTATTTTAAAAGAATTTCAGAAAAATCGGTTACTTCATTTATTATTTTGTTTGCCTGAGATGTAAAATAATTATAGGCAATTACTGCTGGTATGGCAGCAAAGAGTCCTGCTGCTGTAGTTATTAATGCCTCTGCAATTCCTGGTGCAACAGTGGCTATTGATGCAGTACCCTTTACTCCTATTGCTCTAAAAGCATCCATAATACCCCATACAGTTCCAAAAAGTCCTATGAATGGTGTTGTTGAGCCTGTGGTTGCGAGAAAACTAAGATAACTTTCTATTTTATTTGCTTCATCAGAAGAGTATTTTCGCACTATTACTTCAAGATTGGAAGGATTCTTCCCATACATTTCTGAATAGACACCTCTGTAAAGAGAGGCAAGAGGACTTAATTCAAATCTTTTTGCAGAAGAAAAAAGATCTTTAGCACTGTTAGAGACTAAAAAAGTATCAAAAAATTTTTGATTTTCTTTCCTCATGTTTTTGAAAATCTTCCATTTATAGAAAATCACTGCCCAGGAGAATATAGAGAAGAAAAGAAGAATCAGCAAAACAGACTTAGCAACAATGCCTGTTTGCTTTATAAGGTCAATCACTGTAAGTTCCATAAACAAAATATTAGAACATCCAAATCATAAAAGTCAAATACAATAATTCTTTCAGGTTATGACATATAAATGAAACATCCAAAAGAGGAAGCCCATGAATTATGATTTATTATACCCAAAATTAAGAAAA
>FMJZ01003839.1_pt1 | contig 10773 bp, 13 predicted proteins | sample 1987881 | NCBI WGS metagenome assembly FMJZ01 (sample SAMEA4378227, study PRJEB15110) | soil metagenome | biome: soil; feature: Field; material: Soil | place: India | collected 2015-03-11 | depth 0 m | reverse complement strand
GCCTCGTTTGGCTTAAGCCCGAAGGTTACATCCGTATTAGTCGTCGCAGCGGCGTCCTTTTGCAACATCCCTACCCACTTTATTTCTACCCCGACAATGTGCAAGAAAGCGTGCTGATTTTTCAAAAGGGGCGGTTTGACTACAGAAGCGTGCTTGACGAAGTGAGGGAAGCGTCGCGGCTTGACCTGAACGAGTATCAAAAGCGCAAGTGGTATCTGAATGTTTGGCACATCACGAATGTTTTGCCCCTTAAAGGGCGCTTGGAAGAAGGCATTGCAGCGTTCCCCGAAGAATTAGCCCGTCGGCTCATCCTACTGTTTTCGCACAGAGGCGATACAGTCCTTGACCCATTTCTGGGGAGCGGGACGACAATGAAAGTAGCGCGCTTGCTTGGTCGCTCTTGCATCGGCTACGAATTGGACTTGGAACTTTTGCCTGTCATCCGTCAAAAAGTCGGCATGGACAACGCATCCCTTTCGGACGACGCACAATTTGAAGTCATCATCCGCAACGATGCCTGCCACTTGCGCACATGGCTCTCTGAACAAGTCAAACAGAGGAGGTCGGCAGCGCACAATGCCCAAAGTCACTCAAGAAGGCTTGAGGGATAACGAAATTTTTCAATTCCTTCGGAGCCTTCAGGATACTGGACAAGACTTTTGGCAACATTTTGCTCATTCGGTCAACCAGCAAACCAACTCAACTTAAACTTCACGAAATCCGTTGGCAGGCAAATGCACCAATCGTCAGTTTCCTTCCGTTTGACTTAGATGCAGACGGGAAAGACGAAGTTATCGTTAAAACTGTGAATGGCGAACATTGGTGGCTAAAACCGTTCCTCAGTGGTTGGGAGGCAACATTGATACCCGTCAAAGGAAATTGTTCCCACCTACCGCCTTATGACCTACTATACGACCGAGCTTCACTATGGCATTTTGGTTTGGAACGCAAACAACGCCCTTTGCTTCCTTCACTACCGAAACGGTTGGCGACAGCAAAAAACTTTTAGATACGCCCGTACAGGATTACAGATGGCTGGATTTGGACGATGACGGTAAGGTCAACGATGTTTTGGTGGTCAAGAAAGGTTAGGTCTGGTGGTTCAAAATCGGCGATGACGGACAAGTTATTGTGCAAGATAGACAAAGGATGCCGAGACAGTGGTCAACCCTGCCGGAAGAATTTGCATTGTGGAGTGACAAGGGGAAATTGGTCGCTAGCTATTATCGGAGGTTTACCCTTCATCAGCAAAAATTGGCAAGTGCCCATTTTGCGAGACGGAGAAGGCAAGTGGGTTGCGGACATAGACGACAAAGACCAAAAAGTTTTGCGAGGCCTGACCTTGACAGATTTTGATGTCGAAAGTTCGGGCAGTCGTTAATCCGTCAAATTTTTCAGGCTCATGAAATGCAACCGTTTGAGAGGTGATGGCGGTGCGGTGCTTAATGCTCGCTTTGTTGCTCTGTTGTTTCGCTGCAGCGCAAACGAACCTTGTGCCAAATGGGAATTTTGAGCAGGATGAAAACGGCGATGGTATCCCAGATTTTTGGACTGTTGCTGGCGCTCCTCATGTGAAGCAACAACTCTTCTGCGATGTCGGGCGAGGCGGCAAGGGTTTTTCAGGGAAATTGATTTGCACCGAGTTCGGCAATGGAACTCCCGCAAGCCACGCAATGATTTGTCAAGTCGGCACAGTTAGCGTTCAAGGAGGGCGTTGGTATCGGTTGAGTTTCTGGGCTAAAGCGGAAGGGATTAGAACAGGCACAGTCCGCGTGGCGCTCGTCAACACACGAGTTTGGAGCGATGTCGGGTTGCAAGACATCTTCGCCCCGACAAGCAATTGGCAATGCTACGAATTCTTTTTTCAAGCCACATCCGACTTGCCAGCAAAGGAAAGCCGACTGCAAATTTGGTTTAACAGCACAGGAACGCTTTGGCTTGACGATGTTGAACTGGTTGAAACTTCCGAATTCAGACCGCAAAGGCTACCGCAAATTCCAACCGAAGGCGTTGTCAACTTTTTGCCCAACAGCAGTTTTGAGTGTGGGACGGCAGGATGGGGAAGTTACGCACCAGATTTGCGCTGGTGGATGGGCAATGTGTTTCAACTGATCTTAGAACTTGACAATAAAACTTCAGCGCACGGCAAATTCAGTTTGCGAATTTCTTTGAGCGGAACCGGTTCGCCAACTTTCTACTTTGACTGGTTTGACCCAATCCGCCAACCTGTTCGTTCATTGGTGACCGCCCATCATGGCTGGATACCAGTCATCAGAGGTCAAACTTACACGCTCTCGGCGTTCATGAAAGCCGACGAAAATGGCGCTATCGGGATTTTGTTCGTCCGCCAATCCGATGGACGAAGTTCGCGCAAAGATTTCCCCTTGACAACCAGCTGGCAGCGCTACGCTTTCACATTCACACCGCAGGCGGATTTCATTTGGGTCGGTGCAGGTTTGGACTTGACATCGTCAAAGATGGACTTCTTAACTGTCTGGCTTGACGCAATTCAGTTGGAACAAAGTAGCCAACCAAGTGAATATCGCCCCCGACGACCAATTGAACTGACAGCGTCAACGGATGTGCCAGGAAACATCTTCATGACCGAAAGCAGTAAGCCATCCATTGCCTTGAAACTTCACGCATTTGCTAATGGGACAGGAGACGCAGGACGAGGGACGAGAAAAGAGACGAGAAAGGTGACGGCAAAGGTTGTTGTGAAAGATTTCTTTGATGCCGAAGTTTTGAGGCGAACGGTGAGCCTTGACATCCCTGTAGGTAGCAGCGTGACAAAAATTGTCAACCTGCCAGTAGGGAAGTTCGGCTTTTACCGCATCCATGTGACGACGGGCGATATGGCGAATTTCGGTTTGCCTTTGCGTTGTGCTGTCATTAAGCCTTACCGAGGCAAAGATTCTCGCTGGGGTATGAACCACGCTTACCCTTGGCAGTTCCTTTTGAGGCTCGCACATCAAGCGGGGATTTTGTGGTGGCGGGATTGGTCAGTCCAATGGCGGACAGTGCAACCGAAACCTGACGCTGCCTTTGACTTCAGCGAAACTGACATTCAAGTTGACCGAGTGATTGAAGAAGGCGGGAAGACACTCATCTTGTTCCCGTTCCCGTCAACTGAATGGAGCACAACTGGTGACCCTGCTCAAATTGAGAAGGTTCAACCTGTCCCTTACCGTCGTCGGGTTATGCTCCTTGCTTGTAAACCGAAAGACGAAGGGGCATTTGCCCACTACATTGCTGAAAGCGTCCGCCACTACCGCAATCGCGTGAACGCCTACCATATCTTCAACGAACCTCTTTACACTTTCTATTCGCTCCCTGCATCGCTCGGTCATACTCTTGACGATTATTTGCGTTTGCTTCGCACCGCCTACAACGCAATTAAGGCTGAACAACCCGATGCGGTTGTCGTCGGTGGAATTGGAATTTGGGCTGACAATCGTTGGACACGAGAGTTCGTTGAAAATGGTGGATTGCAGTTTGTTGATGCACTTGACTTGCACCTTTACAGTGGCGGGAATCCAGAAGCGCTGTGCGAGCCTTTAAGCAAACTTTGGGAACGAATGAAGCAACGAAGCGAAGCGAAACCGATTTGGTTGACGGAACTTGGTTGTTACGCTGACGATGACCCGCCAATTGAGCCGTTACGAATGTTCTTTGGCGATGCTGCGATGCGAAGCGCTTTTCATCCAAACGAGCGAGCGGCAGCGGAATGGCTTGTCAAGTTTGCAACACTCTTTTTTGCCAACGGCGGGTCAAAAATCTTTTTGCATGCTGGAACTTGCGGCGAAATCAACGGCACGGACACTGGAAGCGTTTTCTTTGAGTATGGCGGAACGCCGCGAAAAATTTACGCTGCAGTTGCAGCGATGGCGAACTTGATTTCGCCTGAAGCGCAATTTGAGCGAACGGAGAGTTTGGATGAAGATGTCAAGGTCTACTGGTTTAGGGACAAGCAAAAACGAATCGGCGTTGCATGGGCGATAGATGGCAGGTCAAATCAAATTGCGCTGCCACCAAACACCATTGCCCTTGACATCATGGGCAACCTCATTGCTGCCAAGAAGGTCGCGGTGAGGGAGACGCCAATTTACTTGGCTCAGTAAGAGTCAAGCACAAATGAAGTCTTGTCGGCCAACGCAAATTCAAACCGCTGATACAGTTTCGCTTTCTGCTGACCGACGGGTTGGCAAGCATTCCCTCGCTTTTTGACATCGGTCAATCAGGATTTACCTGACATTTGGCAAAATTTTGCGGAAACATCATTCTGAAACAGGTTGACCTGAGACGAAAGGAAGCAGCAATTTGATAACTTACTTTTGACGCTGGACATGTTATTGCCTGAAGTCGTGGAAAGATACCCTGAGACCCGCAAGGTCTCTAACAAGTATGGGTTGAAAGGTTGTGGTGGTCCGAAAGGTCCTAGGGAGCCCGTCGCTTGGTTTGCTCGTTTGCACAATGTCCCGTTGCAACAACTTTTGGACGAACTCAACGAAGCGGCACGAGAGTCATTGGAGGGCAAAGTGACCGAAGTTCGGTTTGAACCGACCATTGCCGACACGATTTATCAACCTTACTTCTCCGCAGCGTCTGCTTTTTCGGTCGTTTTCGGTGCGATTGGGGGCGCTCTCGTTTTAGCGGTGATGAGCATCACTTACGAAGTCCAATTTGCCGTCCCTTACGGTTGGATTCTCGCTCACGGTCACGGAGTGATTGTTGGCTTTGCGGCGTTGATGGCTATTGGTTTCGCTTTTCAAGCCTTCCCTAGCTTCAAGCATTCCGAACTTCAAATGCCAAAACTTGCTATCGCTATCCTGCCGTTAATGCTGGTTGGGTTGACATTGCAAATTATCGCCCACTTTTTCGTCCCCAAACCCGTTTTTCCAAGGAACATCCGTTAATGTTCGGTTGGCTTGAGTTCATAAAGCGCTTTTCGTCGTTCAATTGGGCATGGGTGATCAGGGCAATTGTCTCATTTCTTCAATGGCTTGCGGTCACTTTATTCATCTTGGTCTTCGCAGCAACTCTCAGGAAAGCCAACGAACCTGAACCTTACGACCCTTTGGTTTACGCATCGCTGTTTTGGCTTTGGCTATCGGCTTTGGCAAACACATTCTTGTTCGTCCACTGGGGCAGTATCGCCGACAGGGACGAGTTTATTTTGCGAGTTGGAATGTGGAATGCCCCTTTGAGGGACGCTCAAATGTTGGGTTTCGCTGCTCAGTTGATTTTCGGTGTTAGCCTAAGGTTTTTGCCTCATGCTTACGGTTTCCGTGAGCCCAGAAAATGGTGGGCGAAGGTTTTATTGGTCGGCTGCAATCCCTCAACGCTCGTCATGGTCATCTCCTTCTCCCTTTACATGTCACAAAGAAATCACCTCATAATGGCTCTTTATTGGCTCAGCATAGTTTCTTGGCTTGCCTTGACAATTGGTTACATCCCAATGTTGAAGCTTTTCGGGGCATCTCAAGAGCATGACCGAGCGTTGAAGTTCATCCGTTACGCTTTCCTTTGGGCACTGGTCGGGTTGCTGGTGGGTATCGCAATGCTCATTTACAACATTGCAACACAGCAAAACTTTTCTCACAACTACCTTGCAGCCTACCGTCACGCTTTGCTTTACGGGTTCGTGTTGTTGATGATTGTCAGTGTGTCAAGCAAAGTGACGCCGATTTTGTCAGGTGTTGATCTGAAACAAACCAATCTCCTTTGAACTGCTTTCTTGCTCTTCAACTTGGGCAACATCGTGGGAGTCTTAGGTCAAACTGCACTTGACTTGACAAGTTCTGTCGGCATTTTGGTGGCTGCATCGGGGTTCATCCAGTGGGCAGGCACCGTTTTGTGGGCGGATGACTTGTGGCTCAACATCGCTGTCGGACGGCACATAGCAAAAGAAGGAACAGAGCCAACGAAAGAATTGACCGACATAACACCTCAGACGAAAGTCGCATCAGTTTTTGAACGCTTCCCCCAAACGCTGGAGGTTTTCCTGCGCCATGGCTTTGCACCGCTGGCTAATCCCATCTTGAGAAGGACTATGGCGAAAGTCGTCACCATTGAACAAGCCTGCCGAAGGGAAGGGGTTGACATGGAAGAACTCTTGAGAGACCTGCACCAAGCAGCAGGACTTGACAAACGGAAATGACAGCTAAGGTCTCAGAAGAGCGCGATAATGTGCTGGCAGAAACCGCAACTAAAAAATCAGTGCCTACTAACTTCACGGGGCAACTCATTTGGGGTGCGCTGGAAAGTTGCTACGACCCTGAAATTCCCGACGCCAACATTGTGGAGTTGGGCTTGGTTTACAATGTCCAATACGATAAGCAAACGAGTGTCGCCGAAATCACGATGACATTGACATCACCTCATCGTTGAACAAAAGTGGATTGAGGAAGAGAAGTCGGAAGTTTGGGCAAAAGATACAGGCGTCGATGCCTTAAATCGGAGGCGAACGGAGATGTCGTTGCGTAGGGCTTTGGTCGGATTTCTAACAGCAAGTTGTCTGCTTTTGCTTATCGAAGTTGCATATGAGCACCAAGAGGTTGTCGGTGAGCGCCCGATTGCTTTAGCGCCGATGATTGTCTGTGTTTTGGCTATTTTGGTATCACTTTGGGCTTCCGCTAAATAGCAGCCCCAAGCGCAGAAGGCATTGCGGGTTGTGAGTGTTCTGCTTTTGCTTGTCAAGTTGGCGGGAATTTACTTTCACAATGTGGAACGGTTGAAAGGCGAGCATCACGAGGAGCATGAAGCAATAGAGCATGGCGAAAGGAAAGAACACGGCAAAGGAGAGGAACATATCCCGCCCTTAGCGCTCTCTTTCATGGGCATCTTGGGCTTAATAGCAGCCTACCTAACTGGCGGCGAGAGGAATGAACTTTCGTTAAACACTCCGCAAAGCAAGTTTCTTTTGATAAGAAGATCCTTCAGGGCAAACCCTGACGCTGACAATTTGTGGTTTGCCCTAATTTACGAAGTTGCCGCTCGTGCACTAACGAGGCAAAATAAAACCGACTTTGCTTTGGTTGGGAAATTTTTTCTGGCTGAAGCAAGTGTCCAAGTTTCTGTCGTCAAACACGGGTTGAAGCCCGTGTGGTTTCTCTTTGAGCGCCGACAAAAGTTGCAAGGATGGTTGTCAAGTCGTCAGGGACTGTTTTTCTTAGTTTCTGGAAGGAGGTTGAAGAAATGGCACAAGAGATGACACGACGAGACTTCTTGAAAGCGACGGCTTTAGCAGGTGTTTTGACTTCAACTTCTCGGCTAAGTTTCGGACAAAGCCCCGAGCAAATCAATGTCACAATCATCGGCACCGGCGAACACGGAAGAACTTTACTCGGTTACTTGCTCAAAATCCCGAGCGCTGATGTTGAGATGTTGAAACTTTTTCTGGACTTGACAACTCGGGAGGAAGCGACTTTTCAGTTGCCCAACTTCAAAATCGCTGCCCTTTGCGATGTTTACGAACCTCATTTGAAGCGTGCCCTTGATATGGTTGGTCAACCCGTCGCAACTTATGACGATTACCGCCGCATTTTGGACGACAAGAACATACAGGCAGTCATTGTAGCAACTCCACCTCACACCCACAAGCAAATTGTTTTGGATGCACTACAGGCTGGCAAGCATGTTTGGTGCGAGCCACCTTTGGCGTTGAACTTGGACGATGCGAAGGCAATCGCTCAAGCGGGTGCTCAAGCGAACACGGTTTTTCAAGTCGGGTTGCAGAAACGATACAACCCAACATACTCTCACTCTGTCAAGTTCATGAGAACGGGGGTTTTGGGGAAAACGAGTTTGGCTCATGCTCAGTGGCATCAAAAGACAAGTTGGAGAAAACCCGTGCGAGACCAAGCCCTTGAACGACAAGTCAACTGGAAACTTTACCGTGAGACTTCAGGCGGGCTATTGACAGAAATTGCCCTTCATCAATTTGATGTGGCAAGGTGGTTTGTAGGAACGCTGCCAGTTTCTGTAACTGCTTGGGGCAGCACGGTTTTGTGGCAAGACGGCCGTGAAGTCCCTGACACAGTGCAGTGCACCTTGGAGTTCCCCAACGGCATTCGGATGACCTATCACGCAACGCTGACTAACTCGTTCCAAGCAACTTATGAAGTTTTCGCTGGCGAGTTCGGAACAATTTATCTATCAGGTGGTCTCGGGGTTCTGTTCAAGGAAGCGGATGCCCCAAGTCTCGGTTGGGAAGTTTACGCCCATAGGCACAAGTTGGGGCGAGAAGAAGGAGTTATGCTCGTCGCAAGTGCAACTAAGTTGCTTGAGTTGGGGAAAGAGCCCGGTGAAGTCGGACTCGAGGAGCGGTTGGAGAACAATGAGTTTGTGGCTGCGCTGATTCGCTTCGCAATGGCAATTCGTGAAGGTAAGAAAGTTGCAGCAGGAGCGTTGCAAGGTCTGGAAGCAACGGCAATTGCCCTTAAAGCCGTGGAAGCCTTGACAACAGCCACAACTCAAACCATTAAGGCGAGCGACTTGCAATTGGGTTAATGGGATGATTTTGCGCCGTTGGTCTCTTACCTTGCGATGTAGGGGATGGTAGATGGTTTGTCAACAAAATGCTGAAACCCTGACCCACTTCCAATTGGGCAGCGCTTACTCAACGGTCACAAATGCTCTCCTATCCCACTTGACTTGTCTTGTGGCACAATAAAATTGGCTCAACAAAGCAGTGAAGGAGGTTTGAGTGATGGCGATTTCCACCAACGATTTCCGACCAGGAATAACTGTCATCATTGACGGCGAAATTTACATGGTGCTTGAGGCTCAACATGTGAAGTTGGGGCGCGGTGGGGCTCATGTCCGAACAAAACTCAAGCACTTGCTGACCGGAAATGTTTTGGAGCGAAACTTCCGAGCAGGTGAGGAATTTGAGCAGGCAATTGTTGAGCGCCGTCCCTTCCAATTCCTCTATCAGCAAGGCGACGAGTTCATCTTTATGGATGTTGAAACTTACGACCAAGTGAGTTTGAGCAGTGAACAAGTGGGCGACGCCGCTCAGTTCATGAAAGAGGGAATTGAGGTCATCATGGTTTCCCACGAAGGGACACCACTAATAGTCGAACTGCCGACAGCAGTTGAGTTGCAAGTCATTGAGACGGACCCAGGCGTTCGCGGCGACACTGCTTCGGGAGGTTCTAAACCAGCAAAATTGGAAACTGGCGCAGTAATCCAAGTTCCATTGTTCATCAATATCGGCGATATAGTTCGCGTTGACACAAGAACAGGTCGCTACATTGAGCGGGTTAAGTCGTAATCATAAGGAGGCAAAAAGCCATGAAATCTTCGTCCGGCAAGATAAGCCGAATTGAGTTGGCGATTTTTTGTCGCCAATTCAGTGCAATGCTTAGCGCTGGTGTTGATGCCTTTCGCGGGATAGAGGTGCTTCGCCAGCAAACCGACAATCCCCTGTTGACGGAAATTCTGGATGGAATCACACGAGACCTTTCTCTCGGTAAAAGCCTTGCTCACGCTTTCTCCCGTTACCCCAACTACTTCTCCCCACTTTTCATCAGCATGGTCAGGCAAGGAGAAAGAGAGGGAATTTTAGGTGAGGTTCTTTTGAAACTCGCAGAGCACTTTGAACGAGAGGCAACGGCTTTCGGTTTCGGAACAGAGCAAGTAGCAGCGAGAATGGACTGGGACGCTCTCGTTGAAAAACTTCGTCCCTTGGTCACCTGGTTGGCAATAGTCGTCGGTATCATCACGGTTGCAGTTGCGTCTTTGTGGTATATCACCCTTGTCGGATTTTTGCCCCGCTCGTATCTTGGTCCGAACATTGTTTTGCTCATCGGGTTGATGATGCTACTTTTCGCCCTCGTCTTCCTTCGTTACAAACCGCCGCAACTTCTGCGCTGCAACTTTTGCGGTCGTCCTGAAAGCGTCGCTGGAACGCTCATTCCCGGCGAAGGAGTTCACATTTGCGTCGATTGCGTCCAGCGGAGCGTCCAAATTTTGCGTGAGCATCAATTGGCTGTTGCCGACCAGCCCGTTGAAGTGGGTGCAACTGTTGGTGAGGCAGAAAAGCCCGAAGAGACCGAAACCCAAGAATTCCCTGAAGACGAGAAACTTTGGCGACCGAGAGGTCAAGTCGTTTACTTGAGCGATGAAGAGACGCCTGAAGAGGAACGAATTAAGATTTTGCCAAAGCCTGAGGATGAAGAATGAGAGGAACAAGGTCAACGAGACTGAATGCGAGATTGACAAATTTGTATGAGGTGTTTTAAGCCTTCAGGACCGTTGTCCCAATAAAGCCAAACGCCGCGCAAGTTATCCAATCGGCTCGGCTTCGGGTAAGGGCTCAGGAACAAGCTGTCATGAAAGACATTCAAACGGCGAATTTGCTCCCAACGAACTTTCTTGTCTCTCAGGAAACTTGACACCTCTATGCCTTCCTCCGTGACCTTGTAGCGGATGGGAAACAGGAAGTCACCGACAGCGTTCAGCAAAAACAACCCCATCAAAAACGCAATGAGCGGGTGAACCCAAACCCAACCGGCAGCGATGGTGAAGGCGATGATAGCTATTGTTGCCGCTGCCTTTAAAGGCTGCTTACGAGCCATGTGGACAGTCCATTCCATCAAAGGTTGAGGCGCTTCCTGATTTTGCTTGACAGTTTTTTGCTTGACGACCTTTTGTTTCTGCTTCACCTTTCTTGCCATGACCTTCACCGCCTCAATCGCTCCCGAACCTTAAAACTCGCCCGTTTCTTTCACCTGTCGGTTGACCTTCCGCCAGTGCGGATTTCCCGTT
>FMJZ01034458.1_pt1 | contig 10783 bp, 10 predicted proteins | sample 1987881 | NCBI WGS metagenome assembly FMJZ01 (sample SAMEA4378227, study PRJEB15110) | soil metagenome | biome: soil; feature: Field; material: Soil | place: India | collected 2015-03-11 | depth 0 m | reverse complement strand
CTTATGAGTGGCAGCAAGTGATTTTGGGGGTGTTGGTCATTTTGGCTGTTCTGTTTGACCAGTGGAGGCGTAGGGGATGAAACTGTTGACGGCGGCGGTTTTCTGCTTTAAACTTGTAAGTGCGTTTCGGGCCCGTGGTGCAGCCTGGTTAGCACGTCGGCCTGTCAAGCCGGAGGTCGCGGGTTCAAATCCCGTCGGGCCCGCCATACTCCAAAAATCGCCAGGGTAGCTCAGTGGTAGAGCACCGGACTGAAAATCCGGGTGTCCGCGGTTCGACTCCGCGCCCTGGCACCAAATTTTTATGGCTTCCCTTGTGAGAAGTTCACTTCTTCTTCGCTTCAGCGGCGAGAAGTTGTTCTATTGTCAATCCAACCTGTGCTCCTTTCGCCCCGAAAATTGAACCAGTAACCCGCTTGCGGAACCTCTCCAAAGCCAGATTGTAGGCTTGCTTGGGGAGCGGGACGTAGCCGACTTCTTTAGAGAGTTTCCCTGCGTTGTTGAGGTAGAACTCCACGAAGGCAGCCACTTCGGGTCTGTCCGCAGATTTTCGGTTCACATAGATGAATAAGGGACGGGCAAGGTGGTAGAGGTTTTCACGCACCGCTTTCTCACTGGGTTTCATTGACTTCCCATTGTTGTGGCACTTGCATTGGATTGCAACAAGTTTAAGTCGCTGTCGGTTCTCAAAGTAATACGCGAACGGCAGAAACCCCAACGCGTTGGGATCACCAGCAATTCCTTGAACAAGTTGATTGTCATCTTCGCTGCTCATGTAATCTCCTCTGCTTGCATGTTCCCTACCGACGATGGCAGCGGTGAAAAAGTCATAAGTTCCGCTATCAGCACCAGCACCGAAAAGTTTCAACGGTCGGTTCGGAAAACCTTCGCGGATTTGTGACCAACGGGTAATCTTCCCTTGAGCTTCTGGTTCCCACATCTTCTTGAGTTCCTCAACTGTCAAGTGGTTGCACCAGTTGTTTGCTGGGTTGACAACAACGGCAATTGCATCATAAGCGACAGGAAGTTCAATGTAGGTGATTTTGTTTTTGCGGCAAGCCTCGTCTTCAACTGCTCGGATAGGACGCGATGCCCCAATGAGGTCAACTTCGCCACGAGAAAATTTCTTGAACCCACCACCCGTGCCCGAAATTCCAACGGTGACACGAACACGCAGGTTAATTCGTTGAAACTCTTCAGCAACCGCTTCGGTGAGCGGGTAGACAGTGGACGAACCATCAATTTTGATGTTCCCCGAAATTTGCCTCTGCCCTTGAGCGAGAAAGGTTAAGCCAATGACTGACAAAACTGCCAACAAGGATACCATCATCGTTTTTCGTCCCATCTTTCATCCCTCCTTCTGCAGTGCCAAAAATCTATAGTGTCATGGCAAAATTCTTCGCTTCGGTGGGTCAAAGACATTGTTTCCATCCCTGTCAACCCATATGGGATTTGTCGCAGCAAAAGGAACGACACGGTGGGTTTGCCCCTCAAATGTCCTGAACGGTCGCAATATCGGTTCAAGACCGCCTTCAACGCCTCTCACTATCACTGCATACCAAGCATCGCGGCGTGGACGAACCCTTGCCCTTACAAGCCAGTCAAGGGATTTCCCTTTGCTACTAATTTCGTCAAGTCTCCATCGCTTGATGGCAATTCCGTTGGCAACAAGTTCAACCTCATTGACAGAAACCCAGTTTGGCGCTTGAACCCGGATTTCAAAGACTATGTCGCCTTTCGGTTTGCTGATTAGCGAACCGATCGGTTCACCGTCCGCAGTGAAAGTCACGAACGGACCAAGGCTGACCACATTTCTTCCTTCCCTAAGGGCTTGCACAATTTTCTCTGGAGCGATTTCTTTTGGGTCGTCAACTCCAAGGTAGATGAAGTTACGAGCGCAACCGACCTCATCTTGTGTCAAGGTGTGGCTATCTGAACCTGCAGTTGCGATGATTCGGTAACCGTGGTTGAGCAATCCAAACCAATCCCTAAGCAAAATGTCAAGGTCAGTTTGTGCCTTCCCATTGCACAACTCCATAGCGTCAAAGTCTAAAGAAAAACCAGGCTTAGTGGCAGTGCAAGTGTCTGGCTCAAAACCGTAGAGGGTAAAGTAAGCGATGGTGCTGAAACGAGGGTGGTTGACGATCAAAAGCGGACGGTTGGGAAGGTTCCTTACTTCTGTGAAAATTTCCTCAGGCGTTTTGTTTTGCCACTGTATAGCCCCGTTGCCGAACTTTTGAGGATCTGGGATAAGTGGGAAAGCATTGTAGTGCCCCATTCCGCGAGTAGTGATCTCAACCCCCGCTGCTCCCGAGATCCAACGTTCAAGCCCAAGTCGGTGGATTGAAGGGGTCGGGTCAGTTACGAAATCATGGTCGCTCATCACAAAGAATTCAAGCCCCTCAGCGATGCAACTTACAATGCGGTCTTCCAAAGAAACCGCACTGTCAAAGCTGTTGCTGCAATGCATATGAAGGTCAGCGGAAAGCCAACCAGTTGTATCCACACTTCGCTTCAGCGTGAAAGTGACCTTGACAGGTTTCTGTTCTGGCACATTGACCTCAGAGACATCAACATCATACTCCAACCCGCGCGAAGCGTAGATACGGTAAGTCCCCGGCGGTATAGTGCGAACTCCTTTTCCCGTTGCAGTGAAAACATAGTTTTCCGCACCCGTTGACAAAAAGTTTGGACCAAACTCGGGTGTGGCTGAACCTTTGATGCCGAAGAAAGTTAGCCGAGCAGGGAGTATTTCTTTTGTTTTAGCATCACGAACCTCAAAAACCAAAACCCCGGCGCCGCTGACTGAAAGTTCAAGGGGCTTTCGGATTTGAGCAGGCAACTTAAGCGATGCATCCCGCCAACTCGACCTTGCCACATGCTTTGCTTGAAATCGGTAGTTACCAGCAGGGAGCCAAAAAGTAAATTCGCCTTTCCCATTCGTGTGGGTCGTGGCTACTAAAGGTTCGGCTGTCGGTTCTGTAGAACCTTTTGTCAGAATTCTCCCGTTACCCGCTGCTGCCACCACCCGAATCCCGATGACGGGTTTCCCTGTCGCTCTTGACAGAACTGAACCTTTCACTTCGTGAAGTTCTTTGCCTTGGATTGTCCAAGCGATTTTTGCTGCTTCCGCTAAGGATGGCGCAGCGATGAAATATCGTTCGTAAGAGACGGTTTCGCCTGGTGGAAGGTCTGTGGTGACCGCAATTGGATCGCTCCATCCCAGACCGTTGATGATTCTGTTCCTACCTTGTAAAGTGCACCAAGCATAAGCAATGCCGTAACCTTCAGCACCTACCCAATCCAAAGTTTCGGTGCGCCGTTGGATGCCAAAGCCGAATAGAGGAGCGAAGGGACGAGAGTTGCCCCACTGAATTGCATCGCCGAAATCAAACTTTTTCAAGGTCTTGTTCCCCATGTTAGTAACGAAGGTTCTGATGAGCAGGTAAGGTTTGCCCGCTTCTAACCTGTAAACTGTCCGCAACTTTAGTGAGCCATCCTCGCTGTCAACACCTTCCGCAACAACTTCTGCGACGCCGTTGTCACCCCTTGAGGATATTTGAACGGAGTTGTAACGACCTTGTCGCGGGTAGCGACCGAGGAACAGGAAAATCTGGTCCAGCTCATCAGCGCCTCTTTCTTTTGCGTTTGTCAACGCCACATCAACGACGTTGCCTCCGCTGGCGGCACTGCGATGGATATGCTCGGCAGCAGTGATGACCACTGTGATTTTTTCGTTACGAAGGACAATATCGCCAGCTCTCCCCCCAACCCTTCTAGTTGGAATCAGGTCGGAAGGAGATTGAACAACAAAGGCTTTAACTTGAGCCGCAACGACAGAAGCGAGAATCACTAAACCGATTACAACCCACAATAGCCGTCGCATTGGATCACTTCCCTTTGCTGTTTTTGAACATGATGTTGCGTTTTTGAGACGGCGCCGCAATGGGCGAGTCCCAAGAAAATTTTAGAGCACGCTTCGCAGACAACAAACTTTTTGCTTTATAGCCCATGATGGAGTTTGGCAGGAACCCCACCTTCCCAATAGTTAAAGCCAAAATGCAATGACGCAATAAGTTCAACTTGTTGAGCGGCTCTCAACCACCTTACACGCAGCGAGGTTTACCCTCGCTTGAGGATTTTGACAGTGACTTCAAGAACTTCAAGATGGCTTGAGGCACAAGTTCATCCACTGGCTCACCTGATTTCAACTTTTCCCTAACGAGGGTGGACGAAACCCAAAGCAGTGATGGCTCGCTCGGCAAAACGGCGATGCGGCTTGAAAATGGTTTGATCTCAGGTCTTTTGAGAAACTCATTGACAACTTCTTCGGCAGCATCGCTTCGCGGGAAAACTGCAAGGTTTGCAAGTTCAAAGAACTGTTGTAAAGCGTCGCGCATTGGCATGTCGCGATAAAAGCGAGGTTCAAAAATCCGGACCAAAGTGTCGTATCCCACAATGAACCAAATTTCGGTCCCTTCAGGATAGGCAGAAGACACGGCTCTTGCTTTTTCTACGAACCGACCATGACTGCAAAGTGCAGCCGACCAATTGGGGTGTTCTTGCGCTAACGCTGCCATCAGACTCACTCGTTCCTCAAGGGAGAAATCAAATCGTATCTTGTCAACGTTGACGATGGCGAGCAGGAGCAAAACCTCACACAAATTCAGGTGCTTTTGGGCATGCTCGCAAAGTCGGAGGTGAGCGATGGTTGGCGGATTAAACGAACCAGAAAAAACACCTAACTTTTGTCCACCTTTAACGACACCGACTTCGGCTCTCTTGACAAAACCGAGTTTCGGCTGCGGTGAATTTTTCAATTTCGCCAAAATGAACTGCAAACCTAACATGAGCATCACCGTGAAAAACTCTTTGTGTTCTGTTCCCCTTCATAATTTTGATGTCGGAACGCTTTGCTGAATTTTTCCTTTCAGCAGTTCCTCAGGACACTTCTCTGAAGCGCCGATTTTTCTCTTTCGGCTGCTCGGGAGAGCTGCCCTCCGACCAGTCCCCATTATTCAACACAGTTTTTCCCGAAAATTGTCAACTCAGCAAACTGTCCCTACACAACTTCAGTGCTACAATCGTGGCAATGGATACTGGTGCAGTGAGGTGAGAGGAATGAAGGTGAAACTGGCAATTTTAGTCGCAGTGTTTATCGGCGGTTTGATTCTTTGGCAGGGGGTGAGAGCGCAAATGGTGGTGGAACTTTTGGCTGAGCGGGCGAAGGTGAGCTGGACGAAAGTCCCCAAAAAGGTGCTTGCGTTTTATTACGCTTGGTATGGCAACCCTCAAGTGAGTGGGCGATGGTTTCACTGGTCAAATGTGGATGAGGCAAAAAAGCAAATTGGCTCAAGCACCTACTATCCTGTTCTCGGTCCGTATGACAGCCACGACCCTAAAGTCGTTGAGCAGCACTGCCGCTGGGCGAAAGAAGCAGGACTTGACGGTTTCATTGTCAGTTGGTGGCATCCGAACGATTTTCACGACCGAGCGATGCCCCTCATCTTGGACACTGCTCAAAAATTCAGGCTTGAAGTTAGCGCCTACTTTGAAACCGTGCCGACAAGAACGAAAGAACAGGCACTGGAGTATGCCATGCACCTTCTCAATCGCTATGGCAAACACCCAGCATGGTTGAAGTTGAACGGGAGACCCGTGATTTTCGTTTACGGAAGAGCCATAGGGGAAATTGGGCTTGACGGTTGGCTCTGGGTTATCGTGGAAGCGAACAGGCGCTACGAAGGTGGTGCGATTTTCGTCGGCGATCAAATTTCAAAGCGAGCGGCGCGAATCTTTGACGGAATCCACACCTACAACATCACTGGTCAAACTGCAGGGCTATCAGTTAATGAAATTCGCAAGTGGGCTCAAAAAACTTTCCCCATTTGGGTAGCAATAGCAGGAGACAACCGTATCGCTTGCTTGACAATTATCCCAGGTTATGACGACAGCAAACTCCCAGATCGAAAACCGCCTCGTCCGATAACAGAAAGGCACAACGGGGAAACCTACCGGGCGCTATGGGAAGCAGCAATTGAAGCCAATCCTGATTGGGTGCTCATCACAAGTTGGAACGAATGGCATGAAGGGAGCGAAATTGAGCCATCGGTTGAAAACGGCGACCGTGAACTGAAGACAACAGCAAAGTATGCCTTGAGATTTAAACAACTTCCGCCACGGGAAGTGGAAAAGCGAACGGAGAAAATCCCTGAAGCAGAGTGAGGAAAGTTAGGCGCCGCTTTGCAAGAAACCTCAATTGCTATCCTGCCAAATTCTGACTCTGAGGTTGTGTGGTGGCTTCTCGGCATGAAGGCTAAGGTGAAAATCCTGATTGGGGAACAAATTGTTGATGCGAAGATTTTTGAGCCGAAGAATTTTCCCTTCGCCGTCTACGGTGGCGGTGAAAGTTACCGAGCGAGTGTGAGAGAGGAAAACGATGTTCTCAAATCATTGCAGCGCTATGTTCAAGATGGTGGGACATTGATGGTTCTGCCTTCAATGCCGATGCCTTTTCATTACGACGAGACAAGGCAGCCCATAAAGGCTGTCCACCATGCCCCTCAACTTTGGTTACCTTTGTTTGTGGCTTGGGAACGCCCACCTCAAGGGAAAAGGTTGACTTTCATTGTTAGGGACAAGAAACTGATGCCTAATGTTCCTGAGCAATTCCCTTACCCTGAAAGTGGCGATTTGCGTTGGCGACCTTTATTGCCCGAGAAGGCTCCTCTCAATTCACAAGTCATTCCTCTAATTGAACTGGTTGATAACGATGGTCGCTCCCAAGGGCTCGGAGTCGCTATAGTGAGGGTAGGGAAGGGGCAAGTTGTTTATGTCTGGTTTCGCTTGCTTGATATTGATATCGGTGAAGCGATACTGCACGATTTGTGGAATTTCGTCCTTTCAACCAACAGGTAAAGGGACATCGGCAAATAGAAGGAAGGCAAACCACAAACTGGTCGCAGATTTAAAAGTCATCCTCCGTCTCAAGTTTTTGTCGTCTAAAGATGGCAGTCACAAACCCATCAACACCTCAGCCCTGTCCATGTGTCAAAAAGTAGTGGCTAATAGGCAGAAATTTTCAGTTCATGAAACTGCGAAAGGGTGACACTTCATGGGAATTCGCTTAGTTCTTTTTGATGCTGGTGGGACATTGACAAAGGTCTTGCCTGAACGAGAGGAGAGGATTCAAAAGGCGTGCATTTATTTCAACCTCACTCCCGTCCCTGATGAGACTATAGCTCGGTTCGGACTTATAACGATTGAACGGTTCTTCATCGGAGCAGTGCAGGAAGGTTGCATGATAGATAGGGAAACAGTTCGAGAAGGTGTGAAACTGATGTTGGCAAGTATGAAAGTCTCTGGTCGCTTGGAAGACCCTGCACTGCTTTGGGACTTCGTTGAAACTCAGTATGAGAAGGAGGTCCCAATGGACGGTGCCCTTGAAACCCTTGACATTTTGAAAAGTCAAGGCTACATGCTCGCGATTGCTTCCAACGCCACCCCGAGATACGAGGAGACGCTCAGAAATTTGGGAATCACCCAACGAGTTGACGCAATCTTTTTGTCCGATATAGTTGGCTATGCTAAACCAGATCCTCGCTTCTTTCAGTTCATTTTGAACCAAATGAAGGTGACGCCTGAGGGGGCAGTCCATATTGGCAATTCGTATTGGCACGATATCATTGGAGCGAAGCTGGCTAACATCTTGCCAATCTACTTTGACAGGCGAGGCATTCTACCCGACGCAGATTGCCCTCGCATCACCCACCTACGGGATCTGCCTTCTCTCTTGAGACAAATCAATTGCAGGTAGTAGCCTCCTCAGGCACCTTTTGCCCCTTCACGCTCCATACTTTGCCCTCAAAACATCAATTCTGCTGACGATACCCACCAGCTTGCCCCCTTCAATGACTGGGACCCGTTTAATCTTCTTTTTGACGAGGGTTTCTGCAATTTCGTTAACAGAAGTATTGAGGCTGACAGAAACGACTCGCTTCTTCATCACATCGGCGACGGTTTTCGCTTCAGTGGGGGCAGCGAGAAGGTCCGCTTCTGTCAAGATGCCGACAACTTTTGTCTTGTCCTTTTCGTCAACTACCGGGACACCGCTGATTTTGCGACGGACAAGCAAGCGGGTAGCATCCGCGATTGATGTTGAAGGTTTGACCGTCACGACCTTCGTTGTCATGATGTCCTTTGCCGTCTTCGCAGGCATCATTCATCCCTCCCCCATCTTGATTTTTTTTTGACCTCAACAGCCATTTAAAGTTTAGTCGCAAAATGTCTATTTGTCAAGCCTTTTCGGGAAGCGTTCAAGAGAGGAGTAGGGAGAACTCCCCCTTACCGTTGAAACCATAGTTTGACCTAAATTGGCTTGACGAAGCTATTAAGTTTTAAAATCCAGCAAACCTGCTCCACTTCCATGCATCGTAAAGGGCAATCAAAAAGATGTTGACCAAACCCATTGGCACCAGCGCTGTCCAACCGAGTTTCATCAGTTGGTCATAGCGAATTCTCGGTAAAGTCGCTCGCGCCCAAATGAAGGTAAAAAGCACAAAAAGCAACTTGACAATGAACCAAAGTAAAGGCGGAAACACTGGTCCGTTCCATCCACCGAGAAATAGTGTCGTGACCATCGCACTTGCAGTGACGACATTGACATATTCACCCAACATGAACATCGCAAACCTTATGCCGGTGTATTCAGTGTGGTAACCAGAAACCAACTCGCTCTCGGCTTCTGGCAGGTCAAAAGGCGCTCGGTTTGTTTCGGCGAACCCACCAATCAAAAACATCACAAACGCTGGCCAAGCCAACGGTTTGAAAACCAACCAATTTGGCAGAAAGGGGATGACCAACTCACGCCCAAACCACCAAAAAGTCAGCGGACCACTTTGTGCCTCAACGATGTTTCGCAAACTCAACGTCCCAGCCATCATAGCGACAACAACGAGCGCCAAACCGACACCCAATTCGTAACTCAGCATTTGCGCTGCACTTCTGAGTCCACCTAAAAGCGCGTATTTGCTGTTTGAAGCCCAACCAGCCAAAACAATACCGTAAACTCCCAAACTCGCTAAGGCAACGATATAGAGAACACCGATGTTCAGGTCAACTACTTGTTCGTTCGGTCCAAACGGTATAACGACGAAGGTGCAAAGGGCAGGAACCATTAGCAACATTGGGGCGAGAAAGTAAACGAACCTGTCTGCTCCTTCGGGAACGATAACTTCTTTGAACATCAACTTGAGACCGTCGGCAAAAGATTGCAACAAGCCTTTCGGGCCAACTCGGTTTGGTCCGAGTCTGTCCTGCATGAAACCCAGTATCCTTCTTTCCATCCAAATCAAAAAAGGTAAGGCAGCCATGACACAACCGATAATGATGAGCAACTTGACAATTGCCCAGCCAATGTCAACCATCGTCACCGACATCACCTCGTCGTGCAACTTTTCATCTCGGTTGTTCGGGTGAACTGCTCTCTAAAGAATAACTCACAGAAATGAGTTCACCGTCTTCAAACTTGAGCGGCATTTCGCAAAGGAATTGTAACCTTGTGTTCTTGCTCGCTTCTTCCCAAAGCCCTTGCGAAATGTAAATTATGCCAAGCGTGTTAGTGTCTCGGATTCGGACTATGCGAGCCTTTTCAGTGTCACGAACTTTTGCAATTTCAAGGGCCCATTCTAACGCTTGACGGTCGTTTTCCGCCACGACAGGAATTCGGTCGCGTTCAATGAAGCCGCTGGTGAAAACATTGACATGCGTGTCGTGCCAGTTGACTTTGCTGATAAGCCTTTTCGTCGTTATGTCCGCAAGCCCCAAACCTGCAGCATTCCCGTGAGATTCGTTTGTCAAGTCAAGGACAACGATGACTCTCGGCATTGGGTGCTTCAATTCGTTTTCGCCAGTGATCATCAACCGACCGATGACTTTCGTGTCCATTCCTGTGCCTGAAATGTTTTTGCCCATCTGTTCAATGATGAGGACATCAAGGTAGTTGAAGGGAATTTTCGGTCGGATTCTCTTCCAGAACCGAAGCAATTTGCGGTCTCCCTGTTCAATTTCATTTGGTCGTAGTGCAACGAGTTTAGCGACTTCGTGATAAGCGTTTTCAATAACGGCGAGACCAGCGACGATAGGAAGTCTTTTCAAAATTTCCCAAGCCATCTTGGGAATGTAATTTCGCAAACTCCAAGCCTTGTAAGTGTGGGCTACATCAGCGCCGTGACGCTTCCCCATCCCAACAGCCATCATCTTGACCAAACCGCTCTCGTGAGGTCCGGAAAAATCCGTGTGATGCTTGGTTCGGTTGACAACGATAATGCCATCGGCATTAGCGGCAAATTTGTCAACATAGACAGGGATGCCATCGGTTTCACCGATTTTCTCAACTTCCATCGTTGCTAAAATTGGTGCTCCGATGAACTCCTCAGTTATTCCGTAATCTCGCAAAATCGCAACTTGCCCTTCAGCGGTTGCGCCGCCGTGACTTCCCATTGCCGGGAAAATGAACGGTTCACCACCACACTCACGCACAAACTCAACGATACCCTTGACAATTTCAGCAATGTTGGCAATTCCCCTGCTTCCAGCAGTGATGGCAATTCTCTTGCCTCTGAGTCTGCGTGCGATGCCAATCTTTTCTAACTGGCGTTTAGCCTCTTCAATCACATTGTCAACCCGTTTGCCGTAAAGTCGTTGTGCCACCTTTGCCATTCGTATTTGGTCCACCATGTCATCTCACTCCATTCATGGGTGTGACTTTCCGTCAAGTCATTGTAGC
>FMJZ01023013.1_pt1 | contig 10795 bp, 6 predicted proteins | sample 1987881 | NCBI WGS metagenome assembly FMJZ01 (sample SAMEA4378227, study PRJEB15110) | soil metagenome | biome: soil; feature: Field; material: Soil | place: India | collected 2015-03-11 | depth 0 m | reverse complement strand
TAATTAAAAAAATCAGTTAAATAATTGTAATATTTTTATGGTTCATAATCCTCATCTCAAAAAATAGATATTTCCGTCATTTAATTAAAGACAGAAAGACCGTATATAGAACTTCTATCCCTTAAAGATTATTATCATTTAGAACCTTACATAAAAAAGTCGGATTAAGATTTTATTTTTATATAAAGCTTAAATTGTATAATGATTTTCATAAAAATTGTTTTTAGATGTATGCTCTCTCCTATTCTGATAATCTAACCGATTGATTTTTAGATACCAGAAAGATTTAATCATATTTTGACCACTCAATTAACTATTATCTTTGTTCACGATGAATAAACGGGTTATTTCTGATAAGTTTCTATAAATTCAATCAATTTTTATTTAGGATGTTTTTTTAACTGGTCTTACACTATCTGTTTGGAAGTTCCAATTGGATTTTTTATGAATCTAATCATTTTTTTATAAATCTAATCAATTTTTATTTTAGAATGTTTTTTCTGACTGGTCTTACACTATCTGTTTTTAAGAACTCTCTGCTGTTTATCAGTATTTCTATTTCAAACACTTTTCGCCATTATTTCATATATCAATTTAAGTTTCTAACAATTTCTTTTTCTCCTATAGCCGAAGCTGTTTATTCGAAGTTTTAGGCTGATATCATAAGACTTTTAAGGCAATTTTTATCCAACTCAGTTCGTTTCTCTTGAAAATAAACTTTTAACCAATCTTTTAAGCATCTTATCGCCGGCATAAGAATTTAGATTTTTTATTTTAACTAATCGCTTTGATTATCTGCATGTTCTAAAAGCATCCTGATTAAAAAACTTTTCGTTTTTACACATACTCAGCGTAAAAGTTTACCTGAATTCTAATAAGCATAAAAGACCGCGATTTTCGTGGCTTAAAGTTTTAATTTTGACCTTAGCCTTGAGAATTTTACTTATTCTCAGATTTGTATTCATTACCTAATTAAATTTTTTTGTAGCCTGCGAGGTTGAAATTAACCTCTCACCAATTTTCAAACATTTTTGTTGACAAATTAAAAAAATTTTGTAGATTATGGTATATGTTAGACATCTCAAGTGATAAAAAGGATAACACACTTTCCCTTTTTATAAAATTTAATCGTGTTGGGAGGCATTATGGTTTTATCTAAAGAGTTGAAAAGAAAATTAATTAGTCAATATCAGTTACATGAAAATGATACCGGTTCACCAGAAGTTCAAATTGTAATTTTAACCGAACGGATTAATCTCTTAACTGAGCATCTCAAGGCCCATCCCAAAGATAAACATTCGCGACGGGGATTAATCAAGATGGTTAATGAGCGTCGCCGGCATCTGAACTATCTTTACACGCATCACCGCGAACGGTATAAAGTAATTGTAGAAAAATTGGGTTTGCGTGGTGTGGAATGAAAGGTGTAGTTTGAGCATTCGACAATGAAGCAATTAGCAATAAAATATGAAAAAGGTCGAGATTGAGATTAATAAACGTAAATTATCTTTAGAAACCGGGCTTTTGGCACGTCAAGCGTCTGGTAGTGTTTTGGTGCGCTATGGAGATACCGTTGTGTTGGTAAGCGCGGTATATAATAAAGAAGTATCCTTAGAGCAAGACTTTTTACCCCTGACGGTTGATTATCGAGAACCAACCTACGCTGCGGGTAAGATTCCCGGCGGTTTTTTTAAACGCGAAGGCAAACCTCGAGATAAAGAGATTTTAGTCTCAAGATTAATGGACCGGCCAATTCGTCCTTTATTTCCCAAGCAGTATAATAACGAAACCCAAATCACTGGCTTTTTACTTTCCAGTGATTTAGAAAATGAAGGCGATTTTTTAGGTATTATCGGTGCCTCCAGTGCTCTGCTTATCTCTGAAATTCCCTATATCACGCCAATAGGTGCGGTGCGAATTGCTAAAATTAATGGCGATTTTATTATCAACCCCTTGCTTTCCGAACAAGACCGCGCTACTTTGAACTTAATTGTCTGTGGAACGAAAGATTCAATTGTGATGTTAGAAGGAGGAGCCAAGGAAATTAGTAACGAGGATTTTATCGCCGCCTTAAAATTTGCCCAACCAGAAATTCAAAGAATTATTGAAATGCAAGAAGAATTGCGAAGCTCCATGGGCAAACCTAAAATTGATCTCGAAGAACTATATCCGAAAACCAAATTAATCAAAGAACAAGAATTAAAAAATATTATTACGGATAAAGCATTACAAAACAACATCTGTGATGCTAATAATATTCAAGATAAAGAACAACGCCAATCAACAATTGCCGAGGTAGTTAATCGCATTTTTGAGGAATTAGAAACCACTTATCCTAATTGTAAACCGAAAGTAATGGCAGTAATCGACGATTTACTCCGCACTGATATGCGACAGAGAATTCTTACCACCGGTATCCGATTAGATGGTCGAGCGGTAAATGAAATTCGGCCGATAAGTTGTGCAATTGGCATTTTGCCCCGAACCCACGGCTCAGCCATTTTCACCCGCGGTCAGACCCAATGTCTTGCAGTTACTACCTTAGGAACTAAACAGGATGAACAGATTATTGAAGATATTGAACGACAGGAAACAAAATCATTTATGCTCCATTATAACTTTCCTGGATTTTCCACCGGTGAAGTTCGACCTCTTCGTGGACCCGGGCGTCGCGAAATTGGTCATGGTGCTTTAGCCGAACGCGCCATTGAACCGGTCTTACCACCAGAAGAAACTTTTCCCTATACCATTCGAGTCGTCTCAGATATTTTAGAATCCAACGGCTCATCGTCAATGGCAACAGTCTGTAGTGCATCCTTATCCCTAATGGATGCCGGAGTACCAATAAAGCATGCAGTTGCCGGTATTGCAATTGGCTTGATAAAAGAAGAAGATAAATATGTTTTACTCACCGATATTATTGGTGCTGAAGACCATTATGGTGATATGGACTTTAAGATTGCTGGTACCAAAGATGGCATTACTGCAATCCAGTTGGATTTAAAAATTACCGGCGTGCCGATTTCGATCTTAGAACAAGCAGTAAATGAAGCCACCCGAGTCCGTCATGAAATTCTCTCAATTATGTCTAAAACCATTGAAGCACCCCGCACCAGTATTTCCCAATATGCACCGAGAATTACTGCTTTCAAAATCAAAAAAGAAAAGATTGGTGATGTAATTGGACCTGGAGGCAAAGTAATTCGGCGAATTATTGAAGAGACGGGTGCGGAAATTAATATTGAAGATTCCGGTGAAGTAACGATTTCCGCTCCAACCTCAGAACAACTAACAAAAGCCCGTGACCGCATCTTAGAAATTACCGAAGAAGTGAAGGTTGGCAAAATTTATACCGGGGTTGTTAAAAGAATTACTAATTTTGGTGCTTTTGTTGAGATCTTGCCCGGCAAAGAGGGATTAGTCCATATCTCCCAACTTGCACCGTATCGGGTAAAAAATGTTTCTGATGTGGTAAAAGTTGGCGACCAAATTCGGGTTAAGGTTCTTGAGATTGATGATATGGGACGGGTTAATCTTTCTAAACGCAAAGCCGAATCCGGATGTAACGAGAAAAATCGTATTGACCGAGCCGAAAAATTCTAATGTCAATTTTAAAAAACCTCTTGTATAATATAGTGATATGGTAAAATATAGCTTAGACATAAAAAGAATCAAATAATTTGAGCGGGAAAGATCGAAAAAACCTCGAGGCTTTGAGCCTGTTTTTCAGATAGATCACCGCTCCTCAACTTATAAGTTGGACAGAATCTGGAATCTGATTTTTAAATCGTAAAATGGAATTCTTTACAAAATGGCCGTCAGTTATTATCAACCCTAAAATTTTTTTTCTAAAAAATTACAATTTTGAGTCTTCCGGTATAGAATCTGCTAAAAAATTTTTTCGGGAAGATAAACATTTTTGTGGTAATTATTGTTAATGGAAAACATTCAAAAAACCCCATTTAATCAAAATATTCAATTAATTACTGAAACTCTGCCCTATCTCAATTCGGCAGCCTTGGGAATATTTTTTTATCAAGGTGCCAGAAATGAAGATCCAAAATCTCAAGGCATCACCCATCTGATTGAACATATGCTCTTCAAGGGCACAAAATATAAAACCGCGACTGATATCTCTTATATGGTTGAATCCCGTGGTAGCATTATTGATGCCTTTACTGGTAAAGAAATGACCGGCATCTATTCTCGGTTTTTAGTTGATAATGCGTGTTTTGATATGATGTCCGATTTATTATGTGAAATCGTCCGGGATTCAGTTTTTAATGAACAAGAATTGGAAAAGGAAAAAAATGTTATCTTCCAAGAGATCTTAGAGAGTCAAGAAGACCCGTCAGACTGTGCGTTTTCTTTATTATTTAATGCCCTCTTTCCTAACCATCCCCTTTCTTTTCAAATTGCCGGAACCTTGGAAACGGTTCAAAATTTTAATCGCGACCATCTGATGAATTACTATTACCGTAATCATTTAAACTCAAAAATTTGTGTCGTCGCAGTCGGTAATGTTAGGCATGAAGAAGGTGTTGTAAAATTCCAAAACCAGTTGGCAAATCTGCCAGTTGCGGAAAAACCCACGCAGCTTTTGCCGACGCCACCACAACCGCGATATGCAGTAGGTATTCAACCCCGCGCCGACTTAAATCAAGTTTATTGTGTTTTTGGTACCGATACTTTTTCCTTTCAGGATGAACGAAAATATGCCTTGTCTGTAATCAATACCGCTTTAGGCGGCTCTTTATCTTCACGGTTATTTCAACGCCTTCGAGAAAAAGAAGGCTTAGTTTATACCATATCAACTTTTAGTGATTTATTCGTTGACATTGGTGTTTGGGGATTATATTTTATCACTGATAATAAAAATCTCGCTCGCGTCTTAAGTATAATTTTTGAAGAAAATCAGAAGTTACGCAAAGAGAAATTGACGAAAAAAGAATTTGAACTCGCAGTAAATTTTTGTAAAGGCAGTTTAGTATTGGGCTTAGAAAATCCAATGTCCCGAATGCTACGTCTCGGCAAAAATGAATTACTCCTCAACAAAACTGTTTCGATTGAAGAATCACTTAAACGTTATAACCAACTAAAATTAGATGAGGTTAATAGTCTTATCGACGAAGTTATTAAACCTGATTTTTCTGCAGGGATTGTCGGTCCAATTAACGGTGATGAAATCCAAAAATTAGAATTTATGCCCAAGAACATCTTAATAAAAGATTTTATGAAGGATACAGGTTAATAAAGTTAATTGTTATGCTTAATGAAAATGAAATGACAAAATTAAAATTTATACTAAAGAATATCTTGATAAAAAATATGCGAAATATACCGGTTGACAAAATAATTATTACGATTGATGGAAATGAACTCTATTTATGTCAAAGAATATCTTGATAGAAGCTATTGAAAAGAACATATGCTGATTGAACCGAACCATGAAGACTAAATCACATAGTTAAGAACTTATGCTTAAGAAATGTTAATAAATATTACTATGATTAACCAAGACGGAACTCAAAAGTCAAAATCTGTTCACTTAAAATATCCTGCTAAGATTTATTAAAAAACATATGTTAATTAAAATTAATGTAAATATCAGAATGTAAACCGCATATGGCAATTATGACTATAATCCAAAATTTATTGCCAGATATCATATAAAAACAACAGGAGGCAAATATGAAAATTCTGTTTCTCAATGAAGCAGAGATAAAAGACATTCTAACGATGTCGGATACACTAAAAGCAGTGGAATTGGCTTTTTTGGAAAAAGGTCGCGGTACTGCTCAAATGCCACCCAAGATGTATCTTTTTTATGAAAAATATAATGGCGATATTCGCGTGATGCCCTCATATATTCCGCGATTAGATATCTCTGGGGTTAAAATTGTCAATGTCCATCCCAATAACCCAAAAAAATATAATTTACCCAGTGTGATGGCAACAATAATTCTGATTAACCCGAAAAATGGTTGTCCCATTGCCATCTTTGATGGCACCTGGATTACTACAATGCGAACCGGCGCCTCAGGTGGTGTTGCCTCCAAGTATTTAGCACGAAAAGATGCTAAAATTTTGGCACTGATTGGCGTCGGCGTTCAAGCCGAAACTCAACTTGCCGCTATCGTTCAAGTCCGAAAAATAACTAAAGTAAAACTTTTTGATATCGTCGAAAAATCATGTCGAGAATTCATCAGTCGAAATCGTAAAAAGTATTCTGTAGAATTTGAAATCGCCAAATCAATAAAAGAATGTGTTGCCGACGCAGATATTATCTCCACCCAAACTCCAGTACGCAAACCAATCATAATGGCAAATTGGATAAAACCCGGTACGCATATTAATGCCATTGGTGCCGACGCACCGGGAAAACAAGAATTAGATCCGAAAATCCTTTTAAAAAGCAAAATTGTAATTGATGACTGGGAGCAAGCAAGTCACTCTGGAGAAATCAATGTTCCGCTAAGCAAAAAAATAATTAGCCCCAAAGACATTTATTGTGAAATCGGTGATATCGTTGCTGGCAAGAAAAAAGGACGAACTAATGACCAAGAAATTACAATTTTTGACTCCACTGGACTGGGCATTCAGGACTTAACCACCGCTTTTCGGGTTTACAAGATAGCTCAAGCCAAAGATTTAGGTGTCGAACTTACATTAATCTAAAAAGTAGGCAGATTTTAACCGTCGTTATTAGATAAACATTAGTTAACCGCAACCATTGGGCAGAATCATCTAATAATAGATTGCTTTTAGAACTTTTAGGTGTCTAAATGAAACCGAATCGATTTAAGATTTGTATGGTTTCGGATACTTATTTTCCTTATATCGGCGGTATTCCCGAACATATCTTTTATCTTTCGCAGACGCTTAGAAAAAAAGGACACACCGTGAAGGTCTTAACTGCGAAATTCAGTAGTAAAATTGTCAAATCTTTACCCTATTTACCCGACGAAGAGTTTGTGCACCGAATTGGCAACGGTTTACTTATTCGCGCCAATAAATCCTTTGCCCGTTTAACTATTGGTTGGCGTCTTTCGGATAAGATTGAGAAATTTTTTGAGCGAGAAAAGTTTGATATCATTCATATCCACGGTTCTTTAGCACCCACTTTACCAATTTTAGCCATTCGTCATTCTTCCGCCGTGAATATTATTACTTTTCACGCCACCCATCCCCGCGATAAGAATTATTTATTTTTTCGGCCCCTACTATTACCGTACATTAGAAAATTACACGGTCGGATCGCTGTTTCCGAAGCCGCGCGGAAATCCAATATGTATTATTTCCCCGGCGATTGTCGAATAATACCCAATGGCATCAATACTAAGTTATACAATCCATCTGTAGCACCACTGAAAAAATTTTCTGACTCTCGGCCCAAAATACTGTTTGTGGGTCGATTTGAACCGCGAAAGGGATTGAAATATCTTTTACAGGCTTTACCCTTAGTAAAAAAAGAAATCCCTGATGTCCTGCTGATTGTTGTCGGCGCCGGTGTTCTCGGTTATGCCTATCAAGAACATATTGCAAAAGAAGTTAAAGAGAACATTCACTTTGCCGGCGTAATTCGTGAAGAAGAAAAACCGCGTTATTATGCAAGTTGTGATGTTTTTTGTGCTCCTTCAATTGGTTTCGAAAGTTTTGGAATTGTGCTCTTAGAAGCAATGGCATGTGGCAAACCAATTGTCGCCTCAGACATTTTAGGTTATCGCACCCTGATCACAGATGGCCAAGAAGGTTTTCTGGCACAACCAAAATGTCCAGAAGAAATTGCCGACCGACTAATCAGGATTTTGAAGAATCCTGAATTGGCTAAAAAGATGGCCGAAAACGGTTATAAAAAATCTTTGAATTATTCCTGGGAACGAGTTAGCGCACAAGTCGAAGATTATTATGAAGAATTAATCCAACAATATCCTTATTTTAGGCGACGCTACTCAATATAATGAATCCGCGACCGAACTCGCTGGTTTTTTTGCTTTCAGGATTGTGCTTTTTGTTGTCTGTGATAAGTTTTGTTGTCTGTGATCTATTATAATTCTATTGTCTCTTACTTCTTTTGCTGTCTATGACAAGTTTTGTGGTCTGTTATAACTTCTGTTGTCTGCTATTATTTTTGTCGTCTGCTATAATTCCTGTTGTCTCTTATTATTTTTGTTGGCTGTTATAAGTTGTTAGTGGTTTTGTTTTTTTGCTGAGCCAAGTTGTTGACATTTACCAAGTTCTCGCAAATAAGAAACTCTGTATGTCCTGCGGCACTTATTTTAATTTTGAATCAAATTAATAACGTAAGTCATCGAAAGAAGTATAAAGTGCACCCTGGCCATTTTAGAATCAATATTACGCTTTGCCCATGATAAATCAATCTGAACATATTCAAAATCAAGAATCAAATAATTCACCCAAGTCCTCAGAAACTGCCGGTGACAAAATGATTACACCACCATTACAAGCACAAGACGTCCTTTCAAATCAAAAATCAAATGACACACCTAAGCCCTCAGAAACTGCCAATGACAAAATGACTACATCACCATTACAAGTACAGGACGTTCTTTCAAACGAGGAACCAAATAACAAACCGAACTTTTCTGCGACTGGCTGTAGTCAAACAACTGCGTCAACTGTTCGAATAAAAGAACGTAGTCATTTTCTTTCGGTGCTCAAGATTCGTAATTTTATGATTTTTAGTCTATCACAGGCGATATCCCTTTTTGGCGATAAACTTGATTATATGGCATTGTTAGCAATGATTGCTTTCTATTCTGAAAGATATGGTTGGCAAAGTGCCCGGGCGCTTTCATATTTATCCCTAATCATTACCTTACCAACAATTATTTTCGGTCCTTTGGCTGGAGTTTTAGTTGACCGCTGGAACCGTCTAAAAGTACTAATTTTTTGTGATAGTTCACGGGCAATTCTGGTGTTGTTAATACCGTTAATTGTTATTAGAACAGGTAGTCTCTATTTAGTGTATTCCATTGCCTTTTTAGTCTTTCTATTTGGACTTTTTTTCAACACCGCCCGGTTATCCATGATTCCCAATTTGGTTGCCAAACGTCGGCTTCTTGCAGCAAATTCTTTTATGAATTTTGTGGGCCGAATCTCAACATTTTTAGGAATGTTCCTTGGTGGTTTGATTGTTGATTGGCAGTTTTGGCATAAAATTGGCATCAAGTATAGTTGGAGTGCGGGATTTTATATTGATGCATTAACCTATTGCTTTTCTGTATTAGGTTTGGTATTAATTGCAGTCAAGACAAATGTTTTCGGTCAAAAGTTACTTTATGCTGAAGATGCTCGTTTTAGCAAAAAATTGCTCGATTTCCGGCCCTTAATTTCATCGGCACGTCTACAAGAAAAGAAAACAATTGAAGAATTGAAATTAGCATTTCACTATATAAAAGAAACCCCCAAAGTGCTATTTGTCTTTGCCACAATCCTTTTATTGGTAATTATCGGTGCTACCGCCTTTGTTTTATTAGTCCCAATTATACAAAGTTCCGACTCCCAATTGGGTTTAGGCGTTGGGACTAAAGGCGTAGGATTTGTTGCCGCTGCGGGTGCGATTGGTTTAGTATTAAGTTCGATGAGTTTTGGACTTATTGGCCATCGCATCGACAAATATTACATGTTGATTAGTGCATTTTTGTTATTAGGAATAATTACTATCCTGATGCCGTTTCTAAACAGTTTTATCGCTTTATTACCATTAGCGTTTTTTGCCGGACTTTTAATTTCGCCGATTTTTATTATTCAGGACACAATATTACACGAAACCGTACCCGAATCCGCCCGCGGCAGAATTTTTTCCGCCCGCGAATGGCTTTTACATCTGTCTTTTGGATTAGCGTGTTTAATAGTTGGTGAATTAACCAATTTTTTCTCGAAACAGCACTTAATGTATTTTTCCGGTACCTTAATAGTTTTAATCAGCATCATTGGAACATTTTTGATTAAAAACAAATTACACTAAACCCTTTTAAAAAGATAATATAAACCAAATCCAAACAAAAGCACAGTTATAAGTAAACTCCATATAATTACAAGATTCACCTGCCAATAAATATCTCACAAGCAGGTAGTCAGGATACTTCTCGGCTATAAATAAATCTACATAATGACTACGAGACTCAGCTGCCAATAAATGTTTCCGAAGCAGGTAATCAAAAGGCTTGTCTGCTATAAATAAATCTACATAATATAATTGCAAGATTCATCTGCCATCAAATGTCTCACAAGCAGGTAGTCAAGGTGTTTTTCTGCTATAAATAAATTTACATAAAATTATGTACCTGATAATGCTAAATATTGTCTCTCCCTAAAAACAGACAATTCCATAAAATTATGAACCTAATACCCTGACCATTAATTTTTAATTCCATCCCAATAGTGCTAGATATTTTCCTTCATAAAAACAAGTAATTTCGTAACATTATGAACCTAATAGCGCTAAATATTGTTTCTTGATAAAAGCAAATGAGTTCCTAAATTGCTGCATCAATAATTCTAACCGTTATTTCCCAACTCCTCTCATATTTACTCGGCTGATTGCTTATAAATTGATACTTTATATCTATACCAAAACCAATCCTTAAACCAACTAAAAAATTTCTCCTAACGTTGCTGTCCAAGATGACTTACGTGTCTATTTTTCAAGCAATCTAAAGGGCTACGGAGGGGACTGTACCCTCTTTTTAGAGCAAAATGTAATATCTTTAAGAAAAACAATAAATTATCTAAAAATCTGCCTTATCTAAAACATTAGTTATAACTAATG
>FMJZ01074940.1_pt1 | contig 10814 bp, 10 predicted proteins | sample 1987881 | NCBI WGS metagenome assembly FMJZ01 (sample SAMEA4378227, study PRJEB15110) | soil metagenome | biome: soil; feature: Field; material: Soil | place: India | collected 2015-03-11 | depth 0 m | reverse complement strand
AAAAAATAAAAGCAGATTGATTAAAAAATAAAAGCAGGTTAATTAAGAAATAAAAGCAGATTGATTAAAAAATAAAATAAATAAATCAAAAGAGAGTGGGCTGCTAGCTCAGTGGAAGAGCACTTGCCTTTTAAGCAAGGGGTCCTAGGTTCGATTCCTAGGCAGCCCACTCTCTTTATTTATTCTTATTTGGTACATATAATCTATGAAAAAGTATAACTTTGTTTTTTATAGTAATATATCCATTTTTTTGTTTATATTCTTGGTTTTTATTATCTTTCCAATTTTGTTTATTATTTTTTTATCCTTTAAAAAAAATTTTATTAATAACTATGTAGTTGTTTTTAAGAATTATAATTTTGGGGTATATATAATTAATTCGTTATTTGTATCAGTTATTGGTTCTTTAATAAGTGTATTTATTTGCTTATTGGCTGCTTATTTTTTTTATAAAAATAGGACAAAGTTTAGTCAATTTTTATTGAGTTTTATTAGCGTATCTTTTTTATTTCCGGCAGAAGCTAAGGTAATATATAACTTTTTTGTTATAATGAAATTAGGTTTATTAGATAAATTAGTTTCAGTGTTTTTACCTTTCTTAGTTAATTTATATACTTTATTATTATTTGTTCAAGCTTTTAGAAATTACTCTAAAGAAATAGATGATTATACAGAATTAGAAGGTTTTAATATTTTTCAAAAAATATTTTTTATACATATTCCTATTTTAAAGCCTTATATTTTAACGGGATTTATAATGAATTTTTTGACATTATGGAATGATTTTTTATGGCCTTTAATAGTTTTACAAGATGAAAAGAAATATACGATTCAAGTGGGGATAAACTATATAGCAAAAGCTTTGATATTTGAGCCGTTGTATTTTAGTGCAGCTGTTAGTATATCTGTTGTTATTCCTGTGATTGTTTTTATTTTGTTTAATAAATATTTTGACATAAAACGTTAAAATAGAACAATTGGCAATAAGACGGACTATAGAGACTTGAGAATATTTAAGGTATTTAAAAATATTTGAAAAATATGATGTTATTCATTTGAAGAATTGGGGATTAAAGATAAAGCGGTAGACGGGACTTGAACCCGCGACACCCAGCTTGGGAAGCTGGCGCTCTACCCCTGAGCTACTACCGCTTTTATTATATTATTTTAATCTTCTTTTGGATCTTTCCTAATTAATATAAATCTTAGGACTTTTTCATTGTTTTTTAAAAGATTTTGGAGTTTGACTACATCATCTGGATAAGCCTTAAAATCGATTAAAACATAATACCCTTTTTTCATTTTATTAATAGGATATGCAAAATCTTTTTCTCCTATATTTTCAACTTTTATTATCTCACCTTTATTTTCTGTTATAAAGTTCTTGTAAGTTTCTATTAATTCATTTCTTTCTTTTTCTGTTGTATTAAAATTAATTATAAACATTAATTCATAGCTTCTTGGTTTTATTATTTGTTTTATTTCTTGAATATTTTCATTTTGTTTTATTTTTAGTAATGTTTTTCCTTCTTTCATAATGCCCCCTTATTTATTATTTTATTAATTATTAATATTTTACTTCTATTTATATTATTAACTATTTTATTTTTTTTTCCTTTATTTTAATAGGATATTTAAACAAAATTATAGAAATATAAAATAAGGGGAATTAAGGAGGGGCTTATGAGTTTTATTGCTATAAATGATTTAGTTAAAAAATTGATCAATAAATCAGAACCTAAAAAAAATAATTTGAAAAATGGTAAAATTTATGTAAAAATTAAAAGACAAGATGATATTAATTCTAAACCATATTATCAAGAGTTTTTAATACCATATAAAGAACATATGAATGTTATAATGATATTGATGTATATTAGGGAGAATCCAGTGGATATAGATGGTAATGAGGTTAAGCCTGTAGCATTTGAGGCCAGCTGTTTGGAAGAGGTTTGTGGTAGTTGTACGATGGTTATAAATGGGAAACCTAGGCAAGCTTGCTCGACTTTAATTGATAACTTAGAACAACCTATTATTATTGAACCTTTGTCTAAATTTAAAGTAATAAGGGATCTGATAGTTGATAGATCAAAAATGTTTGAAGGGTTAAAGAAAGTAAGGGCTTGGGTGGATATAGATGGTACTTATGATAAAGGCCCAGGACCTACTTATTCTCAAGAGATACAACAGATTAGATATTCTTTATCAAGATGTATGACATGCGGAGCATGCTTAGAAGTTTGTCCACAATATAATGATATAACTAATTTTGTTGGCCCATATGCTTTAGCTCAAGCTTATCTGTTTAATCTACATCCTATTTCTAAAAATTTTGAAAAACATAGGTTGAATTATTTAATTTCTAAAGAAGGGATAGCTAACTGTGGAAACGCTCAATTATGTGTTCAAGTTTGTCCTAAATCTATTCCTATTACTGATGCTATAGCTGAACTAAATAATAGTATAACTAAATATCTATTATCTTTATTAACTAGATAATATTAAAATAAAGTAAAAAGATTAATACAGATTTGGTTATGGAAAAAAATTATTCAATGGATAATTTTGTTTTGCTTATTCAGCAACTTAAGGAACCTTTTGATAAATTAAATCCAATAATGTCCCATGCTAACTTTTTCAATTTAATGAAAATAAATTTTGAATTATTAGCTGATCAAGTTGCTAGTAGATATTTAAAAGATAGAAATTCTTACGGTGGACAATTACCTATTGAATTAGAGCAACAATATTGTAAAATTTTAATGGACTCTCTTAAAGAAGGAAACCTTAAAGTTTTAGATTATATCAAGTGGTTAGATGAAGTTATATGGGCTTTGGAAAATGAGCAAGATATTCCAGTGCTACCTGAAGAACTTTTCATGTGGGAACAATTTAATTAAAATTTAATTTTAAATGCGATATAGTTTTAATCAAAGATGAAGCACTGAAAAAATAACATAGAGAATTATTATAAGGGGAAAAAAATTATATATAAAAAAACAAAAAAATCTTTTAAAAATAAAATAAAAAGAATTAAAATTAATTAATTATGTTTTAGTATTATTAAAAATTAGAATACCTAATTTAGGGTATATGTATGAGTGAATTTATAAATCAGAAGTTTTTTTCGTTAAAAAAATATTTGGAAATTTTATTCTTAGAAATCCTAAAATCTCTAAATTTTACAGAAGATATTAAATTTAGTGTTGATAAAAGCCCTGTTAGTGGGTTTGATTATGGAAGTAATATTTTATTAATCTTAAGAAAAAATTATAAACTAGATGATAGCTTTATAAAAAAAATTATTGAAAAAGTTTCTTTATGTGCTTTTATTAGTAAAGTTGAAGAGATAAGAGGATTTTTAAATATTAAATTTTCTAAATATGTTTTTAGATTTGTTTTAGATGATTTTATTAATAATAATTTATGGGATAGTTATAAAGTTTTTAGTGATAGGATTTTAATTGAGTTTGTTAGTGCTAATCCTACGGGGCCGTTAAATGCTGTTAATGGTAGAGCTGCTTCCTTTGGGTTAGTTTTATCTAATGTTTTAAAATACTTTGGGAACTATGTTTTTAAAGAATATTATGTTAATGATGTTGGAGAACAAGTTGAAAAATTAATTGATAGTGTTATTCAAAGGATAAGAGAGGTTAATTCCTTAGATTTTAATATACCTGAAGATGGGTATAAAGGAGAATATTTAAAAGATTTTGCTTTTTATCTTGTTAATAAATATAATATAAATAAAGATAATGTTTTGGAATTTTTAAAAAATAGAGAATTAATATATAAAGAAACAATAGATTATTTTGTTAATTTACATATTAAAACTTTAAATAGATTTGGAGTAATTTTTGATAATTTTTTTAAACAAAGCACTATAAAAGTAGAGGATTTAATAAACTTAATAGATTTTTTAAAAGAAAAGAACTTAGTATATAATCAAGATGAAGCAATTTTATTTAGAAGTACTTTATTTAATGATGATAAGGATAGGGTTTTAAAGAAAACAGTTGGCAAAGTTGATTATACTTATTTTGCTTATGATATTGAGTATATAAGGAATAAATTTGGAAGAGGTTTTAATAAGTTAATAACTATATTAGGGCCTGATCATCATGGCTATGTTAATCGTTTAAAAGCTGCTACTTCCGCTTTAGGATATGATCCAATTAATCATGAGATACTAGTTTTACAGATTGTTAATGTGGTAATGAAAGATAAAGCTTTAAAGATGTCTAAGAGAAAAGGAATTTTAGTATTATTAGATGAACTAATGGATAATGTTAATCCAGATATTTTAAGGTTTTTCTTCTTATCAAGATTAAAGGAATCTCCATTAGAATTAGATTTGGAGTTAATGAATAAACTGACTTTGGATAATCCACTTTATTATATTCAATATGTTTATGCAAGAATAAATGGAATTTTAAGAAATATTTATAGCACTGATGAGTTAGATATAAAACAAGAGTTAGCTAATCTAGTTAAAATGATAAAAATTGATTTTTTAGATGATCAGGAGTTTGGGATATTTTTAGAGGCAATAGAATTAAGGGATCATATTTATTCTGCTTTAAATGATCCTTATTATTTGGTTTTATGGGCTTATAATTTTGCTAAATCTTTTCATAAGTTTTATAATGCTAATAAGATTTTATGTGAATTTGAACTTGGAAAAGATAAGCAAAATATAAGATTAACTTTGGTTTTATTTTTTAAAGCGTTGTTAGAACTATGGGCTTCTTTTTTAAATATAAAATTACCTAAAAAAATGTAGGTTTAACAAAAATAAGATTAAAAAGGATTTTTTTTTAGTTTTAGAGAATATTATATTAATAATTGAAAAAAGGAAGGAGTTGTTTTTATGCCCAAACGAAAAAAATGCTTATTATGTAATAATAAAATAGATTATGTAGATTATAAGAATTTGGATTTATTAAAAAATTTTATAAATGATAAATATAAGATTCAACCTAAGAGGATTACTGGTACTTGCTCTAGACATCAAAGGAAGGTAGCTACTGCTATAAAACGTGCAAGAATAATGGCTTTAATCCCATTTGTCCCAGCTATATAAGTAAAGTCATACTTATTAAGGAGTGAAATAAATGTATAAAACAGGAGCTATAGGAAGTTTTGTTGTTTTTGTTTTATCCTTATTTCTTTATTTTATAGCTTCATTTTTACCCGTTAATTTTTATGACTTTTATTTTTATACTGATAATAAACAATTATTTGAAAATCTTAACTCTAAGTATTCTCAGGCCTTAAAAAGTTTACAAAATACAAGAGACGGAAAATATTTAAAGCTTAGTTATTCTTTAGATAAAAATGTTATAATTGTTAAAGAAGATAAATCTAAATTAGTTTTAGCTTTGTTTGAAAAAAATTATGACTTTTTAGTTAAAAATTTAGGACCTATTTTAAAAAAAAGTGGGTACTCTTTTAATATCATACAATTAAGTGATAATACTTACATGCTGTATTTGAATAAAATTTACCCATGCTTAAAACCTATCGATGATGTATTCAAAGTAACAGATACTGTTAGAGATTATTTAATTAAAGATGATATTAAAGGGTTATCTAATTATCTTGCTGAGTATATAGATTCTAATTATGTTAAAGATGTTGTAGATATTCAGCAAAGTATGTATAAAAAAGGATTTCTTTTTGTTTTAGATTATTATAAACAATCTTATAAAAAAGATATTTATACTATTAAAATTTTTAATATTCCTTATATAAATGACAATTTAGAGATAGTTAGTAATATAGTAGAGATTTATAGTAATGCTTTAAAATCTATTAAGCCTTTTTATTATAAGCCCGAATTGAAATTAAAGGTATCTAATTTAATTACTTTAGAAAGAAATATCAAAAAAGAAGAAAATAAAAAAGAAGGAAATAATAAATAGAATTTTGATTAAGTTATGTGTGGTGTTGTTGGGTATAAAGGTAAAAATATAAAGGTTGCAGATATAATTGAGAGTTTAAAATTATTAGAATATAGAGGATATGATTCTGCAGGGATTGCTTTTAATTATAATGGAGACTTAGTTGTTCAAAAAAATGAAGGGAAAATAGATAAATTGTTAATTAATTTTAATGGAAAATATGAAGATATTAGTAGTAATATAGTTATAGCACATACACGTTGGGCTACTCATGGCGTTCCAAATGATATTAATGCACATCCTCATATAGATTGTACTAAAAAGATAGCTGTTGTACATAATGGAATTATTGAAAACTATAAGGAAATAAAGGAAGAATTAATTAACAAGGGGCATAATTTTATTTCTGATACTGATAGTGAAGTTTTGTCTCATCTAATAGAAGAATTTTTAAATAAATATAATAATTTATTTGAAGTTAGCTTGGAGGTAGTAAAAAAAATCAAGGGAGCTTTTGCTTTTGTAGCTATTTCTAATGATTTAGAAGAATTAGTTGCTGTTAGATATGAAAGTCCTTTAATTATTGGAATTTATGATAATAATTATATTATCGCTTCTGATATACCTTCTATTCTTAGATTTACTAAAAAAATTATTGTACTTGAAAATGGAGATATATTTTTTATTAATAAAAAAAATGAATATAAAATATATAATTTTATAATTGATAAAGAAATTAAAAGACCGATTGAATTTGTTTCTTGGGATATAAGTATTGCTGAAAAATCTGGATATAAACATTTTATGTTAAAAGAAATTATGGAGCAACCTAAAGTAATTAAAGATACTCTATTAGAACGTATTAACATAGACTCTAATACAATTACCTTGGATGATAAAGTTAAAAATCTAATTGATCTCAAAATAAATGATATAAATAGTATTGTTTATTTAGCATGTGGAACTAGTTATCATGCGGGATTATTAGGAAGATATTATACTTGGGAATTAACTGATTTGAATACTGATGCTTTTTATGCTTCTGAATATAGATATATTAATAAAAATGTTAATTTGGATAAAATTTTGTATATTGTTATAAGTCAATCTGGAGAGACTGCTGATACTTTGTTTGTTGCTAGAGAATTAAAAAGGTTGGGGGCTAATATTATTGGAATTCCTAATGTTATAGGTAGTAGTTTATATAGGGAATTTATATCGTTTAATACTAGAGCAGGAATAGAAATAGGAGTTGCTGCTACTAAAACTTTTACTGCACAAATTATTGCTATTTTATTACTTAATCTTTATATATCTTCTCTTAAAAATAAAGATAATCTAATTTTAAAGGATCTTATTCAAGATCTAGCACATATTCATATAGTTGTAGATAAATTTTTAGAAGATTACATAAAAATTCAAGAAATAGCTATTAAATATAAAGATTATGAGCATTTTTTGTATTTAGGGAGAAATTTAATGTATCCTGTGGCTTTGGAAGGGGCTTTAAAATTAAAAGAGATTTCTTATATTCATGCGGAAGCTTATCCTTCAGGAGAGATGAAACATGGACCAATTGCTTTAATTGATTCTAAGATGCCTACTATGTATTTAGCACCTTATAATGACTTAATTTATAAGAATTTATCTAATATTCAAGAAATAAAAGCAAGAAAAGGAATAATTATAGCTTTGGTAGACAATAAATCTGTTGATATTGTTAAAGATTATGTAGATGATTTTATAGTTTTACCTTATGTAAATAAATTTCTACAACCTATTTTATTTAATATTGCTTTACAGTTGTTTGCATATTTTGTAGCTGATTTGAAAGGTCTAGATGTTGATCAACCAAGGAATCTCGCTAAAAGTGTTACCGTTGAATAAAAAATATTTAAAATGTGTTTTTATTTTTTTATTAAATTTTATTATAATATTCAGAGGTGATTTTATTTATGGAAAAAATAGATGAATTTTTAGAAGAATTTAATAGATTTAAAAGATATGCTACGCCCTTTAGTATTGTCGTTTTTAAATTGGTTTTTGAAGATAAAAATAATGAAATTAATTATTTTAATACCGTTTTATTTAATTTGAGAATATTTTTTGAAAAAAATAAAAGAAAACTAGATATATTGGATAGATATAAATCTTTAATTATTATAGGTTTAAGAGAAACTCCTTTTGATAAAATTAAAGGATTTTTAGAAAGGTTTTATAATTTATTAGATTCTTATTTAAAAAACTATATCTTAGAGCAAACTGATCAAAAGGGGATCCCTAAGGATAAAATTAAAATAATTAATATTAAATTAAATATTTATTTGTTAGTATTTGATAAAATTTTAGATAATGTTATTTATTTAAATGATTTTAATGAAAATGTTTTTGTCTATAATTTAGAAAATATAAATAACTTAGAGGAAAAGGTATTTGAAATTTGGAAGGTTGATTTTCCTATTATTGAAGAATAAATTTAAGGAGGAAATTGCTAATGAGTTTAAATGAACAAGTATTTTTTGATGTGGATTTATCTAATTATGAATTTATTAGAAAAGAAATTGTAGAATTAGCTTCGAGTTTAATTAGATTTAAAACAACTGCTTCTAATGAACAAGAATTAAAAAATATTATTGATTTTGTTGAAAATTATCTAAAAGCTAATAAATTAATAAGTATAAATAAATTTAAAGTAAATGATAAGTATAATTTAATAGCTAAATTAAGTGAAGAAATTAAAGTGTATTTTGTTGTACATTTAGATGTTGTTGATGCTTTGGATAGCCAGTTTAATCCATATATAGAAGATAACAAATTAGTAGGTAGAGGAGCTTTAGATATGAAAGGTCCTGCTTCTACTGTTTTATATTTATTTAAAAATCTTAAACAAAATATACCTATTGGTTTGATTGCTACTACTGATGAAGAGATCGGAAGTTTATCAGGTGTTAAATATATTTTGGAAAACATGGATATAAAAGCTGATGTCGCTGTTATTCCTGATGGTGGAGAAGATTTCAACATAATAACTAAAGGTAAAGGGGCTTTTCATTTTAGAGTTAAATCTTATGGAAAATCTGCACATGGCAGTACCACTTGGTTAGGGATTAACGCTGTTGATAAGTTATTAAAATTTTATAATGAATTAAAAGAAATAATTTTAGAAAACAATGAAAATGATATTAATCAAGTGGATAAAGATTTACATTGGCATAATACTGTAAATTTGGGGAAAATAGAGGGTGGGGTTAAAGTTAATGTTGTTCCTGATTATGCTTATGCTGATATAGATATTAGATTTACTGAAAAATATACTTTAGATAATATTTATAATCTTGTTGATTATTTAGCTAAAAAGCATAGTTTAGAATTAGAGGTTTTATCTACTGGACAACCTGTAAGTATCGATTTAAATAATAAGTATCTACAAAAATTTATAGAATCTTATAAAGTGGTTTTAGGTGAGCCTAAGTTTAGTGTAGAACATGGAGCTACAGATGGTAGGTTTTTTGCTGCTAAAAATATTCCAGTTATTACTATTTATCCTAAAGGCCAAGGATTACATTCTGATTATGAATGGGTTGATGTTGATTCTCTTGTTATTCTTTTTAAATTATTTTATAATTTTATTTTAAAAATTTCTTAAAAATATGAATGGGGAATTTTTAAAAAAGAATAAATTAATCTGGTTTTTATTGTTATTAATAGTATTGTTTTTAGGGGGATTTTTTTTAGGAAGTTTTATTCATAAAAATAGCAATAATAACTCTAAAAATAGTAATAGTGATATTTTTTCTATTTTTTTTAATAATCTTGATAAAAAAGAAGAATATAAAGACTATGTTAAATTGTTGGGTTCAAAAAAGTTGGTATTTTTAATATTGGGTGCTGATTATAACTGGACATCTGACCATAAACCTACTAGTGAAAAATCACGTACTGATACTATTATATTAGCTACTTTGGATGTATATGGTAATGAATTAAGATTGCTTTCGATTCCAAGGGATTTAAGGGTATGTTATGATGAACCTTATAATTATTATGAAAAAATCAATGCTGCTAATGCTATTGAAGGACCTAAATTAACCAAAAAAATTATTTCTAATTTATTTAGTATTAACATAGATTATGTTATTTTGATAAAACAAAGAGCTATTAAGGAATTAGTGGATTCTGTTGGAGGAGTCTATATCAACGTTGAGAAAGATATGCAATATAATGACAATTGGGGAAATTTACATATAAATCTTAAAAAAGGCTATCAGTTATTAAATGGAGATCAAGTTATAGGATATATGAGATTTAGGATGGATGAGGAAGGAGATTTAGGGAGAATTAGAAGACAACAACAAGCTATTAAAGAAATATTAGCTCAAATTAAAGATAAAGTTAATATTACTAATTTACCTGTTATTATTAATAATGTTTTGCCTTATATCCAAACTGATTTAAATAAAGATTATATTTTTAAATTAATGGATTATTTTAAAAATAATTCTATAAAAATTAGGTCTTATCAATTACCAGTATATACTACTGAGATTGATGGGATAAGTTATGTAGAATTGGATCAAGGTTATAAAAAAGCTATTGAAGCATTTTATAAAGGATATCCTATTATTTCTATCTTTAATGGTACTGATTTAGATAATTCTATTTTAGATAAATTATATGAATATTATAATATTGATAAAAAATTTTATATAATAAATTCAGGATATGCTGATGATTATTATAATCAAACAATTATTATTACTAAAAATAAAGATAATAATTCTAAGTTATATTATTTTATTCCTGTTTGTAAAGTTTTGAATTCTCAGGATTTTATTTATAATAGATATTATAATATTAAAAGTGATATTTATTTAGTTAATAAAAGATTGTATGAAAATAGTAAAGATCTAT
>FMJZ01016085.1_pt1 | contig 10815 bp, 9 predicted proteins | sample 1987881 | NCBI WGS metagenome assembly FMJZ01 (sample SAMEA4378227, study PRJEB15110) | soil metagenome | biome: soil; feature: Field; material: Soil | place: India | collected 2015-03-11 | depth 0 m | reverse complement strand
CAGTTCGGAGAACAGCAATCAAATGCCATCACTTCTAAAGGAGGCTTGAACAATGGAAATACAAAGTGTTGTCAAGTGGATAGCCCAATTAGTAATTGGGCTCACAAAGGCGGTTTTCCTGTACAGCCCCAATCCCAACATTGCCACAATCATTGGGGAGTTTGCGTCAAACCCATGCTCGGTAAGCCAGGGGCTCATATCGTTCTTGGCTTTGGAGGGCGCTCTGCCCTTCATCGGAATTGCCATGATCGCGTGGGGAGCAGCGGGTGTGTTTAGTTTTGTGTCAGCAACCATACTGGCCCCGCTGTTGGCGATAGTGGCCAAGGTGATGTCCTTAATTGGCAAGATTGCAGGGGGTGGATCTGCTGGAGGGGGACGCTCAGACGTCTCTATTCCCGGCGCGCTGTCTCCTGGTGCCTCTCTGATTCTTGTCATTATGGGAGGGCTTATCGCGTCCAATCCAGGGGCAGCCAGCGAAATTGTCAGGGCAATTTTTTCTGTTGTGTCCGGCGCTGGAGTTCTGGGAGTTGTTTTCTTGATGAACATGCTGACAATGATTGTGACAGGGGGGTCTCCTGCCTGTATGCCATAGCAATGGCGTTTGAGGTAGGGCTTGCAACGCAAGAGACCCCTCTGCCAGCAAGAGCGGTTCGCTTATGTAGGAGGCGCTATGGACTTTCTCGTGGTTGCCCTGATGGTGATCATATTGGTAGCATCCCTTTTAAGTGCCTCTGGCAAGACAATTGTGTTTCTGGTACGGGCAATAAATGCAGGGATTAGAGGCAAGACCTTTGCCCCCTGGATTCCGGTGCTGGTCGCAATAATAATAGCGCTGTTGGCAAGCGCGATGATTAGCGCGGCTGGAGAAAGGCTTATTCCAACTCCCGGCATTTCTTATCCAAGAATAGAATGGATACAGAAAGCCGCCGAGCGGATGGTGGAGTGGATTCGCTCAAACATTGGCAACTTCTCTGAATAAACCGTTTCCAGCATCAGTTTCGGCTGCGCGCACAGGCAACAAGCCAACACTCCGGCTTTGTTCAAAAGACTTCTGCCATACACCACTCACTCTTATTGTTCTTGTTCTTCTTCCTCATCATCAAAGGAAACAATTGAGGTTGCAATCATCGTTTGCAGAGACGCGCGACCGAACGCCAGCACATCATCAAAAGAGGCAAAGGGCTCCCAGCCAATTGCTCTAAGCCAACCGCATTTGGGTTCGGGCCCCATCATCTCCTGAATATTGGGGTCCCGCAGCGCCTCTCTGAGATCAGCCAAAAACCTCTCGGTATCAATCTGCTTGAGTTGGGCATCGTCAATTGTTGCAAACCGTGTGTGGTAATATGGCAGAAACACATCCCATGTTGGAGGGGTGCCTGAATATGATGTGTCTCCGTTGCGAACATAAGAACCGTCATGTCTAACCCAGTATATTGGCACCCCTTGAGGAGTTGCGGCGAAAAACGAATACCTCAGACCCAGATATGTTTCTGGCCGCCCTGACAAGCGAGAGGCCAACGCCCTCATTGCAACTAGGTCGGGGTTTGGCACCAAGTTGCTAACCAGTTGGGGCTGCATATTGCTCAGGCCGCCCAGAAGAGGAGATGCGTTTGAGCGAATGCCAGGCGTGATAATTTCGGCTTTTGTGGACTGGGTTGTAACTATCAGTCCTATTCCCTGAGACCTCGCTTGGGTAAGAATGGTGTCCATTGCCTGAACAAACACCTTTTCAGCCTGCACCCGAACGGTAGTCGTTTTACCCCCCTTGTTTACCTCGGCTGAAACGGTTTGCCCCTTCGTTGCCATCCGCGCGGCCCAGAACTCGTCCAAAATACAAATTAGATATGGAAGCCCCCCATACCTTTCTTGGAACAAGTCGGCAATGTTCCAGTCTTTTTTGAGGTGACGCGACAGGGCCTCGCGAACCTTCTGGCGCGTTAGCATTATTGCGCGGATTGCAGAAAGATATGACAAAACATCCTTGCTGTCTTTGAGAAACCCTATGGGAGCAATAAATGGTGTGTATCGGTGCGCAGAGGAAGACTCCGTCTTGCCCTCAGCATACAAAACCCGAATTGGGAACACCGTGCTGGCCTCGGCTGCTCCCACTGCAATACCTCTTACCAGAACGCTTTTACCAGAACCGGACGCAGCCGCAATAATGGCATGCCCAGACACAGACGGAGAGAAAAACAGCGATGAAGCATAATGCTGATGGCTGTCAGAGGACAGATATATCACATACGATGTTCCAACTGGAATCAGAACGCCGTCCTTTGCAACCACTGCGCGGCGATACGGATTGTGAATGCAGTGGGCATTGTCATCTGGAGAAATGCGGCAGACAGATGGTATTGCAAACCCGCCCGAATCTGGAACCTCTCCTGTTAATCGGGTGAGCATCACCCTGGCATCTGTCTGCATTGCTTGACGTATCTCAGGGGACAGAGGCTCGTCTCCGTCAAATTCCACAGTCCGTAGCCCGTACACGAGATAGTAAAAGGAGTGGCTCTGTTGCGCCACCAGAGAAATGGGAGCAATGAGCCTTTCTTGTCTCGCTAATTCGGCCCAGGCGTCCTTTTGGCGCGGAGATAAATACCCCAAAAGGCGCGCCCGGTCTACCACCGGGAGGCTGGCAAGAGTCTGGTGGGCAATTGCGTCATTTCTGGGCTGCTTGGCCTTCAGCGGTTGCGGAGGAAGCGCACCCTTGCCGCTCCAGACGATTTTCAGGGCAGCAATGGGATAACGGACAAACAGGGAGAAAAACTGGCGAATTTCTTCTGGCCACTGTTGCACAACCTGCTTTGTAATATCATGGTCGGAGCGGACTGTTATGTATGTAATCAGACCTGCAATGATAGACCAAAGAATCTCTCTGTTCCCCCAATCAACATAGCGAAACAGCAGAACAATTAGTGAGCCCAGATTCCAGAGGCTGATGAGTCTCCTCTCCAGGTGCCAGCAAAGCAGAACAAGTGCGACACCAACGGGGATAAGGGGTGGATACAAAAACAGGACAAGAGACAAAACAAACAACAGGTCTGGAATAGCCCCTTTAATATCACCAAACGCGTTAATTGAGCCAAGAGAAGCACCCCCAGACAACCCAGGGACCCCCACTACTTCTCCTTCGGGTGAGGCCACTTTCGGAGACGGAAGTATTCTCTTGACCACTTGCTTTACCGAGCGAGACACTCTGGACAACTCAAAATTCAGGTTGTATCGCCTGTACAGCATCTTAATGCCTGAGGTGTACAGGATAAGGGAAACAAGCACGAAGATAATATAAACCCAGTAAAACTGTTTCAGCGGAACGATTCCCATCCGTGCTGCGGGAAGCAACAGCGACAGAATCAAGCCGCCTATAATCATACGTAGGCCGCCGCGCCCCCCAATCAAAACCAGCATCGCCAGCGAAATAGGAGGGAACAACAGAGACAGAAGCCCGATTCCCGCCTCTATGGCGACCATGAATAAGGTAAACTTGTATCGCCTAAGAAACTCAAACTCGCCCCAGAGGTCTTCTTTGGGCAACTCGGCTCGGGGCTGATACATTTGTTGTACCATTGGATTGGGCCTGTAATTCCGAAGCAGAAGCTCCAAATCCTCGTTTCTGGGCGTGTCTGGCTGTTGCGGCTTGGGTGTCTCGCTTTCTTCTTGGGTCTCTGGCTCTACCAAGCCGGGGCTTGGGGGCAACGTTGATGAAGGCGCGGCAAAACGGGGCTCTTCTGTTTCCCAATCCTGTTCTGGCGCTTCTTCTGGGAGCATGTCCCCTTTGCTCGCATGTTGTGGGCTATACTCCCACTCGTCGTCCTCTGCCATATTGTCCCAGTCTTCGCCAGAATCGGGCCAATCATCCTCTTCGTCGGGAGGAGTGTCATCTGTCACATCTGCACTGTCCTCAGGCACAATTCCTTCCTGGGCTAACATCTTTAGGAGTTCTCTTGGCGGCTTAAACAGATGAGACAAAAGGTTGCCTTCGGGGTCTGGCTCAAAGTTGGTAGGCGGGGTTCCCACCAAGTGGTTGTAGGCCCATTCCACAAAGCGGCGAGCAAAATCCGGGCTGAGCGTAACAGTGAACGCGCTAATTCTTTTTGCGTCTGGAATGCGACTAATAACCAGCGTGCGCCAACGAAGTCGGCGGGGATCGTATTTATCGGGCTCTTTAAGAAAATTGATAATGTTTTGCAACGACTCTGTTTGTCGGTTGGGGTTGTTGGGGGTAAAACTAAGGGCAATAATTGCTCTCTCTCGCTGGCCGTTGGTAACCACGTGTCCAAGCAAAACGGGTATGATCCAACGGGTGCCAGTGACAAGCCGCCACTCGTCAGACCGACCCTCCCACCTCTCGCGGTATTTATCGGTATGTTTGTAGCCAGGTATAACAAGCAGTGCGCAACCAACGGTATTGTTCGTCATGGGCCTTACCGGTCTGGATACCAGATATCACAAGAGTTTCCTTGGTAGTCTACCAGGGCCATCACATCCCAGTCTTCTGGCCGATTATTGCCGCTGATCATACTGGTAGGGGGATGACATTGACGGCCCGCAAAAATCCACCAAGCCAAGGGGGTATTAATTACACGCTGGGAGAGCGTATCATAGAATCTTTTCTGATCTATTCGGGACGCCGCGGCCCCAACCTGAGCACAACCAAACTCGGTTATGATAACAGGTATGGGTGTCTCAAACCGGTTCGCATTGTTCCACTCTGATATAGCATTTCTGGCAACATCTATATCGTTCAAGATTTTATCCACTGCGGTATATCCCCAACTGCCATCACAAACTGCGTAGGCATGCAGCGAGTAGAAAACCATCCCCGGCCCAAACATTGGCGAGAAAAACCCACCCTGGACAGGATAGTCGTGTATGGGAATTTTATGGAAAGAGTCCAGGCATCCTGTAATATAATCCCGAATGTTGTCCTCGTTGGCTGACGCAATTGGAGGAATGACAATAGGAATACGAGGGTGAGCAAACTCGTAGGAGTAACATATCCTGTCTCCGAAACAAGGGAACTTTCGCACAACGTGAGAGTTTAACAATAACCAGGAAAACCCATTTGTCAAAGAGCATGCCCAAAACCCCAAGAGGTAGTAGTTTCCTATATATTCCTCATATCCGTCTCCGTTGTTATCAGCAAAAAGGCCAGGCGGCGGGGTGTCCCACTCGTGCGCAAAATCAATCTCGTTATATAATTGAATTGCCCACTGGTTGGCTGAAATAATCTCGGCCACAGAGCGACCACTAACGGCAGAACTCTTCCAACAGTCTTGGAGATGAGGCAAGTAAAGTTGTCCAGCAACAATGTCTCCCTCGGTTGGAAAAAAACCCATCTCTGGCTGGTGCATGTCCCCCGAAATGCCTGGGGGAACCCCACTTCCCCCATGAAGCCAGTTCTGTAAACCGGGGTCTGTTATCTCTGATTCTAGTAGTTTTTTTATGTACCACCCTGGCATTTTATTGGCAATTCTTATAAAGACTTGCGAGAATCCGTACTTGAGCAACAGGGCAAAAAATTGCTGGCTTGTTGCCGAGCAATCGTCAGGTTGCCAATATACGACCAAACAATCGGTTTTTCTGGCCGCTTGCATCAGTATTTTTTCTAAGGCCCAGGCTTGGCTTGGGCCTTCGTAGTTGAGATGGAAACAACTAACCCCAGGGTGCGGAAACCGCTCTGGAGAAAACGGAGATGGATTTAATTGAGCAATGTAATCAAAGTATGCCTGGTCAGATATTGGCTCTGGCGGCAAGAGATCCCCAAAGTTGCCCCGCAAAGGACGCAGGGAGGCCAGCAAAATGACCATAGCAAACAGGATTGGAAAAACAGGTGAAAACTTGTCTCTTGCGGTCATGCTTTCCCTCTCTAATTGTGAGTTTTACGCCTTGCCCGCGTCGGGCAGAAAAAAGGGGGGAGATCTGTGTTGCGAAGGGTGTTTATATGAAGTAAAGACGTGCGCGACAGACCCTCCCCGCTTTTGTTTTTCGCGATCCAATCCATTTGCTATACCCGTGAAGGTAATTTGGGGCTTTCCCCCAATCGTGATATTCCCTTTCCCTGGGCCCGAAATGGTTGTTCCAACACCCCGCGGCGATGTTATTGCGCGCGGGCTTTTTTGTCCTGTAGAAGCCGGTCTTGTTCAAGCATACCCCCAGCCTGTCAGGGTGGGGAGCTTGTTATACACAGGTGGAACCGGATTCGTTTATAATAATCGGTTCATTGCTGTAAAATGCAGGGGGAAACAAAATGAATAGCGGATTAGTACCAGTTTTTGTCGCTCCACCGTCACGTCAATACTTATTCAATGCCAGCCCGGTTTTTGGCCTCTTTTACGATGACGAGCAGCCCAACCACCCTCTTATGCTGGGCCAGTTTTGTAGTGTTGTGCCCATAGTTTTCTCCTCTAGTCGCCGGCGTCAAAAAAAACCAGCAATTTACACGTTTCCGCCTTCTTCTACTACGGAGACTGCTCTTGGCGTAGACCTAAAACACTCTGGTGTCCCGCAACCACTACCCCAAGAGTTTTGGGACTTTTTGTCTTCTCAGGGTATATCACTAAATAACAAACCCGTCAACCCGTCAGACATCCCAGAGAACTGTGTCCCCGTCGGCTTTGGGCCAATAGCGGAAATGTTCTACGGCGATGGAATGAATCCGTTTCCCAACATCATAGAAGCATACCACTTCTTTATGATTCCCTACAAACAACCTGTTGTCAAGTATCTATCGCAACCTGTCAGCGATGACCTAGATTACGTCGCCTGTGACTTTGGATGGTCATACGTTGCTCCTCCTGAAGACTTGTACAGACTGTATCGCGCCTTTGAGCAAGAGCCGTCAATCAGGGAGTTTTGCCAGTTTGTGTACCGACTTTATCCCAGCACGCCAGCATACGCCGAGCAGGTCTCTAGAATCGCTGTTGCAGTTTCTAGAATTGCCGCGGCGACAGGAGAAACCCGAGAGAGGCGAGTGGGTGCTGGGTATCTCCTGATTGGGAAACGGCTAATTCCGTTTCCTCTGGCATACTCGGAAAACGGAAGAGCCGTAGAGTGGAACGACCTGCATGAGATCTCAAAGCGAGAGATGCCTGAGCCCTACCTGCAAATTCCCGCGGTGGTGGAGGTAGAGAGGGCAATCCATCTCAATTTTTACTACTGCTCTTATTTTACCCTCCCGCGCAGGAATCCCCAAAGGGTGCTTGCTTTTGTTTTGTTGGACAAGGGGGGAGTCTGGGAATATGCAGTTTTGGATATACCATCCTATCTAACTATCATGTTTGGAAGACAGGCACTTGTTAGCCTAACGCGCCTTTCCGTTAACACGCGCGCGGCCAAAATGGGAGGGGCGGAAGAGTGGCAAGTAGACATCAATGAGGGCATTGAGTTTATAGAGCCACACCGCGCCGAAGAGATTCTGGCCTACCTTGTCGCGATAGAACAACGGTCTGTCCCCCGACCCTTTACAAGGTGGAAGTAAGATGTACAGAGTGCCAGCACCCTCAAGCATACCAGGGAAAACTTCTCATTGCTGCTTTTTCCCTGGGCATGTAGACCGACACCCGTCCGCGTACACACGGTTTTACGAGAACGGGTTTTGTTACACGCGCTGCTCCGCTTGCCTGGGAACAATGCGGGGGCGATACGAAATATCGGGGGGATATGCCATAATATATGAAGTCTCCCCGGAAAACACAAAGAGAAACCCCTTCCTTTCGCGGGGCAAGGGAAAGCGACAGTTTTCCCCAATCCCCTCAAAACAACAATCCCCCCCGTTACCAAACAATGCAGAGGCAAGTGTCGCGACAGGGTTTTTAATTGATGCTGTTCTGGCAGACATTCGGCAATGGCCAGACAAAAACAGGACTCCGTCGCCGTTTTGGGATAGGGTTTTGTCTGCCTGGCGTGTTAACACTTCTGCGATTCACAGAATTGAAACCCCGCCTATCTTTCACGAACTGGCGGTTGTTTTTCCCTTACATCATGTTGATGGCAACATGTTAACACCGAAAGGATATTGGATTCTTTCTCTTGGTGTTCGTGTTGCTGTTCCCAACCAGCGAGGGCTGGTCTACATTCCGTGTCCCAACAAGTTTCGGAACAGCAATGCCGTTTACCTTGTTGGGGAGCCCATTGACGCCCTGCGGCTTGCATATCTAGGAGTCGTGGCAATATCCGGCGACCAAGAAGCCGCCGATGCACTCCGCTCTATAGGCATTATTCCTCTCTATTTTAATCTTCCTAGTGGAGCGCCAATTGCATCATTACCAGATTCCTATCTACAAAAAATTCTGCGGAGAACACAATGAGTTTCTGGGGAAATATACGGGAATTGTTTGGCTTACTGAAGAGCGTTGCAACGGATGACGTTGCCGCTGTTTTTTATCCTACTGTCCGCGACGAGAAAATCTACTCTGCTGGACAGTACTGGTGTGTCTATCAGGTGCGAAAATCGGAGATAGAAAAAGGGCTGTCAGAAGCGACTCACCGGGCGCTTCTGGAAATCGTTCGGACGCTTCTAAAAGACAGAATTGAAGTCAAGGTGGTTTCTTTGGTGGAGGACGAAAGACTGGTTGACTTGTATCTGCTTGTTCGGTACAACCGTAAGCAAATGCTGCCTGATATTTTGAAGCAGCCGTTTTTAAATGAGGTGTCCGGTCAGGCCTTTTGTAATGCCCTATCAAGGCTGTTGGGGATTGAACAGGTGCCGAGTATATATTTTGCTGATTTGTAGTAACACCCAGAGCCTCCCTGGTCTTTGTCTGTGTTTACGAGCGCGCCAACGAGTTTTTGTTTTTTGATGGGAGGGCCCAATGCTACACATTCTAACTGGCAGTTGTGGCGCAGGGAAAACCCGGCTTGCTGTTGATATGGTGCTTTCGTCATCACGCTCTATTTATGTTGCCCCAACTCGTGCTTTAGCCAATCAGTTTGCACAATGGGTAGAAGAAAAAGGGGTGCCAGTTGTCAGAGCCTTCGGCAGAAAATCCGGAGAAAACTGTGTCAACCCAATGTTGGACGCAGCAATTGACTCTGGCGAGCCAGTCTCCTCTATATGCCAGGCTTGCTATGCCCGCCACAAGTGTGACTATTATGACGGCCAGCAGTTGTTGATTGAGGGGAACTATCGTTGCTTGGTAACTACCTATCATCGCATTGCGATGGCCGACAGTTTTGCAATACCCGAACTATTAGTTATAGACGACGTAATTTCGCCAGTCATTTTGGCCCAACGAAAAATATACGAAAGAGCACTATCCCGTCGTCAACAGTTGTCCGTGTATCATCGGCCAAGCCAAACGTGGTATGTGCTTCCTTTCCTTCCGTTGTCTCCCCAAACCTACGTTCTTTCAGCAACCCCCGCGACCACTCTTTGGCCACTTGTTTTTGCTCCCCTGCCAGAGGTAAACACACAAGACCCCTGGGGCTCTGGCGTGGCCCTAGATCAAACGGTTCGCTGTTACGTTTGCCATCTGTCTCACCGGTCTTCTTGGATTCCCCCCTTTGGGAGTTGTGGCTTTAAGAAAAACACCCCGCCTGGGCTTCCCTATTTTCTTGCCAGCACGGGCCTAGGGGACTGGAGAGGGATTCCCATTGCATGCGCGGGGTCTTTCCAGCCACCGCTTTCTGTACTGCGTGTATTTGCCCATATGCTAACTCATCTAACAGGAGAAGAGCATCGCGTTACTTTAATGCCGATAGAAATAGTCGGCGAAACAGAATCTGGAAGGGAAACCAGTATACGCTCTGCAATTTGGGGGGTGGTAAACCATCATTTGATTGTAGACGTTAGTTCGTTGCCAAGTATTTATCCTCTTGTCCAATTGCTGGGCCGAAGCGGTAGAAACATAGAAACGGTTTACTGGGGAGATATTCCCCTAAACTTCAGGGTTGTGAGTCCCAATTCCGGGTCAGAGGTTTATGTGGTCAATGCCCGGAAGGTTATCATTGTTGCGCCGCCGTCTATTCTAAGGTGGCACGAAGATCGTCATCGGGCCGCTCTGGTATTGAATGGCTGGGATTCAGAAAGGAGCCTGTCGTCAGACGCCAAAAAGTATTACAGATTTGCACAAGGTGTGCTGGAACGTATAATATCAGAGGAGGTTAAGGTTGTTGCAAACACCAACCGTGTTACCACGGGCCCCAGAAACAATTGAGCAGTTGCGCCAGTATTATAAAGATGCAGATGTTTTGGTTGTGTCGCGCGGCGACTTGCCCACGGGAATTTGCGTGGTGCTGTCAGAAGAGATTGCGGGACAGAAATACTGTATCATTGTAGTTGGTGAGAAGTGAGACGATGCAAAAATCAATAGTGATAAAACCAGAAAGCGTTGATATTCTTTGGGGCTACATCGTTCAGGCCTCGCAGCCTCGGATGGCTGGATACGTATACAGTGCCCTTTTTCGTCCCGACCTGATAAGGATTGAGATTTGGGCAAAGAATGATCGGGGGGCCGGATACGTATACGGCACCTCTTCCCATCCTGACCCGACAAGAGCCAAGATTCGGGTAACGAATGGGCTTTTTGTTTTTCTGGTAGGCAGTTTGGCCAACCTTGATCACATTCCTAGGGTGTCTCAAAGTAGCAAACGGCCCGCTTATCAGAGGCCCCAAATAGGCCGAAAAACAAAACAAAGAGCAGAGCAGATAGTCGCTACCCTGCAATCAGGAACACCCTACATTGTGGAGGATAACCAAGAGGCCTATCCAGTTATTGCGGCGGTTGTGCTGATAGATGCTGGGAACATTATCATTGAGCGAGATCCTCCAAAGATAAGGGTCTGGAAAGAAGGGCCGGATTTTGCAGCGCTTAG
>FMJZ01019998.1_pt1 | contig 10822 bp, 7 predicted proteins | sample 1987881 | NCBI WGS metagenome assembly FMJZ01 (sample SAMEA4378227, study PRJEB15110) | soil metagenome | biome: soil; feature: Field; material: Soil | place: India | collected 2015-03-11 | depth 0 m | reverse complement strand
AAAAATTTGTCAAGGTGGTGAAGAAAGATGGCGCGTTGGGTTCGGGTGGTTTCGGTCTCAATGCAGGGTCAAGGTAGCAAGGAGCGGAACTTTGAAACGGCGATGAGGCTCTTGAGTCAAGGGGCTTGGGATAAGCCAGATTTAGTTTGTCTGCCTGAAACTTTCACCGGTCTTGGGTTAGGCATGGAGAAGTGGTTTGAAACCGCTGAAACTTTGGGAGGCGAAACTATCAAGAAGTTGAGCGCTTACGCTTGCGAAAACCGCTGCTATGTGGTTTGCCCGATGGTTCTAAAGGAAGAAAGAAAAACTCTCAATGCCGCTGTGCTTATTGACCGCAACGGTGAAGTTGTCGGTTATTACGCCAAAATGTTTCCCACTATCAACGAACTTCAAATCGGTGTCATGCCCGGCACGGACGCACCAGTTTTTGAAACCGATTTCGGGAGAGTTGGGTTCGCCATTTGTTTTGACCTTAACTTCCACGAAGTCGCTCAAGGGTTAAAAGCAAACGGTGCAGAGATGGTTTGCTTCGTGTCAATGTATCCTGGAGGAAAGCAAGTTCAAGTTTGGGCGCTGGAATATGGGTTTTGGATGGTGACAGCAATCGCATCTCCACAAAGCATGATTGTCAACCCGTTGGGGCGAATCACCACTAATGCTCAGCCTCAATACCAACCACTGGTCAGTTACCGCATCAACTTGGACTGCGTCGTTGCCCATCTTGACTATAATTACGAAAAGTTGCCCGAACTCAAAAAGCATTACGGCGCTGATGCTGAAATTGAAATATCTCAACCTGAAGGTCGCTTCTTGCTCACATGTAACCGAACTGACATGAGTGTTTGGGATTGGGTTCGCGAGTTCGGCTTAGAACCGCTTGACAATTACTTTGCCCGAGCAAGGAAAGAGCGAACGAAAGTTCTGGTTGGTAATGATGCAGGTGACAGGTGAGCGCGACTGAAGTTGAAAGTCCGTTTCAACCGTTGATCATTCACAGAGCGAATGCTCGGTTTTGACAGCATGTGCCTGCCTTGCGTCAAAAACGATTGAAGCGAGGTGAGAAATTATAGAGGGGGGAAAGGTTGATTGGCAAGTTAGCAGGCGCAGGTTCATTGCCGCAATTGTGGGTGTCGGTTTGACGGCGATTACGGGAACTCAGAATGACGAACTTTTTGCAACTCATAAACGCTTACCAAACATTTTGTTCATTTCCGTTGACGACTTGGGATATGCCGAACTTGGAGTTCAAGGTTGTAAAGACATTCCAACGCCAAACATTGACTCCATCGCTCAAAATGGAATTCGGTTCACGAACGGTTACGTTTCCTGCCCAGTTTGTGCGCCTACCCGTGCAGGCTGGATTACAGGCAGGTATCAGCAACGGTTCGGGTTTGAGTTTAACCCGGGCAGCGTTCCCAAAGAGGAGTTTGGGCTCCCATTGATAGAAATTACAATTGCTGAGCGACTCAAAAAACTCGGTTACGCAACAGGTTGTTTTGGGAAGTGGCATCTTGGTTTCAGACGAGAGTTTCACCCTTTGAACCGAGGTTTTGACGAATTTTATGGCTTCCTCGGTGGTGCTCACCCTTATCTGCCAACTGCGGACCGAAAGCGAACGGCTATTCTGAGAGGTCATGAACCTGTTGACAAATTTGAGTTTACGACTTTTGACTTTACGAAGGAAGCGATCTCGTTCATTGAGCGCCATCACAATCGTCCCTTTTTCGTCTACCTCGCATTTAACGCCGTTCACTCCCCGTTGCAAGCACCAGAGGAATACATCGCTCGTTTCAAGCGGATTGAAAGCCCAACACGCCGAATTTTTGCAGCGATGCTTTCAGCCCTTGACGATGCTGTTGGGATAGTGCTCGCCAAGTTACGCGAGTTGAAACTTGAGGAAGACACACTCGTTTTCTTCATCAGCGACAATGGAGGACCTACGAGGCAGACGAGTTCACGCAATGCCCCGCTAAGAGGTTTTAAGGGACAAGTTCTTGAAGGTGGCATCCGAGTGCCTTTCTTGGTGCAGTGGAAAAGTCAACTACCGAAGGGCAAAGTTTACGAATATCCAGTCATCGCCCTGGACATTTGCCCGACAATCCTCGCCGCTACCGGTGCTGAAATTCCTAAGGAGATTGAAGGTGTGAACTTGTTGCCGTTCTTGAAAGGTGAAAAGAAGGGTCAACCTCATGAAGCGCTTTTCTGGAGGTTCGGTCGTCAATGGGCAATCCGCATGGGAGATTTCAAACTCGTCTGTAGCCCGCAGGGATTGAATTCCTCTGAGCCTCACCTTTTCAATCTCGCTGAAGATATTAGCGAGACAACAAACCTTGCCTCAAAACTTCCGAAGAAGGTCAAGGAACTGAAGGATGCTTACAACGAGTGGGACTCAAAGAACATCTCGCCGAAATGGCAAGGCGGGGCGGCACAAAGATTGCAGCAACTTCTGAGGCGGAGGCAAAGGCGAACTTTGGGGCAACAATAATCGGACGGGGGGAAACGAAGATGGCACGCAAATCCGATTTGAAAGCAACGCTTAAACTTGTCAAGCCAAAGCAAGTGAAATTTTGGCATGACGAACAAGGGCGTTTCTGTGCACGCATAGAAGGTGGAGGCGAATTTGTGAATGTCAAACCAATTCGCAACTTCCCCATTCAAGCCCGAGACAGGCTGATTAGCCTACTTGACGAGAAGGGTAATGAGATTGCCATCTTGACAACCGTTCATGGTCTTGATTTACAATCTCGTGAGGCTTTGGAGGAGGAGCTGGAAAAGCGGTATTTTGTGCCTGTCATCCAAGCCATCCACCACATTGAAGGCCGCTTCGGGATAACGAGGTGGTTCGTCACGACCAACAAGGGCGAACGGGTCTTTGATGTGCGCGAAAGGAGCGATGTCCGATATTACCCTGGAAGGCGGGTTGTTATCCGAGATGCCGACGGCAACCTCTACGAAATTCCCGATTACGCTCAACTTGACCTACACAGTCGGGCTTTGTTGGAAGAGGCGACATGATGATATGGGCGCGGCTTTCGCTTACTCAAACCAGCCATTTTTTCAGCAGTGAGAAACTGATTGGGTCAAGGGCTGTGATGTCGGGGATATAGTAGCGGTTTCCGTCCAAATCAACCAAGATGCATCTGTTTGGATCGGGTTGCTCCAAACCTTCTTGTGAGGCTCTCGTTAAAAATCGTCGAGTGCCTCGCTCGGTCTCAACTTCCCAAAGCAACATTCCCATCCTTTCTTTGATGCTGAGGATACGCACGATGATTGGGACCAAGTATCTCCGCTCCAGTTCTTCCTTGACAACTTTTTGGCTCCCGGAATCAAGTTCTGACAGGTCGCAAATTAACCCGATTTCTCGGTTCATGGCATCGCGGACGCTGATGTATTTATCGGGGTCGGTCAGCGGGAAACAGCGATAAACCGACACCTTCCAATAACTCTGTTCCCCCTCAATTGTCAACCTCAAAACCCCTTTTTGTTTAAAGAACCTCAACTTTTTCGGCTCAAGCCAAACCAACTCGGAGACTTGATGCTGCTCGCCGTTCATTTTCCCTCACTCCGCAAACTGATCGCTACCCGAGTGCACTATCTCTGAACCGCTCGCAACTTGACAACTTCTTGATAAGTTTGAACGAGCCTGTAGAACTCGCCTTGTTTTTGCATCAATTCGTCGTGAGTTCCTATTTCAGCGATTTGTCCCTCTTTGAGCACGATGAGTTTGTTAGCGCTTCGCAAAGTCGCTAACCTGTGAGCGATAGCGAAAGTTGTCCGTCCCTTGACAAGTCGCTCAATCGCTTCTTGAATTTGCCTTTCGGTCTCAACATCAACTTGAGAGGTCGCTTCGTCCAAGATAATAATTCGTGGGTCAGGCAACAGAGCCCTTGAGATGGCAATTCGCTGTCGTTCACCAACAGACAACCCTTGTCCTCGTTCACCAACTTGAGTGTCGTAGCCGTCAGGCTTTTGAGTGATGATGAAATCGTGAGCATTAGCGATTTTCGCGGCGCGGATGATTTCCTCTTTTGTGGCGTTAGGTTTTGCGAAAGTGATGTTTTCTGCGATAGTCCCTGAAAAGAGGAAAGTGTCTTGGGGCACCAAACCAATTTGCCGCCTCAAGTCGCTGCGCTGAATTTTGCGAATGTCGATGCCGTCAATGAGAATTTGACCTTCATCCACATCGTAAAATCGGCAAATCAGGTTAATCGTCGTTGTCTTGCCAGCACCGCTATGACCGACCAGACCGACCATTTCGCCAGGTTCAACAGTGAAGTTTACGCCTTTGAGAACAGGGCGATGTTTCTCGTATCCGAACACCACATTTTTGAACTCAACCCGTCCCTCAATTTTCGGAACTGAAATCACATCAGGTTCATCGGTCTCAGGCGGAGTGTCAAGGATTTCAAATAATCGTTCCGCTGCTGTCAACGAACGGGAAGCCCAGTTAATCAGCCAAGAAAGGGCTTGCAAGGGAGCATAGAACATGCCTAAGTAGAACAGGAAAGCCATTAGCGTTCCCAAAGTCATTTCTTCGCCCAAAACTTGCCGACCGCCCAAATACCAAACGAGCAATGTTCCCATTGCCGTAAAGAGCGAAATTGTTGCGAAAAGCATAGCCCAAGTCCGCTCAACGGTGATGACGCTGCTAATCAATTCGCTGCTTCGTTGTGAAAAACGAGAAATTTCACGGTGCTCTTGAGCGAAAGCCCTGACAATTCTAAAGCCTGACAAACTTTCGTTAAGTAAAGCGTTCAATCTTCCCCATCGCTGCCAAACTCGGTGCATCAAAGCCCTTACAAACCGCCAAAATCCCATGCCGACGAGGGTTATCAGTGGGGCAGGAATCAATACGAGCAACGCCAATTTCCAGTTCATCACGAACAAAGCCACGCCGATGCCGACGAGTTGTAAGATGTTCAACCCTAAGTCTTGAACGCCCCACATCAGGAACATTTGCACTGCTTGAGTGTCTTGATTGACCCGAGAGATGACGCCACCAAGTTGCTGTTTGTCATAGAAGTGAAAACTGAGCAAGTGAAGGTGTTGAAAGAGTTGGCATCGGATATCGTGGGTGAGTCTGCTGCCGAGCCACGCTGAGAGCCAACTTTGGACGACACTCAACCCAGCAATTAAAAACCGCAACGCACCAAAGGCTAAAACCAAAATCCCAAGCCACCAATAACGAACCTCCACTGGGATAGGCTCTTTTGGCGCCAGAACGATGTCCATCAGGGGTTTGTTGAGGGCGGGCGGGAGCAAACCGAGAGCCGTTGCGATTATTGAGAGTAAACTGAGGGTAAGTGCTTGCCACCAATAAGGTTTGAGGTAACGGAACAGTCGCAACGCAGTTTTTGTCTTTGGGGTGCAAATAGGACAAACATTCGTTCCATGCTCAAGGGGGAAACCACAGTTGGGACAACGGCGCTTGTCTTCTTCGTAAGGTGGAGGTTCCTCGTCCTTGACGAGGCTATTCAATGCTTTTGCTACTTGAGCGAATTTTTTGGCATGAGTGTTAGTGTAGCGGATGAGTTCTTCAATACTACCGTCTGTTCGTTTGACCATCAATGCGCCGCCACCGATAAGCGGTTCCGCATAAACTTCGGCAATTTGAGCAAGGGACAGTTCGCTATCAAGTTTCGGTTCCCCTTCGTCCAAATCAAAGACCTTAACCTTGCCGTCAGAGACGATAAGCCACTGTTCTCCGAACTGACCATCGCGTTTCAAGTCCGTTGACATCGCCAATTTTGGTTCACGACCGTTAAAAGTTTCCTTTAGCGTTTCTGGGAACGGCTCAACATAACTGCCCATCAAAATCACCCCACGCCTTCCTCGGTTGAAACAATTGTGTCATTGGCACTGCAAGTGAGCAGTAAGTCATTTCCCCCATTCGTCCAGTGGAGGCAAAGGCGGTAATTTTTTCTTTATCCCTTCCGCAACTGGCTGCAGCAACACACCTAACCTAACCGATGTTATGCCTTTCAAGTTCACAGCAAGTTTGCGAATTCCTTTATTCGGGTTTTGACCTTGTGGGTCAGGCGAGGTTGACAACGGTCGTGCATCCATGACAGTAAATTGGGCATTCTCGGGAGAAATCAAAACCGCTCTCAATTGCTTGTTACCTTGGGTCAAAATCGCTGTTTTACCATCATCGCCGATCTGCACGGTCGCAGGAGTGTGCATGAACCACCAAACTTCGCCTTTCTGCTTCAGCGCAATTTCATCCTGCACCAAGACGAAACGATTTTTACGGTCAAGCATCACGCCCCGCAAGACTTTTTCTGCATGACGGGCATAAGCAGGTGTCAAGTCGGCAATTGCAAAGGCTCTGTCAAGTCGTGAAGTGAAGCGAAGGATTTTCGCTTCGGCTCTTGGGTCTTGGTCAGGCTCTTTTGATGGGTTGATGACCAAAGTGTTGTGACCTTCGGCGCGAAGCCGATAGTAGGTCCAGCGTTCACGACCAAAGAAGCCGGGCAAGTTGTAGTTATCAGCGCCCAAATCAATTGCCCAACGGTGACCGAGGGCATCAAGCACAAAAGTTCCGATGTCAAGGTGGCTGTGGTTGAATTTGTTGTCACCTGCCTTGAAAGCGACGAAAATTGCTTCCCTGTCATTCCATGCCGTCCTCATCGTGACGACTTCAACATAGCGGAAATACTTGTCAAGGGGTAAACCTTCCGCTTGCGGAGCCTTGCCTCGTTCATCAAACCAAACCAAGTCAAGGGGATGTGGTGATGTATTGGTGCGAGCATACCAAGCGCAAACTGGTTTGTTGAATTTCCTCGCCAACCAGAACATTTGCGGCGCTCTTAAAGTTCCATCGCCACCGTCAGCGAAGTTGAAAGTCCGACCAGTCGGTCCAGTGATGTAGATGGGGAACAAACCTGTTTCGGAAAAGCCAGATATTTTAGAGAGCCCCAAATCTGACCCTATGGAAGTTTCAAGTGCAGCGAGGAAAACGCAGTTGTAAATTGTCGCATAGTTCCAGTAGCCTGGACCTTCACCCCAAGCACCGTCAGGAGCAAATTCCCTCATTGGGAACTGAAGCGATTGAACTGCGTGGCTCAAAATTTCACTGCACAAATCTGGGATTTCGTCAAGTAAAGCCAGAGCAGCCATTCCAATCCCGCCATTGCAAACTTGGTTCCAGTTGTGCCTTGCTTGAGACCACCATCCTTTTTCGCGGTAAATTTTCAGCGCTGGCAAAAGGGCTTTCTGAGCCATTGCTTCTCTCAAAATCTTTCGCTGTTCATCACTCCATTCGTGGTAAAGCCAATCGTAGCCTATTGCAAAGGCATGAGCCATTTCAGCGGTGTCAAGAAAATGGCGTGGGTTCCAGTCGGGGAAGTTTGCAGCTGCTTCAAGTTCACGCCACGCCCGTTCAAGGTAACGCTTCTCGCCATCTAAGCGGTAAAGCAAAGCAAGGGTGTAAACCCTCAATAGCACTCGCCTGCTTGTCGCCAAAAGTCTCAACCCATCGGGAATTTCATAGCGGGAAGGAGGTTCTTGACAAATCTTTTCCGCTTGGCTTTTCAACCTTTGGTAAAATTCGCGAGCCAATGAATTCGTTTGGACCAGTTTTTTCACTTGCTCAAAATCTGCCTTCGTCACCAGAAGCCTCGGATGTTCCTTCTTGACTTTTGCAACCCAATCGTTGGGCGCCGAAGCCATCGCACAAACAGCAAGACTTAAAACGCAACTCATCCACATCCAACCGTTCATTGCATTCCCCTCCTTGCGGCAAATGAGCAATGGCCGATGGCAAATTCTCACGCCACAAAAACTTTGACGCAGGGAATTTGAGAATTTATGTGCGGTTGTCTTTCCGATGTCAGCGATTCCCGCACGACCACACTCCATTGAACCGAAGGGATTTGTCAAGCCTAAAGGTGTGCCTCTCATGATGGTGGTGAGAAGGGCATTTCAAAGAGATTGGGGTTGCAGGGTGTAAACGACTTTTCTGCCCATCACTTCACCCTCAATCGGTTCAAGGTAGCCATTGCGGGAACGAACATATCGCCCTACTCTGTAAAGCGTCATATCACTTGGTTCTTCAACGCGAAAAGTTTGCTGACTGTTGCCAAGTTTTACGGTGGCAGTGTTGCCGAGCACTTGAATGAGGCTCGTTCGTTGGCCGTCAAATGCTAAAGCGGGGAAGCGAACGAGCAATTTGTCAACTTCGCCGTCAACCTCTGCAGTGACCCTAACTTGTTCAGGTGTCAAATCATAGGTTTCAATGACCGCTCGCACTTTTGGGCGATTGAGTTCATATCGGACTTCAAACCTGACACGCTGAGGGGTTGCCTCGTGGACCGCGACTGCGGTGTTGACAATTTGCTTCCTTCCCAATCCCGCTAAGGGTTGCCACAGATTGTCTTCAAGCCAAGCAATACCGATTGCCAAAGGTTCATCTCTGATTGCAGCACCATCGCTTGGTCCTACCAAAGGGTTAACGCCTGCCTTGTGAACTCGCAATAGTCCTGTGCTGTTGTAATTTGGGTCTGCAGCAGTGTCAATTTCCACATACAAGCCACCTGCATTGGCGATGACTTTGTGGAAATCGGGTAGGTGGACGGCGAAGCCTCCAACATCTGCTGGGCACGTTCCTTCTGGAATTTGTTCGTCGGCGAACAGCCACGCCGTCGCCAACATGCTGGCAGCAAGTAAGTTGTATTGCGAATGGAACGAGTAGCCTTCAAAACCGTGCCTCAGCGCTGGGTCAAAACGGTTCTTGACAATCCACAATTCACCTGACTGTCGCACCCAACGCTTGACAGATTGCAATGCTAAATGTGCTGCTCGTTTGAAGGCTTGTGCTGCTATTTTATCGCCTTCACGCCATTTGCGTTTTGCCCAAATCTCGTAAGTGACACATTGCATCGCTTCGTTCCATTGGTGTTGAGCGCTTCGTCCGCCTGTGGGCAATTCACCCCATGGCGATTGTATCAGCAACGATGTCCAAGCGGACCGCTCTAAAAGTTCGTTAAGCATCGCTGCATACTTGCCCTTATATCCGCGCTCTAACATTGCAGCGAGGAAGTGGCGAGGGAAGTGGTCATAAGCCATCGGGACATTTGGGTCACGATACAAGCCTTCGGCAGTGAAGTGCTGAAGTTGAACTCCCAAATGTTGCTCAACGAAACCCAAGTCAGTGAAGCCGTGTTGATAGCGCAAAAATTCGCCTGCGATGGCGACGATATTCCAGTTGTGCACCGTGCGCCTCGTTTCTGTCAGCACATCGCGATAAGCCCGATAGGGGTCAATAGCGCGCAAAAGTTGATCCCACTTCTGCCTACGCTCCGACGGCACACGGTCGCGCAGGTGCTCATAAGCAAGCATCGCAGGGAAAGTGAAAAAATCGCCGTGACGGTCAGCGGGTTTTGCTTCCGCCAATTGCTGCAGTGCACTCTCCAATGCAGAAGCAGCGCTATCCAGCAAATCGGGGAGCTTGCCGCTGACAATCAACACCGTCGCTGCCCACGCATAACACGGCGTGCTGTATTGAACCTCACGATGAACGAATGGGTCAATGATGCGCCCATCTGGAGCTTGAAAGTGGCGAAAGTAAGACACGATGCCATCGATGACATCAAGATAGTCACCGCTAGTCAGACCAGTTGGTGCGATTTGAGATTTACTCAACGAATTTTGCAGAGTTGGCACAGTGCCAACGAACGGGAAAGGCGGCAACACAATTTGAAGGCTCAGCACTAAATTTGTCCACCACATACCTTTCACCGAGGCGAAATTATGCCACTGCAAACATAAGTCAGAAGCCACAATTTTATCTCTGAAAAGGAACGCTTTCCAGTCAAACACAAATTGTCAATAGGCTCAATATCCAGTTTGTGCTTCAGTGGGGGTAGGTGTTGGTGGTCCTCCCCCGGGTCCAGCGATGCGGCTTCGCACGAAGAGTATGCCAACGATGACCAAGATAACAACGAGCACAATAATCAATGCCGGCCACAAAGGAATTTCCCTCTTCATCCCTCTTACACCTCCCTTGAAGGGAAAGGGGCAGGGTTAGCCCTGCCCCTTTGGTCGGCGAGAAAACTCAATTTTGCCCGCACCAAGTTCCTGCAGCAGTAGTACCGCCACCTGAAGTGTTCGTCGGGTTGCATCCTGCGTTCATAGCGGTTTGTGTTCGGATGTCCATCTGACCTTTGTCAAGTGCGGGAACCCAAGCAGCGCAGTCAAAAGGCGGTTGCTTCTGCCATTTTGCGTGCCCATCGGCGAAGATGAAATTCAGCCCTTCCATGTGATGAGAGCCAAGCCGACCACTCTCATGTATTGGGTCAACATTCCAGCGGGTATGAAACATCGCATGCCATGCCCATCGGCAAGTAGAGTTCGCCATATGTCCTGTCCAAGGCAGAGAAGTCGGTGGATCATACAGAGCACCTTCGCGAGGTGGCCAGTTATCATTTTCAGCCATCATGACAGTTGTTGCTGGTTCCTTAACTCGCGAAATAGGTTTTGGTGGCCAGTTGTCCCATCCACCCATCAGGTCTGCATTGGAAAGCCAACCAGTGATGACACGACCTAAGGGAGGGGGTTGCACCGGGATGCTTGAACAGCCGGATGCGTTGTTTACCCAAAAACAGATACGAACAGTGTAAACGCCAGAATAAGATGGGCAACGCCACATCTCCCAGTTGCGCATGTAAGGTTGAACTAATGAGGTAAATGCCCCAATGGTTGGACGGATACATCTCATCGTAGTCCTGCGTGTATTGAAGCACCGAAAGCCCGACTTGCTTGGCATTAGAGAGACACGAAATTTGCCGAGCCTTATCACGAGCCTGACTGAACACCGGGAACA
>FMJZ01023432.1_pt1 | contig 10826 bp, 15 predicted proteins | sample 1987881 | NCBI WGS metagenome assembly FMJZ01 (sample SAMEA4378227, study PRJEB15110) | soil metagenome | biome: soil; feature: Field; material: Soil | place: India | collected 2015-03-11 | depth 0 m | reverse complement strand
ATTTAATCAGTCCTCTGGTAGAACTGTAATAACCATCCTTGCAACTATCCCTTATATTTGTTTTATAAATGCTACACCAAGTTAAAAATACGTATTATAGAATAATAAAGCACTCTTCTTCAGTAGCTATCTTGTATAAATCAAGGACATTCACCGACTATTTATATTTAACTGATAGGAAAAAGACGCAAGGCCTTGGTTAAATAAATGTTGGGATCGGAATAATGGAAATATAGCATATCACATCCATCCAACAAAACATGCGGTACCTATAAGGTTTAAAAAATTGCCTTTCCCTTTATATCAGGCTATGGGCATGGCCATCTATTTTTCAGCCTGCAAAAATTGTGTAAATGAAGACATAAAAGAACATAAGGACAAATGAAAGCAATACCCCTATGCCGATCGGCCTTCGCTGAATATCTTCATCATAAACCTTTTCGCTTATTTGTTTTAAGGCTTTATACTCGGCCTCAAGCGAGGAAAATTTGGTCTTTACGCCGAACGTCCTGGCAATTTTAAGGCGAAGGTAGACAATCGTCAGAGAAGGCACGAATAACGGGTTTCTGGTTAAGCGATTAAGGGATGACGGGATTGCTTCAAACACAATATTGTTGACCTTTTCGCCAAGCCTTGCCATCGGATTGGTTATAAACCACATGAATGCCCTTGCACCTTTTCTGTAGAACCAATCGACATCAAGGTTGGTCGCCCTTATCTCGGCAGGGAAAATTCCTGAACGGAGAAGAAGCACATACGCAAGTGCGCCGAATAAAAGCAACTGGGTTGTCGTTACTACATGTGATGCCGTATACGGCTCGAAATCGACGGCATATGGCAATAGGCCGTATAAAGCGCCTGGAAATATGCCTATGAAGATGCATAAAAAGGCGGTTATTCCCATAGCGATAAGCATATGCGTTGGAGCTTCTTTTGTCCTGATTCCGGAGTCATGGGAAAAGAAAGCGTAGAACGGCACTTTGATGCCCGCATGTTCAAGAACACCCACTGAAGCAAAAAGGAGCATAAACCAGATAATCGTCATGCCTCCCATTGCAGCCGATTCAACTACCATGGACTTGGTTACAAAACCGCTGAAAAGAGGAAATGCTGAAATGGAAACCGCGCCTATTATGCAGAATAAGGCGGTCAAAGGCATGCTCTTGTAAAGTCCTCCGAGTTCTGTGCATTTTGTTTTTCCTGTCCGGTGTAAGACCGCACCCATAGACATGACCAGAAGGGCTTTATAGAGGATATGAGCAAAGACATGAGAGAACGTGCCGTTCAATGACAACTGCGTGCCTATCCCGATGCCGACTACCATATATCCGAGCTGGTTGATAAGACTGTATGAGAGCACCTTCCTCAGATCATTTTCTACTACAGCAAAAAAGATCGGGAATACCGTCATGCTTGCGCCGATCCATATCAGGATTTCGGTTCCGGGGAACGCTCTCGCGAGCACATAAATTGCCGTCTTAGTCGTAAATGTCCACATGAATACGGCTCCGGTTGCTGTTGTTTGGGGATATGCGTCCGGAAGCCACGCATGAAGACCGGGGAAAGCGCAGTTCAAACCGAAACCGATCAATATGAGCCATGACGATAACCCGCTTAGCCCTATATATCCGAATTCGAGAGATCCTGTCTTAAATACATGAAGTATAATGCCCGCAAAAAGACAAAGGCCGCCGAAGATATGAACGACAAGGTATCTCATTCCTGCCGAGGACGATTCCTTGGTCCTTCTCGCCCAGACAAGATATGTAGCGCTCAGCGCCATGATTTCCCAGAAGATAAAAAGGGTCAACAGGTCTCCTGCAAACACAATGCCGATTGCCGAGCCTGCGTAAAGCATTGCAGCCATATGCTGTGAATCCTCTTTTACATGCAGGGAAAAAATCAGTGCTATAACCGTTATCAGATGATAGATATAGCCGAAGAATATACTGAGTTTATCTACCTTGCCCAAAATCAGATTATAGTCAAGGAACCTAACTGACCAGTGTATGCCCTCGGGGATATTTATCAGATTAATAAAGCCAATCAAAGGAAGTAATAAAAGATATACACTCTTCAGTTTTCCCTTAAAAAGCGGAACAAGCAATGCTCCAATGATGAATATCAGCGCAGGAGGGAGCGTGTTAATCATAATAATCCTCCTTTCTCATTATCAACGGACGCAGGATATATTTAGCAGCGAAGATCATCAAAACAAATGCAACAAAACCGAAACTCGCGTAAAAGAAAGAATATTCTTCCCAGCGGAAAAATGTATGCTTATGAATAAATAGCTCAGCGATGGTAAATAATCCGATGAGTATATAGAAAAGCAAGAAGAATCTTTTTACATTCTGCGGTTTATCAAAGAAATATTTTTTTTCCATTCCGACGCTCCTGTTTTAAATAGTTTTCAAAAAAATTATCGCAAGATATAGACTCGCCGCTGCCAGAACTATATAAAAAACCGTCCTATATCCCGGTTCTGGTTCATGCTTAAGTTCCATTATTTCTTTATGCTGTTCTGACATATCAGTTTCCTCCTGTTACCCCTGTAATAACCAGCCTTGTTAGATCTAAAAAAAGCGATGGATAGAAAAACAAAGCAAGCGCACCTATTGCTGTAAATACTAATGGCACTACCATTAAGGCAGGAGCCTCATGCAGTGACGAGTGTGAAGTGTCAGGTGTCGGGTGATGGGTATCGGAGTTTTTTACACTTGACAATTGACATTCGGCACTTTCCTTAAAAAACGCCGCATATACTATGGGCATGAAATAACATGCATTTAGAATAGTGCTTCCTGCCAATACGGCAAGAATCGGCATCTCCTTTGCCTCTATAGAGCCGAGGGCTATATACCACTTGCTGATAAAACCTCCGAGCGGAGGCACTCCTATCATTGACAAAGCTCCGATAGTAAACGCTCCCATAGTAAAAGGCATCTGTTTTCCAATGCCGTCGAGTTCGCTTATGTTTGTCTTGTGCGCCGCTACATATATCGCCCCTGCTGCAAAAAAAAGGGTTATCTTTCCAAAGGCATGAAGGACAATGTGCATTATACTTCCTGTAATACCTGAGGGTGTAAGGAGTGCAACGCCCAATATGACATAAGACAGTTGGCTTACTGTGGAATATGCAAGCCTGCGTTTAAGATTGTCCTGCTTAAGCGCAATGATTGATGCAATCACAATAGTGAAAGAGGCAAAATATGCCAAGGCTGTGCCGAGACCGAGTTGGGTGAGAAGGTCAATTCCAAATATGTGAAGCACAACCTTTATAACAACAAAAACCCCTGTTTTTACGACTGCCACAGCGTGGAGAAGGGCGCTGACAGGTGTGGGTGCGACCATTGCGGCAGGAAGCCATGAGTGAAGCGGCATAATTGCCGCCTTTGTTATACCCGCCATAAAAAGAACAAAAGTTATAATCAGAAAAGTATCGCTTACCTGTCCCCTTACATTATTCAATATCCCCTGATCGGAAAACTCCAGTGTGCCGGCTGCATTGTATGTCATGACTACTGCGAACAACTGGAATGCCACAGATGTTCCAAGGAGGTATGTAATATATCTTCTTGCGCCCTTAAGGGCCTCCTCTGTCTCTTTATGCGCAACAAGGGGGTATGTGCAGAGGGTAATGATTTCATAAAAGAGGAATGTGGTAAACATATTTGCAGAGAAGGCAACACCAATCGTAGCAGAAAGGGCTACGGCAAAACATGCGAAATACCTTGTCTGAGCATGCTCGTTCAAAGACCTGACATATCCTATGGAGTAAAACGATGTGATAATCCAGAGAAATGAGGCTGTTATGGCAAAAAATATTCCAAGGGCATCCACTCTGAACTTCAGTTCAAGCCCCTGCGTTATCGGGAGCAGGGTGTATTCGACAACCCTGCCTTCAAGGATTACGGGAAGCATAGATACGACAATGCCGAATTTTATTATAGACGCAGATATGGTCCAAAATTCCCTGAGGTTCCTTGCCCTCTCGCCGGTAAGAACAATTAAAAAAGCAGCGAATATGGATACTGAAACAGCCAACAAAGGTTTTACAGAGATAAGAGCTTCCATGCTAAAAACCTCCTGGGACAGTAAACTGGATCACTCCGGAAATTATTTTTCCGCTGAATAAGCCGAGCAATAGAAGGCCAGCAGTCATTATATAAATAGGGAAAAGCATGCTTAGCGGTGCTTCCGATCTCTCAATCCGGATGTCCTGCGGGGCGAAATATATATTCTGGATGATCCTGAAAAATACTACTGCCACCAACAGGCTGCTCAACAAAAGAAGCGCCGCAAATGTCCATTTCTGAGCCTCGATGGCGCCGAGCACAAGATACCACTTGCTGAAAAATCCGGCAGTAGGCGGCACGCCTACCATAGAGACGGCTCCTATCGTAAGGGCCGCCGCCGTAAAAGGCATTTTTTTATCCAGTCCCTTGAAATTCTGCATATTGCTTGAGCCCATCTTATACACAACGGCTCCTGCTGTCATAAACAGGCATGCCATCATAAAGGCGTCATTGAGGATGTGCAGCACCGCTCCGGTAAAGCCGGCGCAATTAGCAACGCTCACTCCCATTACGATATAGCCGACCTCCGCTATAAGGATATAAGAGAGCGCCCTTTTAAGGTCTGTCTGGGCAATAGCCATTGTGCAGCCGTAAACCATCGCTGCAGCAGCCACCCAGCCCAAAATATTAGCGGCAGGAAGTATCTCTATGGAAAAGCGAGGCTCAAATACAGTAAACATCACCCTTATCATTGCATATGCTCCTACCTTTGTCATTGTAGATGCTACAAATACGCTTACAGCCGATGGGGCATATGTGTAAGAGTCAGGAAGCCATACGTGCAGGGGAAAGAGGGCTATTTTTATCGCTATACCGACCATAAAAAAGGCAAAGGCGGCGAGGACTACTTTTGAATGGTATAATTCCGGCAGTATCTTCGAAAGGTCGGCGATATTCAAAGACCCGGTGACTATGTAAAGATACCCTACTCCAAGCAGATAAAAACATGCACCAATAGTACCCATGATTACATAATTGAAACTAGCGAGAGGGGCTTTGTCCCTGCCGATCGCAATGAGGGCATAGCCTGCGAGGGATGAAATCTCAAGGAAGACATACAGATTAAAAACATCGCCTGTTGCCGTAATACCAAGGAGCCCTGTCACAAGAAGTAGATAAATCGTATAGAAATAAACTATCTTTCCAGGCAGTTCCTGTTCAATACTCTTTTTTGAATAGATCGCGACTGCAAGGCTTATAAACGACACTATAGCCATTATAAAGGCATTGAGATGATCTATCACATATTCTATTCCCCACGGAGGAGCCCAGCCGCCGAGCCTGTAATTAATAGTGCCCTCGCTTATAACGGTATTCAATATTACGAAAGAATAAAAAACAGATACCCCAAGAGCCGCAACTGTAAATGGATAACAGAGCCTTTTATCCCGCAGCCCGAGCAGGAGATTAATAAAGGATGACAACATGGGAATTACTATGATAAGAATCGCCGCATGCCCACTCATTGCTCTTTACCTCTTTTAAGTATTTCTAGTATCTCATCCTCTTCAAATGTCCTGTATTTTCTAAAGATCATCAATAAGAGCGCCAATGCAACCCCGAAGGTGCTTACCATAACCACAATTGCGGTGAGCATCAAAACATGGGGCAGCGGATTCATATACTGGGCTGCGTTTATTATCTGGCCGGCAGTATCGCTGTGGGCGTTCTGGATTATGGGTATTGTTGCGCCCTTTTTATATGCTGTGGATATGAAAAAGAGAATAATAGCGGTCTGAAAGATATTCATACCAACAACTTTTTTCACGAGATTCCTCTTGGCTATCATAGCGTAGAATCCTATCATCATGAGGACTATGTAAATCCAGTAATTAAACTTGCCGATAACAAATTCCATTATTCCTCCGCCCCTTCGTGTATTCCGCCCGACGAAAGATTCAGGAATATTGATACCATAACAGCCATTACTGTAATCCCAACGCCGATTTCAACGCCGAGCGTTCCGATCGCCCGCGCCTTTGCAGTAGCCACAGGCAGTATTTTATGCAGGATCCCGTAATCCAGGTAGTTCGCCCCCAGTATTATACATAGGGCTCCAATACCAGCGTATATCAACACCCCTATGCTGCTCAATATGGTGTTGAGCTTTTCCGACATAATCCTTTTCGCCTCTTTTATATCATAGGCGATAACCATGAGGATAAAGCTCGCTCCTAAAATACATCCGCCCTGAAAGCCCCCGCCTGGACTGTAATGGCCGTGCGCTATCACATAGAGGGCAAAAAGCTGAATAGGTGGGATAAGAAGCCTACAAACAGTCTGAATAATTACATTATCAACCCTATTTACCATTCGGCTCCCTCCTTAAAAGAAGTATGCAAACAATTCCCGCTGTAAATATCACAGTTGTTTCGCCGAGGGTGTCATACCCCCTGTAATCGGCAAGCAGTGAGGTAACGGCATTTGGGGTTGCTGTCTCTTCTATGGTCTTTTCTATATATCTTGGCGATACATGGGTATTGGGTGGTGAATTAGGGTCGCCCCATTGTGGCATATCAACCGTGGCATACATCAATAATACACCTGTTATAAAGACTGCAATAAGCGCAAACGGTTTCAATCCTTTGTCCTCCTTGTCGTTTGATATATTGCACCGATAAAAAATGCCGTACTGATGCCCGCTCCAACTGCAGCCTCTGTAAAAGCGACGTCAACCGCTCCCATCTCTGCCCATAAAAGGCACATTAGAAAGCTGTATGCACCTAGAAGTATCGCCGAACTCAACAGGTCTTTTACGTTAATAGCCGCCAAAGCGCTGATAAGAAGAAGGATAAGTATAACTATATCCAGTAGCCATATCATTTTAATCTCCTTTTGTTTTATTTTCTTCATAGTTTCTCTCTTTGTGATCTTTCATTTCCCTTATATATGGTTTAACTCCGCTGTCAAGTCCTGCTTTTGTTATAGCATGAACTGCTGTCGGGTTGGCTACAAATATAAAAATAGCTATAATCATTATTTTCATGCTCACAAGTATAGCCGTAAGAGTAAAGCCTGAACTAAGATTATACAAAGCCAAACCAGTCAGGGAAAAAAGGGCTCCCATCGTATCTCCTTTGCCTGTTGCCTGCATCCTACTGTAAAAATCTGGAAAACGAAGCAGTCCCAATGTTGCAGTAAAAAAGAAGAAGACCCCTGTTAGGATAAAGATTGCCGCTATCACCCTCATTTATCGTTACCCCTTTCTTTAAAATATTTTGCTCCTGGCACTATGCTTTTCCTCATATGAAAAAATTTAGCCGCTGCAAGCGTTGCAATAAAATTAAGAAGGGCATAGGTAATAGAAATATCTACAAACATATCTGCCCTTCCATAAATAAATCCAATAAGCAAAAGGATGACTGTTGTCTTGGTTCCGATTACGCCAACACTTAATATCCTATCTAAAACAGTAGGACCAAATACACCTCGATAAAGTGATAACAATGCCAGAAGCCCCAATATAAGAGCGATGACCAAAAAGAAATTCTCCATTTATCCTCCTTAATAGTGTCGGGCATCCGTTGAAAGAAAAATTAAAATCTGACACTTTACACTAATCACTGACACTATTTTTTAGATATTATATATATTTTAGTCCTCCATAAATATATGCGCGACTCTGTCTTCCATCTCTCCCGTCAATAAGTCGTCGGCCACCTTTTTGCTTATACAATGCACAAGGACTTCTCCGTCAGTAATATCGGCTGTAATGGTGCCGGGCGTAAGTATAATTGAATTGGCAAATGTCGTCAAAGATATACTCTTTTTCAGCCGTGTTTTAAACTTTATCATATGCGGTTCAATTGGCATATTTGGATTTAAAACAAGAAATGCCACATGCATATTTGAAAGAAAGATTTGATATAAAAGCCATGGTAAATATTTAATAAACCTATAGGCAGTTACTAAATGTGAAAAAGAGATTTCCTTGCCAGCAAAGAGTATATCATGAGAAAGGAATGCAACAATCATACACGATATAACCCCGAGGGCAAGATGAAAGATGTCAAACATGCCAGACCATATGACCCAGTTGGCCATAAGTATGATAAATGTTGTAATATATCTCACACGTTCACCTCGATCCTGTCTCATTATAAAAACTTATAGAATGCATTTTATCATTAGAGCGATATATAATTTCATTCTTAACCATGAATCTGTACTCCATGAATAACAGAATAATCTTTTTTTTAGGTATAACCAATACTGCTTAATGTTCCTTCAAGTTCAAGATCTTCAGACTCATAGCTTGAACTGTACCTGTTTTTTTAATCCACGAAGCAAGCAAAGGGAACAGGGCTATTGACAAAAACATTCCTACAAATGGTATTACGCTTAAGATAGCGAATCTCTTTGTAATATCTTCAAAGACCATCAAACCCTCTTTTTTATCTGAATGGATAAGTAAAATCTGAATCTCACTCATCCGCTTACAATAATGCTTTGTTATACTATTTTATCCCCAAAAAAGGCAAGGTAGGGAATCCGGTTAAAGGCCAATAAATAGAAGCTCCGAGCGAAACCACAATGATAGATACAATCGCCCATGGGAGAGCCACCTTAATAAAATCAAGTTGACTGAAATATCCTGTGCTATATGCAATGATAGTCGGGGGACATCCTATAACAAGGATTATGAATGATGTTGATATTGGAGCAGAAAGGGCTATTGCAGCTTCTGGAATACCCATTGACTGCGCCATTGGAATGGTTATAGGCAATATAAGGGCAGTTGCCGCTGAATTAGACATAAAGCTCGACATAATAGCGCCAATAAGCCCAGCACCTGCGAATACCACTACCCAACTCTGACCCTCAAGCATCGGAAGTACCTGACCTGCAAGCCACTTGCCAGCCCCAGTTTCAAGCATTGCCATACCTAATGAAACACCAGCACCAAATACAACCCATGACTCCCATGGAAATTTTTTTATGACCTCATTAAAGCTGACAAGCTTAAATCCGAATATCAATGCCAAAACACCAGCTGCAACAACACTATAGTGTACCTTTGTTAGATCCGTGAGGCTCCAGAGTATAAATGCCAATGAGAAAAATACGATAATACCTTTTTCCTTTCCGCTCATAGGAGGAAGCTTTTCAGCGGTAAGAGATGCAGGCAGTTCCTTAACCTTTGGTGGATAAATAAGATATACAACTATCCATGTGGTAACCGCCGTTAAAATGGCAAGGGGAAAATTCCTCATTGCAAACTCTATAAAGCCCATTTCATAGCCTGTAACCTTCTTTAAGGTCTCTACCATAACAGGGTTTCTTCCTCCTCCCAATAATGTTCCAAATCCACCTGCTGATGCAGCAAGAGGAATGAGCAGGATAAAGAATTTGCTCAGGTTATTGCTTTTTTGAGGAGTAATACCCATTGCTGCAAAAACAGGCAGAAAGCTGAATAAAAGTATTATTGTTATTGTCGCGTCATGAAATATAGTTGAAAGTATAGTCGCTGATATTGCGAGAATAAAACTCAATTTCTTTACATTCGTTCCTGCTGCCCTTATTATTAGATGAAGTATCCTCTTTGCAATACCTGCCTCATTCAATATAACTCCGAACATCATAATCATAAGAACAAACATAACTGCAGGGCTCGCAAAAGGCTCCCATGCCTTTGCAGGAGTCTGTATTTTAAAAAGTATTAAACTACCTCCCGCAAGAAGACCTGTTACGCCGATAGGCAAGGCCTCTGTAACCCATAAAAGTATAACTGTTGTAAGCAATGCCAAAAACCTATGAGCCTGCACCGAAAGGCCATCTGGTGTGGGTAAAAATGCTATTCCAAGACCTACTGCAAGGGATATAATAATACCAAAAATAATAGATTTATTTGACTTTTCTGGGACTTCTGGGTGCTCCTCAATCTCTGGGGCAACATGGATCTCCTGAGGCGGCTCCGGCAATCCACCCCTTTTCTCAATATCCTTTGATTCATCTGCCATATCTTCCTCCTATTTAATATGTCTAATTTTTATTATGCTTCAAGGACTATATTTGAAATCTCATCAAATGCCTCAAGCATCCTTACAACGCCCACGAGCTTTTTGTTCTCTAAAACAGGCAGAACCACCAAATTTTGATGAACCATTAAAAATGCTGCCTTTAAAATAGAATCCTCTGGTGAAACGAATGTCTTTACAGGAATCATGATCTCACTGACAGGTTTTTCAGCCAACTCCTTTGCTTGTGAACTAAATAGGTTTGCCTCAAAACTAGTTAACGTATCTTCATTTACATATGCAATTTCTGCCTCTTTAATAGTTACATGTTTCAATTTTGGCTCAAGCCCTTTTATTATATCCCTTGGCGTAAGTGTTCCCATAAGATTGTACTTTTCATCAAAAACCAGCACAATCTGTGGAAAGACACTTTTTTTAGTTTCAACAAAAGATTTTTTAATTATCCCCATTGCCTGCTTAATTGTAAACCAGTGGGGAATGTGAGGGAACTCAAATACATCGATCATTAGCTCTTTTACACTTTTACTTTTATACATTATGCCTCCTTTTACCAATGATCATAATCATTGGTTAATTAATAATCGCTTATTAAATAAAATTATAAAAAAGTCCTGCTATCCCTCTTTTCCTTTATTTTCTGTCAAATTCAACATATAATTTAAACCTGTCTGGCCTTTTTATTGAACGATTATACTGTATCTGATTTTCTCCTGAATAGAAATGCTGTTCTAAAAGTAATGCAGCCGATCCCTCAGGCTGCCCTAAAAGC
>FMJZ01122266.1_pt1 | contig 10837 bp, 10 predicted proteins | sample 1987881 | NCBI WGS metagenome assembly FMJZ01 (sample SAMEA4378227, study PRJEB15110) | soil metagenome | biome: soil; feature: Field; material: Soil | place: India | collected 2015-03-11 | depth 0 m | reverse complement strand
AAGTTGGAAAATAAGTTGCTATTTTCAAGTTGGAACGACATATGATATGAACGGCAGGATACCGCTTGAAAGACTCAGAGCGTTGAGTTACAATATTGATGAAAGATTTGTAATGTTTCCAGTAGTTCTATTGGACCAAATAATCTCCGACTATGTTTTAAGGATACCTGGTAACGATGTATTGACCACGGACATATTGCCAATTTCACCTTAATAAATATAGCAAAATTAGGTTTAAAAGGTATACAAGGAGAATGAAGATTGCATCTAAGGATAATAGCAGATATTTCTTCTCTGCCCGATAAGTTAGACTGATTATTACTATCGCCATGATAACTATCCCCGACAACGCCGCGATTATGTGATTTTGACTTACCATGGTTAGTATAGAACCTTTTTTATAAATTAAATCAATAATCCCCAGGATCGCAATGTTAAATATTGTGCTGCCCATTAGATTACCAAGTGCTAAATCTACCGCCTTACATCTTAACGCACCAAAACAAACGACTGTTTCAGGCAGGGATGTGGAACAGGCAATCAATATATTACCCACAAATGTCTGCCCAAGTCCAGTCATTTCAGCAATATCTTCACCAATCTTAGGAAGAAATATTGCTGCGATAATAACAAGAAACGCATTTATTGTAAATAGTCTAATTGCTTTATTTAGTGTTATCTCAGGGTAAAGCTTAATATTTTGATGATTAAGATTTTCAATGATCTTCTTTTCGTACTGGAAAGTCAATTTCATTGCAAATATATATATAACAATAAATATAAAACTATTCAGACCAACCCAGCCAAATCCCGGCATATTTTTTTTCAGAAATAGACTAATAATGACAATACTTAATTGCAATATGCCAAAACTTCCAGAAATTATGTGTCCTGTCTGGGCAAGGCTTGAAATTGGCATTTTAGGATAAAATAAGTCAAGGAAGGCAATTATTAATAGATTAAAAACACAACTACCAATCAAATCACCCACGGCAATATCGGGTACCTGAGCATAAGTAACAGCACTGATTGAATTTACCATTTCAGGAAGGGATGTGATAGAAGCAACTAAAACGAGTCCAATCAAGGTTCTTCCAAGCCCGCTTTTTTCTGCAATCACATCGCTATAAAATGAAAGCCTTGTCCCGGCAAAAAAGATTATTCCAGTACATAAGAGAAAACCTGTAATTAAAAAAACCATAGAGTGATTATAATAATTTATGCTATAAAGTCAATACAACTTCTTGACTCTGCATCTAATTTAGTTATAATAGATACATATGACCTCATCGCTATTGGTTTTGTTTTTATTTAATCAATATTTTGGGCAGAACAAAATACAATATCGTGATTTCAATTTCAAAATTCTATCCAGCGAACATTTTGAAATTTACTTTTATGATGGCGGGGAAACGATTGCCCACTTTGCTCAGGATGTGCTTGAGGATGGCTACGAACAATTGCGTAAAGATTTTGGCATTGAGGTTGAATTCCGTATTCCAGTAATACTTTATAATTCCCCAAATCATTTTTCTCAGACCAATGTTACCCTCGAATTGATTGAAGAATCAGTGGGCGGTTTTACTGAAATTTTAAAAAATCGCATGGTCATACCATTTAATGGTGATTACGAAGAATTTCGTCATGTGCTTATTCACGAGTTAACGCATGTATTTCAGTTTGTAATTTTCTTCCCTTCAAAACTTGAGGCGATATTGACGGGCGACTTTTTTTATTCAATCCCACTATGGGTAATGGAGGGATGTGCTGAATTTTTCTCCCAGGGCTGGAATCTTGAAGCGGATATTTATATGCGGGATTTAATTATGCATAATCGGGTAATTCCATTATCGGAGCTGGGCAATTATGGTGGATATATCATATATAAAGAAGGACAGGCATTTTTTCATTATGTATCTATTAAATACGGCAGGGAGAAGATGAGCGAATTCATTCACCTTCTCAAGGCGAAGAAAAATCTGGAAAATGCCTTTGTCAGCGCCTTTGGTGTCAGCGTTGATGAATTCAATAAACGCTGGATCAAATTCTATCAATTGCAATACTGGCCTAAAGTTAAACTTTCAGAAAATTTTGAAAACTTTGCACGCGTTGTCTATGATCATAAAAAGACCCGTTCTTTCTATAATACATCTTCTTCAATATCTCCAAATGGTGATAAAATTGCATTTATTAGTGACCGTCAAGGAAATGTAGATTTAATTGTAATATCCAGTATTGATGGGAGAATTCTGAAAAGGCTTATTCGTGCGGAATATTCTTCAGGATACGAGGGTTTACATCTTTATCAGGGTGGCATTACCTGGTCGCCGGACGAGAAATATATAAGTTTTGCTGCCAAGGCGCAAGGTGAGGATGTTCTTTATATGGTGAATTCAAAAAACGGCAGGGTGTATAAAAAATTTAAATTGAAGCTTGATGGCATATATTCCCCCAAATTTTCATCAGATGGCAAAAGGATTGTATTCAGCGGCCTTAAAGATTCATATCTTGATATCTATCAAATTGACATATCAAACGGGAATATTGAGAGAATAACAAACGATATATATACCGATAAGTTTCCTGCTGTTTCCAATGATGACAGAATACTTTTTGTGTCAGACCGTCCGGACTCTAATGAAAATTATCATTATGGTAGTTATGGTGTTTTCTTGAAAGATGGAGATGATATTAAAAGACTCACCCCACGCGCAACCTATATAGCCTGGCCTTTTTTCAATGCTGACACAGGTATTTACTTTATTGCTGATTATGACTCAGCCTACAATCTTTATTATCTTTCGTTAAATGAAAACAAAATAATAAAAAGAACAAATATTCTTACAGGAATTTATTATCCTTCTATTTCTAAGGATCTTCAAAAAATTGCCTTTGGATACTATAATGACTATGGCTATGATATCTGTGTTGTGAAAGAACCGCTCAAGCGAATGATTGAATCTGATACATTTGAAACAGAAATTGCTGAAAATTCATATATTTCCGGAGAACCTGACAGGGAAAAAGTTAGAAAGTATCGTCTGAAATTTACACTTGATTATATTGTAGCAAGCGCTTCTTATTATACACCACTGGGTTTTTCAGGAATGACCCAGATAGCCTTAAGCGACATCCTTGGGGACCATCACATTCAGTTCAGCACTGATTTTTATGGGAGTTTGACTTCTTCTGATATATTTTTTGTTTACTGGTATTTAAAGAAAAGAATGGACTTCGGTTTTGCCTTCTATCAGTATCTAAACTACTTTGCTACAGGTAATGACCTTGTGATATGGCGTTATCTTGGTATTGGCAGTATGGTTCAGCACCCATTTACAAAATTTTTGCGAGCCGAATTAGGACTTTATAAATACAAAATATATGAAACAAAATGGCTTGATTTTTTTGACGATTTTTATTCTGACAGATATGTAGCCACTTCTTATAATTTCACTTATCCTGAACTTTCTATTATTTTTGATAATGCGAAATGGGGTGATACAGGTCCCATAAATGGTGTGCGCACACGGATAACAGGATATACTGCAATATTAAGTGATTTTGATATAAAGGTTGGGATCTTTGATTATAGACGTTATTTCAGGTTGTCTCCCAGAGCGAGTTTTGCTACCAGGCTTGTATTAGCGGGGAATTTTGGTAAGGATGATGAACTCTGGTCGATTGGCGGTCCAGGTTCAATCCGGGGATTTGATTATTATACATTCACTGGAGCGGATTTAGGATTTTGCAACTTTGAATATCGGTTCCCATTCATAGACCGTCTCAGACTGGCATTCCCTTTACCTATGGAAATCAAAAATATCAGGGGAGTTCTGTTTGCTGATTTTGCCGGGGTATATTCTGATTCATTTAGTGTCTTTGAATCAGCTGAGGGTATTCTACCCGTTCGCCTCAAAGATGTAAAGATGGGGCTTGGATTTGGACTACGATTTAATCTACTTTTTGCAATTTTCAAACTTGATTTTGCCCGTTCAAATGACCTCCAAAACTGGGTCGATGAAAAGGGTGAACCTTCAAAATGGAAATTTTATCTGACAATCGGTCCTGAGTGGTAATGGGGTCAGGTCTTAACCATTAACAAATATGGCGCGCCCCTTGAGAATTGAAATTGAAAATGGGTTATATCATGTTTTTGCACGAGGTATTGAGAAAAGGTCAATTTTTAGAACATCAAAAGATTTTCAAAAATTTTTAGAGATAGTTGAATCTACTATCCATAAATTTAAGGTTTCTATTTACGCATATGCCTTACTTCATAATCATTATCATCTACTATTAAAAACTCAGGAAGCTAATTTAAATGCTGTAATGCATTATATCAATACATTTTATGCTGGTTACTTCAATTACAAATACAAACGGGTTGGTCACTTGTTTCAAGGACGATACAAAAGTATTTTAGTAGAAATTGATCGATATTTTCTTGAACTCACTCGCTACATTCATCTCCAGAGTGTAAAAAAAGGAATTATTAAAAATCCTGTAGAATATAAATGGACAAGTTATCAAAGTTGTGTTCTTGGAACTAAAAGCTTTATTGATAAAAGATGGTTATTTGAGTACTTTGGCCAAAATGAAGAGTATGCCCGTAAGGCGTATCGAAAATTCGTTGAAGATAAATTAGAAAATTACACTTTTGAGCCTTCTGAATCTGCATATAAAGGAGTCATTTTAGGTAGTCCTGAGTATATTGAAGAAATTAAAATGAAAATTATAGTCCCCAAGAGAATTTCAGAAGAGATTTCATATCACCAGAGATTAAACGAGATTTACACCAAAGGAAAAATACTTGGAGTCATTAAAAACTATTTTAAAATAACTGATGAAGACTTGAAAAACAGAAATAAACGACTGGCTATATATCAGAAGATTGCGATTTATTTTTTAAAGAAATATACAGGGCTGAAATTAAAAGAGATAAGCGAAATTTGTGGCGGCATACATAATGTTGTTGTCTCAAGAATGTATAAAAAAATATCGATATTAAAAAAAGAAAGAGAAGAAAAAATATCAAAATTGATAACGGAGATAGAGAAAGAAATGAATAGTACCGATGTGATGGTTAATGGTTAAGACCTGACCCCATGTTAATCTTTTTGATTTCAATTTCTATTGGGTGTGTTAAAGAGCAGAGGTGTGTTGTATACTTCTGGCATGTGATGGGGGGACCGATTGGAAGAAAACTTGAGGAGATGGTACAGGAGTTTAACCGATTGCACCCTGAGGGTGAAATAAAATCTGTCCAGATGGGTTCCTATGATGCCCTGGCACAGAAACTAATGGGTGCTATTGCTTCAAATTCACCACCAACCATCGCTCAAATGTATGAATCCTGGACCGATCAATTTCTAAAAATAGGATACCTGGAACCCCTGCAGAATTTTATTGATCAGGATTCTTCTTTTAATATTTTGGATTTTTTCCCGGTATTTATTGAAGATAACACCTTTGATTCAATAATTGTTACTCTTCCTTTTAATAAAAGCCTGCCTGTATTTTATTACAATGCCACAATCTTTGATTCAGCAGGTATAAATAAATTCCCCGAAAACTGGATTGAATTCCGAATTGCCTGCGAAAAATTGAGAAATTTAAAAATCTTGCCTACATCCTGGCCTATTGATGTCTGGTATTATGGGTCAATGGTATATCAGGAAGGAGGCGAGTTATTCAATCACAATACAAAAAAACCAATGTTTCATACTGAATCAGGTGTGAAGGTGTTAGAATATCTCGTGGATTTGGTAAAAGATAGTTTGTTCTCTCTCAATCCTGGATTTCAACGTCAGGATGAATTCTTAAGTGGCAATGTAGCAACAATCCCTGCTTCAATCGTCTCCTGGGCGTTCTTGAAAGGTAGGCCAAAATTTAAAATGGGTGTGGCACCGTTCCCCTGTGGAAAAAATAAAAGAGTTGTGATCGCCGGAACAAACATTGGAATGTTTAAAAAAGCCCGTCCCGAACAGAAAAAACTTGCTTGGGAATTTATCCGATGGTTTTTAGAACCTGAGCAACAGATAAAATGGACCAGGGCAAGTTATTATCTTCCAACGAGGCAGAGCACAACAAAATTACCTGAATTTAAGGAGTTTCTCAAAGAAAATCCCAACTATGAAAAAGTTATTGCACAACTTGAATTTGCAACTACTGAGCCGAAAACAAAAGAATGGTTCACCGGCAGAATATATTTGAACGAAGCCCTTGAAGAGGCAATGCGTTTAGAAAGGACGCCTGAACAGGCCCTTAATAACGCTGCAAATAGGTTTCTTGTTGATCTGGAGTGATTATGGAGTTTAAACCTGCGAGGCTCGATACACTGTCATTGGTAACATCAATAATAACGAGTATATTACTGATCGGCTTATCATTCTTCTTTTTAGTAAACCGTATCCCATATGGATGGAGTTACAGTTTGTTGTTGATTTCCATAGTCTTGGTGAGCTATCTTTTAAGTCCAAAGATTTATTATATACACGGAAGGCATTTCATCATTGAAAAAGTTATCGGCACAAAGATTTTGATTCCTATGAACGAAATAGAAGGCATTTTTGAAATTGACGATTTTTATAAATTAAAACCCATTAGGTCAATGGGCAATGGAGGATTATTTGGTTATTATGGTATTTATACTACAAAAGATTATGGGAATATCAAATGTCAGCTAACAAGGTTAAAAAAAATCTTGATTATAAAATCAAAACAGGGATATTATGCGATTTCACCCGAAAAACCTAAACAGATATTGGAATGGTTTATATCAATAAGTGGACCAACATTAATTAATAAAATTACTGAGCCAAGGCTGGTAGAAAAGAAGGCAAGTCCATTAATACTGTTAGTTCCGTACACAATCTTCACGCTGACATTGATAATGATTATTTTGCTTTATCCTCAATTGCCTGATAGGATTGCAATCCATTTTGATTTCAAGGGAAATCCCGACGGCTGGAATCCCAAGATTTCATTTTTTTATTTCGGAATCATTCCCCAGTTGATTGTAACATTTATATGTATAATTTTCTTTTTTGCAATGAGAAATATATACCACGAACCAATGCCGATTTATCTTTTGATAATCATGATTTCATTTGTCCAGCTCATAGTCGCCTATGCTACATTTGATATATACTGGTTTAATATGCATCAGTCCCATTTTCTCCCCATGGGGTTCGTATTTATCTGTTTTACAGGAATAATTTTGATTTTCCTGTTTATTTATTATCGGATTTTGACAAAAAAGAAAAACCATAATAGATAGCGTTGAAAACCTTGTTTCAATTTTAGGGTATTACAAATAAATATTACTACTTGAAAATTTCTTTTCCCTTCCCAATGATTTTATTCAATTGTTCTCTGAAGTAATCACTGCTTTCCACGATATGTTTGGGGATTTGCTGACAATAATATTCCCAGGAACGTTTTATCTCAGAACCAAGAAGTTGCACAAGTGTTCCGTCGCGCAAACCCTGTTCTACTTTTTCCTGATTATACAGAACAAGGTCTGAGGCGAGTGCCTTGGCAAGCCTTCTTGCCCTTTCATGCCATTTTTTGTCTTCTTCACTCATTTCGGGCTGGGGTGGTGGAGTGGGTTTTGAAATAACTTCAACCTGTGAAGTAACTGGTCTTTCAACTGGAGGTGGTTCAGGAATCCCTGTCTCTGGTGGAGGTGTAACAGGAGGCTCTGGAACAGAGACTTGCGTCGGCGCTTCAACCTTAGGCGCAGGTGGTGGTTCTACTTTTGGTGGTGGGGGTGGAGATTTTACCTCCGGCGTTTCAGGTATTGGTTGAGGGATTTCTTTTTTTATTAAAATCACATTCTGACATTTTGGACATTTAACCTTCACACCACTTGCAGGAATTTTATTCTCATCAACATTATATTTTGAATGACAATGTGTGCATTCAACAATCATTTTTTAACTCCTTTACAATCTTCAGGCACTGCCTTTTGAGTTGCCGAAGCGTGCCGTTATTTTCTATAACATATTTTGCTGCCTTCGCCATCTCGGACTCTTTTTTCTGGTTCTCCAGTATGGAGTAGAATGTCTTCTTTGGTATTCCTCTTTTTTGTGCCCTTTTTTTCTTGATGTCAGTCGCCGCTTTAACAAGAATTGGATAGTCAACTTTTTTCAACAATTCTGGCCAGTCAAAAAGGAGTGCCGCATCAATAACCACCATTCCATAATCTATGCTATCAATCTTTTTTTTTATCTTTTCAATCAATCTTGGATGCGAAAGATTATTAAGAATCTTCAGAGATTTTTGATTAGAAAAGACGATACTGCGCAGTTTTTTTCTATCAATTTTTCCCCCTGAGAATATATCTTTGCCAAAATGTGATTTTAATTGATCGGCAATTTCTGGTAATACATTTTTTCCAATGCGATCAGCAGAAATATATCTCATTCCCAAAGACTGGAAAATCTTTGCTACGGTGGTTTTTCCTGAACCAATGTTTCCAGCCACCCCGATCACCACTTTATTTTTTTTCATCAAAAAGTTTCATTCAATAAATCTCTTAAAACAAAGCGTTGTGTTATGCCCACCAAACCCCAATGAATTTGAGAGTGCATAATCAATCTTTGCCTTTTTTGATACCTTTAATACAAAATTCAAACCCTCACATTCAGGATCAGGGTTCTCAAGATTTACTGAGGGATGAAGGATTTGTTCATAAATTGATAAAACCGTTACAAACGCCTCAATTGCACCTGCTGCACCAAGGGTATGACCAATCATTGATTTGGTTGAATTTAGATAAATCTTTGAAGCATGGGAACCAAAAAGGTCTTTTATCGCCCTTGCCTCAAATTTATCATTTAAATCTGTTGATGTGCCATGGGTGTTGATATAATCTATCTGCTCTTTCTGGCATCCTGCTTCTTTTATCGCCCTTTCCATTGATCTACGTGCACCCTCGCCTTCGGGTGAAGGTGCAGTTATGTGATAACCATCGCCGGTCGCACCAAAACCAACGATTTCAGCATATATCTTTGCGCCACGTCTCTGGGCAAACTCTAATTCTTCCAATATTAATATTGCTGCACCTTCGGCCATTACAAAGCCATCCCTTGCCTGGTCAAAAGGTCTCGAAGCCTTCTGGGGTTCATCATTCCTTCGTGAAAGTGCGCGCATATTACTAAATCCTGCTAATGCAAATGGTGTCACTGGTGCCTCAGCACCTCCGGTGACAACCACAGAGGCATTTCCTAATTTTATTTCCCTGAATGCCGTCCCGATGGCATGGGCACCAGAGGCACAGGCGGAAACGGTAGTATAATTTGGACCTTTCAAACCATAATGTATTGCAACATAACCAGAGGTCATATCAGGAATCATCATTGGAATCAACAACGGTGATACCCTTCCCGGCCCCTGATTCATATATTTGATATGCTCTTCTTCCCAAGTCAACAAACCACCAATCCCTGAGCCAATGATGACGCCGATATCGGTCCTGTCATATTTTTCGAAATCAATCTGGGCGTCAGTAACTGCTTCAATTGCAGCCCACAGGCATAACTGAACGCATCGGTCAAGTCTTTTAATTGTCTTGGGATCAATTGCTGTTTCTGGTCTAAAGTCCTTCACTTCACCGGCAATCTTTACTGTATGCTTTGATGTGTCGAAAGATTTTATTAAATCAATACCACTTTTCCCTTGGAGCATATTATCCCAGGTCGTCTTAACATCATTTCCCAGAGGCGTTATTACACCAAGACCAGTTATTACAACCCTTTTCATTGTGATTTTAGTTTATCTTCAAGGTAGGCAAGCGCCTTACCTACAGTATCAATTTTTTGTGCATCTTCTTCGGGAATTTGAATATTGAATTTCTCTTCAAATGCCATTATCAGCTCTACGGTATCAAGTGAATCGGCACCGAGGTCCTCAATAAACTTTGCATCGGGATTTACCTTTTCTGGTGGAACATGTAATTGTTCCACAATGATATTGCGGATTTCATCAAATATTGCCATTTTATCTCCTTTCTTTTTTACATTACCATTCCGCCATCAATGGCGATTACCTGACCAGTAATATAATCAGCCTGGTCCGAGGCTAAAAATAGTGCGAGGTTTGCCACGTCTTCAGGTTTACCAAACCTGCCCAGGGGAATTAATTTGAAATAAGTCTGTTTTATTTCTTCAGGAAGTTTTTCTGTCATCCTTGTTTCAATAAACCCCGGGGCGATTGCATTCACAATGATATTTCTTGAGGCAAATTCCTTGGCGCAGGATTTTGTGAATCCTATGATGCCTGCCTTACTTGCTGCATAATTTGCCTGTCCGACATTACCAATCAAACCGATTACTGAAGCAATATTAATTATTTTGCCAAAGCGCTGTTTCATCATATATTTGACAACCGCCTTTGTCACAAGAAATGTCCCGGTAAGATTGATATTTATTACCTTATCCCAATCATCCTTTGTCATACGCACCAGCAATCTATCGTTGGTGACACCCGCATTATTCACTAATATATCAATCTTTGCAAAATTGTTTGCTATTTTCTCTATAGTCTCATTAACAGATTGTTCGTCCGCGATATTTATATAATAAAAATGAGCCTTCGCACCCATACTTATTGTTGTTGCTTTGCCTAATTCTTCATCCACATCGACAACGATTACAACCGCGTCATTTTCAATAAATTTTTTCGCTATCGCTGCCCCGATTCCAGCGGCACCACCAGTGACAATGGCTATCTTGTCTTTAAGCACCATACTCAATTTTATTTAAAATAAAACAATTGTCAAGGTGTCTGTGCAGAGGGTAGTGTATAATAAAGTGTGTAAATTTCTCTTGAAAAA
>FMJZ01008524.1_pt1 | contig 10853 bp, 9 predicted proteins | sample 1987881 | NCBI WGS metagenome assembly FMJZ01 (sample SAMEA4378227, study PRJEB15110) | soil metagenome | biome: soil; feature: Field; material: Soil | place: India | collected 2015-03-11 | depth 0 m | reverse complement strand
TTGGTTGGGGACGGGCGGCTGCGAGCCGCCCCTACGATGATCCTACGCAGGAAAGGTCACACCCGTGATCTCTCTGCAGATGTTGAGCAACCGCTCTTGCAGCGCAACGTCGCCGGCTTGGGGAGCGTAGGGTCTTTCATGCCGGTGATAGAAATACCGACCGCTCACGTGCGCGGCGCGGTCATCGCTCGTCGCCAGCCACACCTGGGTCTCGTATCCTTGCTGAAGATCGTCCGATGCACCCGGCCCGCCCATCTTGGTGGGCACCCAGCCCGGATCGACGGCGTTGGCGTACACATCCGGCCATTTGCGCGCCGCTGCCATGCATAACATTGTGACATAGAGTTTCGAATCGGAATAGCTGACGCGACATTGATTGCTGGCGAGCTGATCCAGATTTGCGCGTCCTTGCAGATGCATACCTGAACTCAAGTAAATCAGTCGCCTCGGTCTTTGCATCAGGCAAGTGAGCAGATAGGGCGCCAGAGCATTGACGGTAAACACTGTTCGTGAGGGCGCTTGATAGACGCCGGCGTTGTGGATCACTGCGTCAAACGCTCCTAATGCGTTCGCTTCATCGGCAAGGCGTTTGGTCGCCTCAATGTCAGACAGGTCGCCCACAAGGGCGAGCCGGGCGCCGGGAACTTGTTGATGTGCATATTGGGCGCGTTCGGCGTTGCGCGCATGGAGGACAACCTCGTGGCCCTGAACGACCAACGCCTTCGCCGCGAATTGGCCTAGCCCGTCTGCCGAGCCGGTGATGAAGATTCTTGCCATCTGCATGAACTCCCTAGAATTCGATCATGGCTTTGATTGCCCTGCGCTCGTCCATTGCCCGATAACCTTCGGGTACGTTCTCGATGCCGCCGACAAAATCAAAGACGCGACCCGGCTCAATTCGCCCTTCCAGCACATCGGGGATCAGGACATCGAAGTAGGCGCGCGAAGGGGCAGGGCCGCCGCTGATGGTGAGATTCTTGAAGAAGGTTGGGAAGAGCGGCGGGATGCCAGCATAATGGGGCACGCCCACGCGACCAATTGCGCCGCCAGGCCGGGCGATGTTGACCGCAGTCTGCATCGCCAGCTCGTCGCCGACGCACTCCAGCACCGCGTGTGCGCCGTAGCCGCCGGTCAGTCGGCGCACCTTCTCGATTGCCTCCTCGCCACGTTCGGTGACGATGTCGGTGGCGCCAAACGCTTTGCCCAGCTCCAGGCGTTTGGGCTGGCGCCCCATCAGGATGACCTGCTCGGCGCCAAGCCGCCGCGCGGCGATGACCCCGCACAGTCCAACCGCGCCATCGCCAACCACCGCCGCGATCTTGCCGGGACCAACCCGCGCCGTGACAGCAGCGTGATGGCCGGTCGCCATCACGTCGGTAAGTGTCAGGAGCGAAGGCAGCAAGGCCGTGTCCGGCCTCACCGGCAGGCGGTAGAGCGTGCCGTCGGCCAGAGGTACGCGCACCGCTTCTGCCTGCCCGCCTTCCAGGTCGATATTGTCCCAAAACTTGCCCTGCACACATGAAGTGTGCAGCCCTTCCCGGCAGAAGGGGCATGTGCCATCGGACACAGCAAAGGGTGCGGCAACAAAGTCGCCGCGCTTGAGGGTGCGCACTTCTGAACCGACAGCCTCGACGATGCCGATGAATTCATGCCCCATTCGGTTTCCGGCCGGACGAAATTGACCGTACCCTCGATAGGGCCAGAGATCGCTGCCGCAGATGGCGGCGCGGGTGACGACGACCAGCGCATCGGTGGGTTCGATGATGGTGGAATCAGGGACGTGTTCAACCCGGACATCGCCGGGGCCATACATGATCGTTGCGCGCATAATATTCTCTCCTAGAAAGTATTCATGACGCAAAGGCGCAGAGGTGCAGAGAAAACGCAGAGAAATGCCAGCATACCTTGCTGTTTTTCCTCTGCGCCTTTCTGTGTCAGAATTGGCGGCTCTTGAACCAGTCTCTTAAAGTTCAGCTGCGGCTAGGATGATCTCCTTGCCAAAGGTTTCGAGCGGCGTGATCTTGTAGGCATCCGGCATGTTGAAAATGGCGTGGGTGAAGCCCATGGCCGCCAGCGTCTTGATCCGTCCGATGATCTCCTCCGCCGTATCACCGCCGGAAAGATGCACGGTGCAGAGCGAGGTCTTCTCGACCGAGTCGTAATCGCGGCCCAGCGTCTCGCAATGCCGCTTGAGATCATCGAGCGCTTTCTGCATGTTCTCCGCGCCGACCCAATCACCGATGTTACAGGCGTCGGCATATTGCGCCACCATGCGCAAGGTTTTGTTGGGCCCGGTGCCGCCGACCATGATGCGCGGATGCGGGGTCGAAAGCGGGCGTGGGTTGTTGGTGATCGCAGGCGCCACAAGATGCTTGCCTGTGAAGGAGACCTCTTCTGCATCGCTGCTCCACAGCGCTTTTGCCAGTTTCAGATTGTCTTCCAGTAGCTCGAAGCGTTCGGCGGTGGAAGGGTAGGGGATGCCAAAACCTCTTGCCTCGTCTTCATACCAGGCCGCGCCGATACCAAGATAGGTGCGCCCGCCGGCGAGAATATCGACCGTGTTCATCATCTTCAGCAGCACGGCGGGGTGGCGATAGATCACACCCGTGACCAGGACGCCGAGATAGGCTTTCTCGGTCAGCCCGGCAAAATAGCCGAGCGTGGAATAGGCTTCCAGCATCGGGTCGGTGTAGGCTTCGCCGAACAAGCCCTTGATCTGATAGAAATGATCCATCACCCAGAGGCTGTAGAATCCTGCTTCCTCCGCAGTGGTGACGATCTCCTTCAGCTTGGGGCGGATCGCAGCCGCGCCGCCGGGATATTTGAAGGAGGGAATTTGTAGTCCAACGTACATGGGTTTTCTCCTATTCGTATGGAAATGGAATCAGTCTACAAGTTCAATCGTTGCAACGAAGTCGCCGGTCTGGCGAATGAGGGCATCGATGGCGTCCGCGCCATCATCGAACTGGCCGAGCCGCACAATGCCGGTGAAGTAGCCAATATCCTTGTACATGAAGACGAGAACACCCGCCGGGGCATAGTAGGTGATGTCGCCCGGCAGCGGATCATCACCCGCGGGCACGCCCTCCATGGTCAATTTCTGCGGCAACGTTGCGAGCTTCTCCTGACGGCCATAATCGCTGAAGGTGAGCGTCAGCGGAAGCTGAGCGACCAAATCGCGCGCTGTGGCGTTGTCCCAGAGCCGTGCAGTCAGCACCGTATCTCCGAAAATCACTCGGATGGGCGTTTCAGTGCTTGCCGCTTCTTCGTTTGCCGGCATCGGCGTCTCTCCTTCCGTGAATTCTTCTGTTGCAGGTGTTGTCAACGACGCATCCGCCGCTGAAGTGGGCGTCGGCGGCGCTGCGATAGCTTCGACGACGGTAGGAGCCTCCATCGGCGCGGCCACGGTTGCTGCAGGCGTTGGCGTCTCAACATCCAACTGTGATGCAGGCATAGGTGTGCAAGCGGCGGCGAGAATTGAGAGAAGAGCGAATGCGCCGACGCGAAGCTGAAGATCAACGTTCATCTGTTTTTTTATCCTGAAATCTCTAAACGGCAATCTCATACCTTCCTTCCGGCAACTCATGCACGGGTTTTCCTACGAGATCCAAGACAACCGGGATCGGCGAGTCAATTACCACCTGCTCCCGGTTTGCGTCGACGGAAATCATGCCATGGGGCGTCGGGACATTCCCTTTTGCCCACTGGAGCCGCCCCAGACGCGGGGCGATGCGCGCTTTCGTGTACCCCGGCGCTGCGGGTGTCACCCCCAGGGTGTAGAAGATCATATCGCGCGTCGGGGTGCAGCTCCAGCCGTGAACATGCGTGCCCCAGCCCCAACACTCGCCGATCGTGTCGTAGCCATCGACAAGGAACTCCGACCAGCGGCGGTGTAAATCGGGCAGGAGATCGGCTTTCCCTGCTTGCGCTACGGCGTCATGTACAACGTAGCTCATAAACGGCTCCGCCAACACGATTTCCCGTTCGGCGTCCCAATCGATCTCATAGATTCCCTGAAGCTGCTTCTGAGTTTTTTCCTGCGAGTATTCTCCCTGTTCGCCGCCGATCCATGAGCGCACCACCAATCGCTCCGGATCGGTGATCACGTCGATGATTCGCCCCCACCGGGCTGCCGGCGCCAAACCGGAGACGATCGCCAAAGCCCCAGCCAGTTGGCTCATTTCCGGACGCCGTTCTCCATCCACGATGTGGTCGATGTAGGAGCCGCGCTTTTCATCCCAAAAGACTTCGAAGCCCATCCGCGCTCTCGTGTACAGGGCTTCAGCCCAGCGTTGGCGGCCTCGATCTTCCAACCAGCCGGCCATTTCTGCGAACTCGCGCAGACCGCGCGCCCATAGCGCAGTCAGCAGGGAGCTTGTGTCATTCACCAACACGCTTGACCAGTCCACCAGATTCCATTCCGTTACATCCTTGAGCACCCCTTCCTGGGTCTGGTAGGAGGCGTACCAGCGCAGTATGCGTTCCGCAATAGGCATCAACCCGGCGACGAAATCACGGTTCCCGCTGAAACGGTAGCAGTTGTAGACGCCGTGAATCCAGTGCAGCGCCCAGTCGGGAATGGTGAAAGCGCCCTTGGCCTCGATCTCGCCCACGACGCTCATCGGCAACATGCCGTCCGATCGCGGAGAGGCGCCCAGGGTCAGGTAATGCCAGGCCAGCCGCCAATCGCTGTTTGTCGCCAGATGAACCATTTGATGGACGACGCCATCCCCCACCCAGGCGCGCTGCTCGCGCGTCGGACAATCGATGAATGCGTCGTGCGAGCAGAGTTGCACCGTGCGCATGCCCGCCGCAAAGATGCGGTTCAGCATTTCATCATCGCAGACGAAGTTTCCGCTCTCCTTCCAGGGATAGAGATGCTCCTGCACGGCAAAACTCTGAAGCGTGACAGGGCCTTGCACGCCATGCACCAGGATATAGGCATAACGAAAGCCGTTTGACTCAAACGCCTGAAAGCAATCGTTGTCTCCGCGGGCGATATAGCGCGCTCCGGAGCGAACGTCGATGTTGCTGGTGGGCGTGATGAGCGGCTCTTCCAGATAAGCGAGATCGAGCACGGCGCCGGCCGGCGCCTGAATCTCGAACGTGACAAAACCCGATACGATGCGACCCATATCAAGGCTTAGCCGGGCAATTTTATTGGACGATACATTCACCGTGACAGGCAAGTGCGCAACAGAAGAGGCGCGCACGGGGCGAAGCGCCGCTGTGGCCCGCACCCGTTTGTTGGGGCTGGCCGTCGATGGGTTCACCGCGCCGTTTAACTCCTCCATCTGGATCGCAGCAGGCGTCTGCAACAGACCGCCAAGCCTGGCGATCGGGCGAGGGTGCAACGGGCCATATGGGTCGGTTGGAGGCTGTGTTCGCGCAAAGCCTCCAATGTGCATGGCGGGAATGACCTGCGCTGCACCCCAAGCGCTGTCGTCGAACCTGGCTTCGCACCAGCTGTGAGGAAAGCGTCGCGCATCGAAAACCTCGACAGGAAGGCCGCCGCCCACCGGATCATCGACGTCGTTGCGCCACTCGTCCGACCATGCATCCACATTTTTGGCTTTCCAGCTTCCATCGCTGACCAGCCAACCTGCTGCTCCTAGATTCGCTTCAAAGACCAGTACGCCGGTTTTGCCCAGCGTAAGATTGGGCGCGGCCGGCATCCAGTAGGAATTCGACCTGCCGTAATGCTTGACGTACACTGCCAGAATGTTTTCGCCCGGCTGAAGGTGGGGGGCGAGATCGAAGAAATCATAGTGCAGTCGTCGCGGTTGACTGCGGATGGGACCGCGAAAGACCTCTTGCTCATTCACGAACAGAACGTATCGCGAATCGGCGGTGATGCGCGCTGGAGCGCGGTGAGGAACCAAGTCGAGATGGAAACGCTTGCGAAAGAGCGCATGGCGCTCCGGCGCGTGTGGATCGATAGCTGCCGCCAACCCTGCAGCGGGCTTGACCGCTTCTTCCGGCGTCCAGATCCAATGACCGCGCCACCGAATCTCAGAAAAGTCACTAGGTGTGATAGACATGGATGATCCCTCTTTTCTAAACTCAATGCATGCCGTTCACACTCTTCACACAGTCGCTCAGAGCAGCCATTGCGCCGTGAATGTCGAACACGGGTGGATTGCTCCCTGCGGTTGGAGCAATGAACAGGCTAATCTCATCGACCAGACCGGCCAGGAGCAGCGCATCCTTGATTACATCTCCGCTGTCTAGCAGCAGACAACGGATGCCCAGATCGCGGTGCAGCGTCTCCAACGCCCCTTCTAGATTGATCTCGCGCTCCCCGGCGAAGATATAAGAGACGCCATCCGCCCGCAGACCGGCGAGATGACTGTCTGCAACCGCCTGCGTCAGCACTACAACGAGCAGGAAGCCGTTCACCTCGCTGCGCCCCCATGCGATCTCGCCGTTAGCGTCGAGCACCACGACCCACGCGTCGGCTTCTTCTTGGGCAAACCAGTTCTCCCGTGGCAACGGCGCTCCTGTGTGCGGCGGATAGGGAGCGTCGCGCAGGGCGAATTCCTGCCCCGTGACCCGTCCCACCAGCCAGGCGTCCCACTCAAGTGCGACAGGCAGCCGCTCGCCCCCCTTATGCTCTTCAGTCAGAGGACGCCGTTGGTTGGGAAAAATGCGCTGATCTACACTTGGCGTCATGTGGCAGATGACATAAGGCCTCATAAACTTCGTATTAGCTCCATGAAAACCGATAGCGTAGCCAGACCAGACCGCCCTCCATCACCTGGCAGCTTTCCAGCGCCAAGCCTATTCTCTTTAGAGCGGCCGGCTCTCCGTGGATGTCAAATACGGCGGGGCCGCCTGGCGTCCCCTCGACGCTAGGGGCGAGGATCAGGCTGAGTTCATCGACCAATCCCGCCTGAAGCAGTGCGCCGTTGGCTGCGCCCCCGCCCTCCAAAAGCAGACGACGAATTCCTAGCTCGCGATGCAGTGTCTCCAGCGCCGTCGTCAGGTCGATCGTCTGCTCCCCGGCGAAGATGTAAGAGACGCCATCCGCCCGCAGGCCGGCGAGATGGCTGTCGGAAACCGCCTGCGTCAACACCACGACGAGCGGATCGCCGCCCACTTCGCTGCGCCCCCACGCAATCTTGCCACCGGCGTCCAGCACTACGGCCCATGCGTTGGCTTCTTTTTGGGCAAACCAGTTCTCTCGTGGCAACGGCGCCCCCGTGTAGGGCGGATAGGGAGCGTCGCGCAGGGCGAATTCCTGGCCCGTGACCCGTCCCACCAGCCAGGCGTCTCCGGCGAGTTCGTTGTGCAGCCGTTCGTATATCCCCCGATCTTCCACCGGTGGATGCCAGCGATTGGGGAGGATGCGTCCGTCCACGCTCGCTATCATGTGGCAGATGACATAAGGTTTCATGATGCTCCCTTTAATATCTGTATGTATCGATTGCCTATGATATGCCTCAGCGCAGATGCCCCATCATGCTGTCTCACTGGATGCGGCCTGCTGCGTAGGCAAAGCGCTGCGTTCTCGAAGTGCAAAGATGGTTGCGGGGAGGGAGAGCAGCAGCAAAGCAGCGCTCACGGCAATCGCACCGAGGGCGCCGCTGGCGTCGATGGCGACGCCGCCCACTGCCGCCCCCAGGGTGATCGCCAGTTGTGTTGCGGCGACGAATAGCCCACCTCCACTTTCAGCGTCTTCAGGCACGGTGCGCGTGATCCACGTGGTCCAGCCGATCGGCACGATGCTGAAGGCAAATCCCCAAAGCGCCACCAACCCCGCCGTCACAAGCGGGTCGCCGCCAAATGTCGTCAATCCGATTGCCAGGACGCACATGAACAGCGGCAAGAGGATAAGTGTTAGCTGCAGGTTACGCGTCAGCATGGCGCCGGCAAGGACAGTTCCTATCACACTTGCAACGCCGAATCCGAGCTGAATCAAAGAAAGCTCACGCACACCCACACCGGTTACGGTTTCGAGAAAAGGTCGCAGGTAGGTGAAATACGCAAAATGTCCGGCGAAGAACAAAAGAACACCCATCATGCCCATGCGAATTTGCGGGCGCCATAACACATGCATCATCGTGGCAAGCCGCGTCCGCCCGCGTGAGGGCATCGATGGCAGCGCCACGAATTGCCACGCCAGCGCCGCTAGGCCTAGCGCCGCAACGCCCAGGAAGACGCTGCGCCAGCCAATGATGCTGCCAAGAACGCTGCCAATAGGAACCGCGGCAATCGAGGCGATGGTTCCCCCGCCAAAGATGATGGAAAGTGCGCGCGGCACGAGCGAGGCAGGCGCCAGCCGCATCGCCACCGCCGCGCAGAACGACCACGTCCCGCCGAGGGCGACGCCTAGCAACATCCGCGCCGCCAGGAGCAGCGCCAGATTAGGTGCAACTGAGACCAGCAGATTCGAGACGATCTGCAGGATCGCAAGGAGCAAGAGCAGAACGCGGCGGTCCAGACTCCGTGCAGCAAAGGCGATGACCAGGCTCGTCACGAATGCGGCCGCCGAGGTGGCCGTCATCGTTTGCCCTGCAAGCCCCTCGCTGATGTGCAGGTCGGCCGCCATCGGCGTCAGCAGGCTGACCGGCAGCGTTTGTGCGGCTGTCAAGACAATCACGCCAAACGTCAATGCAAAAATCGCTCCCCAAGCCGGTTTCACTTTCCCTTCTTCTGCGCCTGAATTCATGTTTTTGAAAGGAGAGGTTGTATCACTCACGCCGACGCCTCATCTCTAGCCAATGAAGTTGATAGCTCTCGAACCCACGTGCCGCAACCCACGCCGGTGATGAACCAGACCTTGCTCATAAAGGTTCTCTGATAGAGTGGTTTTCTTTCCATTCCTCAGTAGCGATCGCCGACCACGGTGATCTGCGCCATTGCGTAGTCAATTGCGCGAAGATCTTCCGCCGTCAGGTGGACATTCAGTGCGCCGAGGTTTTCCTCCAGCCGTTCGAGCTTGCGCGAGCCGGGAATCGGCGCGATCCAGGGCTTCTGCGCCAGCAGCCAGGCCAGCGCGATCTGCGCCGGCGTGGCGCCCTTCTCGACGCCGATGCGCTCCAATAATTCGACCACCACCCGATTGGCCCGAATGGCTTCACGCGTGAAGCGAGGGTTGCGACTGCGAATGTCATTGGGAGCAAAGGTCGTGCTCTCGTCGATCTTGCCGGTCAGGTAGCCGCGGCCCAGCGGGCTGTAGGGCACAAGGCCAATGCCCAGCTCCTCACACGTCGCCAGCACGCCGTTCTCCTCAATGGCTCTCCACCAGATCGAATATTCGCTTTGCAGCGCCGTCACCGGCTGCACGGCGTGGGCGCGGTGAATCTGCTCTGCGCTGGCTTCGGAAAGGCCGAAGTGTTTGACCTTGCCTTCTCGGATCAAATCCTGCACTGCGCCGGCCACATCCTCCATCGGCACGTTGGGATCGGGACGATGCTGGTAGAACAGGTCAATCGCCTCGACGCGCAGCCGCTTGAGCGACGCCTCGGCCACGCGCTTGATCTGCTCCGGTCGACTGTCCAGCCCCACCGTCGGGTGCGGCCCTGTCACCGGGTCGTGTTTGAAGCCGAACTTGGTGGCGACCACCACTTTCCCCTTGAACGGCTCCAGCGCCTCGCCGACCAATTCTTCGTTGGTGAACGGACCGTAGACCTCCGCCGTGTCGAAGAAGGTGACGCCCCGATCCACCGCCGCGTGGATGAGATTGATCATCTCCTGTTTGTCGGTCGGTGTGTCGCCAAAGCTCATCCGCATACAGCCCAGCCCGAGGGCCGAGACGGTGAGTCCACTTTTGCCTAGCACGCGCATTTGCATTGGAGCGCTCCTTGAGGGTGCATCTTCACAGGTTGATGGTGGACGTTGAAACGATCGGCAAACTGTCTGATCTGCTTTGCAGGCGCTGAAAAGCGGATCAACTCATACGCCGCAAAATCGCCGCAATCCTTGAAGGCGGGACGACGTTGCATCGCAGCGTCGCGTTCGGCCCGCAACATCAATTGAATTTCAGGAACCATGGTGAACCTCCCTACCCTGAACTTTTCACAGCCCGTCCATCGAGCTGTGAAATCAATTCGTTTCCCATGGTTCAGTCTAGCGAGTTGCAGAATAAAGTGGTATGCGATTCCTCCAGCATCCTTGTCTGATCCTGCAAACCTTCCCGGAAGGGAGAACCGAGGCGTCGAGCGCACTTACAAAAATGTGGCCTACAACTCCTGACGCGTAGGGCGGAACAGAATCTCGTTCACATCCACCTCCTCCGGTTGGCTGATCACAAAGGCCACCATGCGGGCGAAAGAGTCGGCGGGAATCGCAAACTCTGCATAGAAACGCCGCAGGTTCTCCGCCACATCCGGCTCCGTCACGCTTTCCGGCAGTTCTGTGGCGACGGCGCCGGGGGAGATGACGGTGGTGCGAATGTTGTAGGGCTTGACCTCCATGCGCAGCCCTTCTGAGATCACGCGCACCGCCGTCTTGGTGGCGGCGTAGACGACCCCGCCTGGACGCACCTTGTGTCCCGCCACCGACGACACGTTGATGATGTGGCCGGATTTCTGTTGCTGCATGTACGGGAGCGCGGCGGCGATGCCGTAGAGCACGCCCTTGATGTTCACATCGATCATGCGATTCCAGTCATCGACCTTGAGCCGCTCCAGAGGAGAGTGCGGCATGACGCCGGCGTTGTTGATCATGACGTCGAGCCGTCCATAGCTTTGCACGGCGGCGTCGACCAACCGTTTCACCTGGTCGTAGTCGGTGACATCGGTTGCGACGGCGAGCGCCCTGCCGCCGTTGGCGACCAACTCCTCCGTCAGCGCCTGGATGCGGTCGCCGCGCCGCGCTCCTAGTGCAACGGACGCTCCCTCGGCGGCGAG
>FMJZ01000846.1_pt1 | contig 10859 bp, 10 predicted proteins | sample 1987881 | NCBI WGS metagenome assembly FMJZ01 (sample SAMEA4378227, study PRJEB15110) | soil metagenome | biome: soil; feature: Field; material: Soil | place: India | collected 2015-03-11 | depth 0 m | reverse complement strand
TGTGATGGGTGCCGTGTAGCCCACACCTACTATTTTCAGAAATTCTAAACAACCCCTATGCGTTCAACCCTGCGATTCCTCATGTGCCCTCCCACCCATTATGAGGTGGACTATGTGATTAATCCTTGGATGGAGGGAAATATCCACAAGTCCTCCCGCGATCGGGCACAGGAGCAGTGGCAAAAACTCTACGAAATTATTCATGCTCGGGCAACGGTTGACTTGATTGAGCCGCAGCCGGGCTGGCCCGATATGGTGTTTACGGCGAATGCGGGCTTGGTGCTGGGCGATCGCGTGGTGCTCAGTCGCTTTTATCACCCAGAACGTCAGGGGGAAGAACCTTATTTCAAAGCGTGGTTTGAATCTCAGGGGTATCAGGTTTTTGAGCTACCGAAGCAACTGCCCTTTGAGGGAGCCGGCGATGCCCTCTTAGATCGTGAGGGTCGCTGGCTGTGGGCGGGGTATGGCTTCCGTTCAGAATTGGATTCCCATGCCTATTTGGCGAAGTGGTTGGATATTGAAGTCCTCTCCCTGCGGCTCATGGATGAACGGTTCTACCACCTTGACACGTGTTTTTGTCCGCTGACGGATGGCTACTTACTTTACTATCCTCCCGCCTTTGATGCCTATTCCAACCGCTTGATTGAACTGCGGGTACCAGCGGATAAACGAATTGCCGTTAAAGAGGCTGATGCGGTTAACTTTGCCTGCAATGCCGTCAATATCGATCGCACCGTGATTCTCAACTGTGCCAGCCAAGAATTGCAGTCCACCCTTTCCCAAGTGGGCTTTGAGGTGGTGGAGACACCCCTGACAGAATTTCTTAAAGCGGGGGGTGCAGCTAAATGCTTGACCTTGCGGGTGACCGAACCCGTGCGCGAAGAACTCCATGCCACGGCGACAATTCCCAGTCGGGTCATTCATCTGGAGGGACACCTCCTCGACTCCGGCCTTATAAACCGTGTCCTAGACACCATTGTGGAAAGTGGCGGCAGTTTCCAAGTCCTGCAATTTAATCTTGGTGAACAACGGCAAAGTCCCTCCCAAGCGGATATTCGGGTCATGGCGCCCGATGCCGAGGTCATGGATGCGATCATGGCACAGTTGATCACCCTCGGTGCGATTTTGCCGCCCTCAGAGGTCTGCGATGCCACCCTTGAAACCGTCACCCAAGCGGGGGTTGCCCCAGATGACTTCTATGTAACAACGATTTACCCCACAGAGGTGCGGGTTGCGGGCGAGTGGGTTCGGGTTCAAAACCAACGCATGGATGGGGCGATTGTGGTGCGCTCAACCCCGGAAGGCACGGTGGCGGAGTGTCGCATTCTGCGGGATTTACAGGTGGGCGATCGCGTGGTCGTGGGCGTTGAAGGCATCCGCACGATTCGCAAAACGGAAAGCCAGCGCAGCACCCAAGAGTTCACCTTCATGGGATCAGGGGTCTCCAGTGAACGCCGCGTCGAACTGGTGGTGGAACAAATTGCTTGGGAACTGCGGCGCATCCGCGATCAGGGGGGCAAAGTGATTGTGGTGGCCGGACCAGTGGTTATCCACACGGGCGGTGGGGAGCATTTAGCCAAGCTGATCCGTGAAGGCTATGTCCAAGGACTCCTCGGCGGCAACGCGATCGCTGTTCACGATATGGAGCAAGCCATCATGGGCACCTCCTTGGGGGTAGATATGCAGCGGGGTGTCCCTGTGCGGGGCGGTCACCGTCACCACCTGAAAGTGATCAATACCATTCGTCGCTGTGGCAGCATCGCCAATGCTGTGGCCCAGGGCATCCTCACCAGTGGCGTGATGTATGAGTGTGTCAAGAATAATGTGCCCTTTGTCCTAGCGGGGTCAATCCGCGATGATGGCCCACTGCCCGATACCCTCATGGATTTAATTGTGGCGCAGCGGGAGTATGCCCGCTTGATTCAGGGCGCAAACATGATTTTGATGCTCTCGTCGATGCTGCACTCCATTGGTGTCGGCAATATGACCCCCGCCGGAGTGAAACTCGTCTGTGTGGATATTAACCCAGCGGTCGTCACCAAACTAGCGGATCGGGGTTCTGTGGAATCCGTGGGTGTGGTCACCGATGTGGGGCTCTTCCTCAGCCTGATGGTGCAGCAGTTGGAGCGGCTGAATCGTCCCTATACCCTTGCCTAGAAGCTTTGTAACCAATGGGGTAGGATCGAAAGGGCAATTTTTGTATTCGAGGTCAGCAGTGACAGTTCGTGTTCGTTTAGCGCCGAGTCCGACAGGAAATCTGCACATTGGGACTGCCCGTACCGCTGTGTTCAACTGGCTTTACGCCCGCCATCGGGGAGGGAAATTTATTCTGCGGATTGAGGATACCGATCGCGAGCGGTCTCGACCCGAATATACCGAGAATATCCTTGAGGGCTTGCAATGGCTGGGGCTGGCGTGGGATGAAGGTCCCTATTTCCAGAGCGATCGCCTTGATCTGTACCGCCAAGCAATTCAAACCCTCTTGGACAAGGGACTCGCCTACTACTGCTACTGCACCCCTGAAGAACTCGATGCCCTACGCTCAGAACAAAAAGCCAAGGGCCTAGCCCCCCGCTACGATAACCGTCACCGCCATTTGACCCCAGAGGAGCAAGCCGCCTTTGATGCTGCAGGACGCATCCCCGTCATTCGCTTCAAAATTGAGGACGATCGCCAGATTGAATGGCAGGATTTAGTGCGCGGTCGAGTGAGTTGGCAGGGGGCTGATCTGGGTGGCGATATGGTGATTGCGCGAGCCGCCCCCCGAGGCGAAATTGGCTATCCCCTCTATAACTTGGTGGTTGTGGTGGATGACATTGCCATGGGCATTACCGATGTCATTCGCGGTGAAGACCACATTGGCAACACCCCCAAACAAATTTTGCTCTACGAAGCCCTTGGCGCCACGCCCCCCAACTTTGCCCATACTCCCTTAATTCTCAACTCAGCGGGACAAAAACTCTCGAAACGAGATGGGGTTACCTCCATTTCTGACTTCCGAGCCATGGGGTACCTAGCCCCCGCCTTGGTCAACTACATGACACTCTTGGGTTGGTCGCCCCCTGAAGGAATAGGGGAACTCTTTACCCTTGATCTAGCGGCGAAGCACTTTAGTTTTGAACGAATTAACAAGGCAGGTGCCCGCTTTGACTGGGATAAGCTCAATTGGCTCAATCGCCAGTACATTCAGCAACTAGAGCCAGAAGAACTTTTGGCGGAACTGATTCCCTTGTGGCAGAGGGCAGGCTATGCCTTTGAGGAGGGGAGCGATCGCCCTTGGTTGCTTGACCTTACCCAACTCCTTCAACCCGGTCTCAACACCCTCAAGGAGGCCATTGATCAAGGGGCGGTTTTCTTTGTACCCAGCGTCACCTTTGATGCTGAAGCAATGGCTCAACTGAGCCAACCCCAGAGTGCAACGATCTTGACCTACCTACTAGAGCATTTACCCTCAGAGCCAACGCTCACGGTTGAGATGGGGCAACACCTGATTCAACAGGCCACCAAAGCCGTAGGCGTGAAAAAGGGGGCAACGATGCGATCGCTGCGCGCTGCCCTTACTGGCGCCGTGCATGGACCTGATTTAATGGCCACATGGCAAATTCTCCACCAACGGGGCTGGGATCAACCGCGACTTGCGGCAGCATTGAAACAGGTGCAAACTGCTTCCTAGGGACCAGGGGGGCGATCAAAGATCGTTTGGCTTAAATTAGCCCCACTCAAATTTGCGCGATCGAGATCTGCCCCCTTCAGGTTTGCAGCGGTCAAATTCACATCAATCATATTTGCTCCCTTCATGACCGCATTCTCCAGATTGGCACCACTAAGATTGGCATTGACAAGGTTGCTGAGGGTGAGGCGTGTTCCCACCAGTTGTGCTCCTGCCAAATTGGCATTGACCAAAATCGCTAGGTAGAGACTCGCACGGCTCAAGTTTGCCCTTTCCAAATTGGCGCCAAAGAGATTCGCACCCGCCAGATAGGCTCCCTCCAAATTGGCACCCGCTAAATTCGCCTTAAACAAATTGGCATCCATTAGGTTCGCGCCCCGCAGATCACAGTTGGGACATTGGCGCGTTTCCAAGAGTTGTCGCACATGGGCAGGATTTTCAGCCTTAGCAACTGCTGGTACAACCAATGGGAGGAGGACTAGAGAAAATGCTCCTGCTGGTAGCTTCACTAAAAAACTGGGTTTTGTTAAGCGTTGCATTACTGTCAGTGATTGTTCTTTTAAGTACCTGTTTGCAATCCCATATTTTAGAAAAGGGCTGTACAGAGCGATTAAGACGAGGGTAAATCAAAGAGTAACAATCTTGGCAGGTGGCGGGTTCGGTCATCATTCGCCTGCCAAAGTCAGGAGGACTGGAGCACAAGGTCTTGCTATCAATCTAGCCTAGGCGATCGCCCCAACCCACAAACCAAGTTTTAGTTTGCACCCAATAACCCCTGACGCTGAACGCCACTTGTGCCTAATGGTGCAGGTAACTGGGTACCAAAGGCAGTGCATCCTGAAAAAGAGGTGTGGTCAAGTAGCGTTCACCAAAGCTCGGCTGCACCATGACAATTAACTTGCCCGCATTTTCGGGTCGTTGGGCCACCTGAATGGCAGCGCAAAGGGCAGCCCCACTGGAAATGCCTGAGAGAAGGCCTTCTTCACGGGCTAGGCGGCGACCAAAATGAATGGCTTGATCGTCAGAGACAGGGATCACTTCATCAATGAGTTCGCGTTTGAGAACGGGGGGCACAAAGCCAGCGCCAATGCCTTGAATTTTGTGGGGGCCTGGTTTACCCCCTGAAAGGACGGGACTATTGCTAGGTTCGACAGCGATCGCCTGAAAGCTGGGCTTCTTGGCTTTGATTACTTCTGCCACCCCCGTAATCGTCCCCCCAGTACCCACTCCCGCCACCAAAATATCCACTTGACCGTCCGTATCTTGCCAAATTTCGAGGGCAGTGGTTTCACGATGAATCTTGGGATTGGCGGGATTTTTGAATTGTTGCAGCATGAAGGCATCTTCAAGGGAGGCGGTAATCTCTTCAGCGCGACGAATGGCACCACTCATTCCCTCCGTGCCGGGGGTCAAATCCAGCTCTGCTCCATAGGCACGCAGCATGGCTCGTCGCTCTGCACTCATTGTTTCTGGCATGGTGAGAATCAGGCGATAGCCTTTGGCCGCCGCCACCATTGCCAAGGCAATCCCGGTATTGCCCGATGTGGGTTCCACCAAAACCGTTTTACCGGGGGTAATGAGACCCGCTGCTTCTGCCTCCTGAATCATACTCAGGCCAATGCGATCCTTAACTGAGGCCGCAGGATTCATGCTCTCTAGCTTGACAACAATTTGTGCAACGCAACCTTCCGCTTGGGGAATGCGGTTCAGGCGTACGAGGGGCGTCCGACCAATGAGGGCAGTAATATCAGGGGCAATGTTCATGGGGTATCAATCTCCAATTCAAGACAAAAACCTGAGGAAAATCAGATGAATGTTAGCTCCAGCCTAGATGTAGTACATGACATCTTGCTGGTAGGCCTGCCGCCGATCGCACAAATCTTGAAGCGTATGCTTTCTCAAAACATCATTGGCCGCTGCACAGGCCTCTAGCCACACTGAACGGATCAGGTTACGCTCCAGATCGCCCTTTTCTGGGGGCTTTTGGGCGAGCTTGGACTCCATCCCCTCAATACAGTTGAGCACGTCCAAAATTGAGATTTGCCAAGGTGCTTTTGCCAGCAAGTAGCCCCCTCGTGCACCCCGCTGACTGCGAATCAGCCCCTTGCGGCGTAGGGTCGCCATCAGTTGCTCCAGATAGCGATCGGGAATGTTGTGCAGGGCAGCAATTTGGCGAATTTGTAGCGGCTCCGCTTGTTCATAGGCCGCCGACATTTCCAAGAGCGCCAAGAGGGCGTACTCACTTTTGGCAGACAGTTCCACAAGACGTTTGGTACACGCACGACATTGAGCAGATTGCCCAACCCATAGTATATCCTACTTCTTGATCGGGATTTAGGAGATTCTTAAGAATCTTCACCGTGGCGCAGGTTGCAACCTCGAGAATTCACAGCATTGCGGAAACGCCCTTCAGCCACTTCACTCGAAAAAGCGGCTAGACTTAAGAGAGGCTCTAGCTTCATGCCGACATCTGCCCGATGGTAAGAATTCTGGCCATTGAAACCAGTTGTGATGAAACGGCTGCTGCCGTAGTGCGCGATCGCGCCATTGAAAGTAATGTGATTGCCTCCCAAGTGCGTGCCCATCAACCCTTTGGCGGTGTCGTACCGGAAGTCGCCTCCCGTGCCCACTTGGAAAATATTAACGGCGTGATCACAGCAGCGATGAGTGAGGCCGGCTGTGATTGGTCTGCTATTGATGCCATTGCTGTCACCTGTGCTCCCGGATTGGTGGGGTCGCTGCTCATTGGGGTCACGGCGGCAAAAACCCTTGCCCTGGTGCAGCAAAAACCCCTCTTGGGAATTCACCACCTTGAAGGCCACCTCTATGCCTCCTACTTAGCGGAACCGACCCTTGAACCACCGTTTCTCTGCCTCTTGGTGTCTGGTGGTCACACGAGTCTTATTGGCGTTTATGGCTGTGGCGAGTACCAACTCTTTGGCCAAACGCGGGATGATGCGGCGGGGGAAGCCTACGATAAGGTGGCACGCCTACTGGGCTTGGGGTATCCAGGGGGGCCAGTGCTCGATCGCTTGGCGCAGCAGGGCAACCCAGAAGCCTTTGATCTACCAGAGGGAAATATCCGCCTTCCCGATGGCAAGGTGCATCCCTACGATTCCAGTTTTAGTGGGCTGAAAACCGCAGTGGCACGACTCGTGGAGGAACTGCGTCAAATCCATGATGAATTGCCGGTGGCTGACCTTGCAGCCAGTTTTCAGAAGGCTGTGGCACAGGCCTTGACCAAGCGGGCGATCGCGGCAGCGGTGGATCATGGCTTCAAAACTCTCGCCATTGGGGGAGGAGTGGCCGCCAATTCTGGACTACGACAACGCCTCACTGCGGCTGCTGAACCCTTGGGGCTTCAGTTGATTTTTCCGCCTCTGCGGCTATGTACCGATAATGCGGCGATGATCGGCTGTGCGGCAGTGGATCATTTCCAGCGGGGCGATCGCTCCCCCTTGGAGCTGACAGCCCGTTCACGCCTCAGCTTGCTGGAGATTTCTGCCCTCTATGCAGCCACGCCCCTCGCAGTGAGTTAATCGCAATCGATCCTAAAAAGAACGCCAGTTGACAGACAACAATACTTGGACCCGACGGCCAATTCATCCCCGCTGACAACAGCATGCCAACAATGGCACTGCCCACCCCCACTAGGGCTGCCAAAACCACGTACTGCGAAAATTGCCGACTCCACAGGCGGGCGCCACAGGCGGGAATCACTACAAAGGCACTAATGAGCAATACCCCCACCGTCTTAATCGAGACGGCAACCACCAAGGCCAATAGGGTGATAAACAACAGCCGCTGCATCCCCACCGCCACCCCCCGCGCCACCGCCAAGGCCTCATTCACCGTGATTAACAATTGCACCCGTAACGTGAGCAGGATGAAAATGCCAACAAGGGCGCAGAGCGTGCCACTCATGAGGAGATCCGCTGGGCGCACCGCCAAAATATCGCCAAACAGTAAATTATTCAGCCCCCCTTGATAGCGATCGCTCATACTCAGCAAAATCACCGCCATCGCCAGCGAGGCCGAATAAATAATATTCAAGAGGGCATCCGCCCACAGCCGCGTATGCTCGAGCAGATACGTCACCCCGAGGGCAAACACTACGGCAAAGGGCAACAACATCACTGAGGGATTCAGACCTAGAATAATTCCTAAGCTAATTCCCAGTAGGGCTGAGTGCCCCAAAGCATCACTAAAAAAAGAAAGTTGCCGCAGGATTGTAAAGCTACCGAGGGCACCCGCCATCCCTCCCGTAAAGATCCCTGCCCACAGTGCCCGCTGCATAAAGGGCAACTGCAACAGTTCAATCATTCGTTCCAAAATCATGGGAACTTCTGCTGAGTGCCTGCCAAAGAGGAATAGAAGAATAATATGCTATTGAACGAGGTAGTTGTAAGGATGGGGCTGCGTGTATCGTCTGCTGGCACCTGCCAAAATTAATCTCTTCTTACAAATTGTTGGCAATTGTTTGGATGGCAGTGGCTACCACGAGCTGGTAATGGTCATGCAGGCAGTTTCCCTCATGGATCGCATTGAACTCATCCCTCGGCGCGATCGCCAAATTAAAGTCCATTGCACCAACCCTGCTGTCCCCTGCGATCAACGAAATCTCGCCTACAAAGCAGCGGCCTTACTCCAGCAGCATTTTCCCGATCGCGATGGCGTTGCAATTTTCATCGAAAAACGGATTCCTATGGGGGCGGGCTTGGCCGGGGGATCCACCAATGGGGCAGCGGTACTCGTGGGCTTAGATCTCCTGTGGCAGTTGGGTCTGACGCAAGAGGAATTGCAAACCTTTGCAGCGCAATTGGGGACTGATGTGCCCTTCTGTCTGCAAGGGGGTACCGCCTTAGCCCTAGGGCGCGGTGAACAGTTGACACCCCTAGCGGATTTACAGGGATTAACGATAATCTTAGGGAAGTATCGCTCCCTCAGTGTGGCCACCCCTTGGGCCTATCAAACCTATCAGCAAGAATTCGCCGCCACCTATGCCCAAACCCCCAGCGAGCAGGAAAAAGCCCGCCAAGAGGGGGGATCCGCGACCCTGTTACAGGCCATTCAGCAGCGTGACATCGCCCAATTGGCCGCCAGCCTCCGTAATGATTTAGAGAAGGTGGTGTTGCCCCGCTACCCCTTGGTGGCAGAGTTAAAGGAGCAATTCCTCGCCGCTGGGGCGATCGCCAGCATGATGTCAGGATCCGGGCCAACAGTTTTTGCCCTAGCGCCCTCTGCCGATGAAAGTTACCGCATCATGCAACAGGTACGGCGCGCCCTACCAGATCCCGACCTTGATCTATGGGTATGTGAGTGCTGTCCCCACGGCATTCAGTTAGAGACGCCCTAGGCAAACTCCTCGAGATAATCTTGAATTTCCCGCCGCAGTTGGGGCTGCCGCAACTTTTGCAGGGCACGGTGCTCAATTTGGCGAATCCGCTCCCGACTCAGTCCCAGCAGTGCCGCAATTTCGGCCATCTCAAGGGCAGGCTGCTCCCCTAGGCCATAGCGCAGTTCCATCACTTGCCGCTCACGGGGGGATAGCGCACTGAGGAGTTGCTTCAAAGTGGTACGCAGGGACTCGCGCATGATCACTTCATTGGGGGTGGGGGCGGTGGATTCAATTAGCTCCTGCAATTCTGTTTCTTGGTCGGAGCCAACCCGCTGTTCTAAGGCCACGGACTTGGGAACGGCCATTAGCACTTCCCGCACCTGTGACACCTCCAGATTCAGTTCTTGGGCAATGTCCGCCAGACTGGGCATCACCCCCTGTTGAGCCGCAAGACGCCGTTGGGCACGCTTAATTTTATTGAGTTTTTCCGCCATGTGAATGGGTAAGCGGATTGTACGGCTTTGGCTAGCAACGGCACGGGTAACACTTTGGCGAATCCACCAATAGGCATAGGTGCTAAAGCGAAATCCCTTGGTCGGATCGAATTTTTCAACAGCACGTTCTAGGCCCAAGCTCCCTTCTTGGATCAGATCTAAAAATTCCACGCCGCGATGTTGATACTTTTTGGCGATATTCACCACCAAGCGCAGGTTGGCTTGCAGCAGTTGGTTTTTTGCCCGCTGTCCTTGCCGCTCAATGTGCTGAAGTTCACTGAGCGTAATATTCGCCGCCTTTGCCCAAGCTTGACGACCCCCCTGCACACAGGTTTGCAATTCAGCCACACTCATCTTGAGTCGCGCAGCCCATTGGGCACGGGTAAGAGGACGCCCCAACTGCCGCTGCTGGCGATCGCGCTCCGTAACAGCCGCCACATAGCGCTTGATCTGAGGATCATCGGACTGATCTCGCACTGCGAGCAGGGCTTGGTACTGCTGCACCTGTTGGGCAAAACGCAGTTCTTGGCTGGGGGTGAGCAAGGGCACACGGCCAATTTCCTGCAAATACTGCCGCACCAAATCCGTTGTCAATGGACGGTCGGACACGGGTTGAATAGAGGTAGCCACCATAGGACAACTCAACTGACAACATCGAGAATTCAGCTCGATAGTGGTATTCTCTGCTCTTGGCGAGGGGGGCGGCAGTGATGGAGCTGGTGCTCAGGTTGTGACATGAATCAACGATTTTGCTCAGCGTGTTGAAGCCCTGTTATAAAGGCTGGCATGGTCTATAGATTTTCAAACCAGCCCACATCAACCTCAACCAGTTCAACGGTTTTTACTTTGATACCCAGTTCTAAATCCTTGAGCCGCTGAATCAGTTGCTCACCATCCCTCGTCGCTTCTTTAACGGCATCACGGGTAAATGTTTCTAAAGCACATGGAAACTCAGCAGACCCTATGATTTGAGCAATACCCACCCCATCAATGCCACCATCGCCTGTTTTGCCTGTCACATGAACTGGGATGAATCCTGATTCCCCTAGAAGCCGATGGATCAAGGTTGATGAGAATTTGGTAAGGCTGCTAATACCAAGAGGTCTCTTCCAACTTTTCTTCTGAGATCGATGGTAAGGGGGAAGCTTTTAGCTAAGAGTTGCTTCGTTTGTCCTTATTAGCCTCTCGGAAAAATTTGACGATTTCTTGTGCATCTAATTCTTGAAGATTCAGATGGGTCGTTGAGAGTGACCAAACCCCCCGCGATGAATTCTGCAAAAGCCCCTATTTTGTCAAGGAGGTGCGAGACTTGCTCATATCTTGACTTCTCCCCTTCTTGAAAGAGAGGGGATTCCCA
>FMJZ01052679.1_pt1 | contig 10861 bp, 7 predicted proteins | sample 1987881 | NCBI WGS metagenome assembly FMJZ01 (sample SAMEA4378227, study PRJEB15110) | soil metagenome | biome: soil; feature: Field; material: Soil | place: India | collected 2015-03-11 | depth 0 m | reverse complement strand
TTCTTTAGTTTGCGCAAATATTGATCCCATTGGTAGTAAAAGTAAGGCTAAAACAATCAAAAACCTTATCATAAATTCCCTCCTTATTTATCTGACGATTAATACAGAGCAAGATGCATTGGCAGCAACCCTTGAGGATACACTTCCTAAGAGGGTCCTCTCTGTTGCATCCTTTCCAGTAGAACCTATAACTATCAGATCCATGTCATTAGACTTTGCATAATCAACTATTTTATCTGCTGGATTGCCCTCAAGCATAACAGTCTCTGCATCAATGTCCTTTTCTCTTAAAATATCCTTTATTCCATCCAATATACCTTCAACCTCTGCCTTATAAAGGTTTCTTATTGTCTCACAATCGGTGCCAATCTCTGTGAAACAAAGGTTTGGGATAACAGATACAATGGTGAGATTGCTGCCAAATTTCTGTGATATAGTAATAGCCTCAAACATCGCCCTGTCAGCAGCGTCAGAGCCGTCATGGGCAGCTAATATCTTTTTCATAGCCCCTCCTTTCATGTATATTCAAGGATAAAAAGGGCAATTTATATGCCAATTATTCGAGGGGATTTAGGCTTAAAAAACAATAGGTTAATGGGATGGGTATAAGTCATATTGTCCCAAATAGGACAAGGCTTAAATATATTGTCCCAAATAGGACAATATGGGGTTTTATAAATACATTTCTCTAATTATTATTTAGAAATATTCCGTGGTTTTTCATCTTTGTCCTTAGTTGTTTTCTAGATAGTCCTAATATCTGTGCAGCCTTTGTCTGATTCCAATTAGTTTTCTCTAATGCCCTTAGGATAAGCATTTTTTCTGTCTCTATGAGATTTAGCCCTTCAGTCCTAACAGAAGTTCCTTGTAATTCCCTAATTACCTTTGGTAAGTATTGCATTGTAATTGTATCTGAAGGACATAAAACAACAGCCCTTTCTATATAGTTTTCCAATTCCCTTACATTTCCTGGCCAACTGTATTCCATAAATGCCCTCATTACCTCTGTATCAATACTGGTTATGACCTTATTATTTGCGGAGCTAAATTTATTAAGGAAATGCCTTGCCAAAAGGGGGATATCCTCCCTTCTTTCCCTTAAGGGAGGGATATGAATTGTTACTACATTTAGCCTATAAAATAGATCCTCTCTAAAGGTTCCCTTTTTTATCTCTGCTTCTAAATCCCTATTTGTTGCTGCTATAATCCTTATATCAACCTTGATCCTTTTTTTACCACCAACCCTCAATATCTCCCTTTCCTGTAAAAACCTCAAAAACTTCTTCTGAATGTTTATTGGCAATTCCCCTATCTCATCAAGAAAGAGTGTCCCATTATTGGCAAGCTCAATCTGACCTATTTTTTGCTCATAGGCTCCTGTAAATGCCCCCCTTTCATAACCAAATAGTTCACTTTCAAGTAATTCCTCTGGCAATGAGGCACAATCAATAGGGATAAATGGTCCATTTGATCTAAGGGACTCATAATGTATAGCCTTTGCTACAAGTTCCTTCCCTGTCCCACTTTCACCAGTGATGAGTATATTTGAGTTACTCTTTGAGACTGTTACTATTAGATTAAAAACCTCTTGCATTAAGGGACTTTTACCAATGATATTCTTAAAGCTATGTCTCTCTTTAAGCTGGGATTTCAGTAAAATATTTTCCCTTAATAAAAGATGTTTTTCTACTGCTGTTCTGATGATAGTTAATAATTCATCAGGATTTACTGGCTTTGTAAGGTAATTAAAGGCTCCCTTTTTCATAGCCTCAACAGCCTTTTCAATTGTCCCGAAGGCAGTAAGCACAATTACTGGAGTCTGATACCCCCTCTTATTAAGTTCATCAAGAAAATCAGCACCATTCATTCCGGGTAATTTGTAGTCCAATATTATTGTGTCAGGTAAGATAGAGCTAATCCTTTCTAACCCTTCCTCAGCTGTAGTGGCTGAAAAAACATCATACCCATGTTTTTTAAGGATCTCTGATAATACCTTAATTGTATTTATCTCATCATCAATAAGTAATATTGTTCCCCTTTCCCCCATTATTAGTCCCTATTTTGTGAGTGGTAAGGTTATTATGAATTCTGTGCCAATTCCCTCATCGCTTTTTACGATTATATTACCCTTATGTTCATGAATAATCCTCTCTACACAGGAAAGACCAAGCCCGGTACCTCTTATTTTTGTTGTGAAAAATGGTTTAAATATATTGGAGATTATCTCCTTGCTAATTCCAACACCTGTATCAGAAATAGTAATCCTTATCCCTGAATCAACCCTGTTTGTAGTTATCTTTATTGTATCACCCACTTTTGTAGCATCTAATGCATTTACTATAATATTTAGTATTGCCTGTTTTAATTGTTGAGGGTCAAACTTAAAATTAGGGATAGCCTCATCAAGGGATACTAAAATCTCAATGTTATTTTCTGTTGCCTCGTGTCTTACTAAATCAACGGTATCTTTTATCAATCTATTGATGTCAGCAAGCTGTAGATTGATAGGTATAGGCCGCGCAAATCTTAAAAAACTTGAGACAATCTCGTTAAGCCTTTTCGTTTCATCCTCTATTATAGATAAGAATTCATTTAAGACCTCTCCCCTAACATTCTCCTTTAGGTAAGAAACAGCACTTCTAATGGAATTCAAGGGATTTTTGATCTCATGGGCAACTGTCAAAGACATCTCCCCTAAAACAGATAACCTTTCAAGCCTTATCTTCTCTTTATTAGTTTCTTCAAGTTTTTTCATCCCTTCCTTAAGGGAATTAATCATATGATTAAATCCCTCTATAAGTTCACCAATCTCATCACCACATGACCTTTTATAGACCTCGCATTTTCTGCATAGGTATATCTTTTCTTGAGGAGTCCTCTGTATAGTATCAAAACAAATAGTGTCATGAATGGTCCAGCACCTAACCTTTCCAAAGGAGGGGCACTCCTTTTTTGTGCAATTAAGTATATCAACACACTTTACAAGATATTTATTAGGTATTTCTGCATCGAGGCTTCCCTGTTGAACCAATTCCATCTGGCTCTTCAACTTCTTCATTGGTTTTGTTAATTTCCTTGCCAAAACAAAAGATCCCAAGATACCAATAATCATAACAATACCTGATATCAAGAGGATATTCCTCTTCAATCCCTCAAGACTATTCTCTACAAAAATATCTATATCCTCTTTAGAAAAGCCAACTATAAAAACGGCTAAGATGTCCCTTCCACTCATTATAGGTAGATATACCTCTTTGATACCTTTATCACCAGTATCCCTTATATAATCTTTGCCAGTACTGAAGACAAAATCAGCATAATCCCTAATATCCGGTGAAATGGTCTGGCCTAATAATCTTCTATCTGTATGGGCTACAATTTTTCTATCAGTGTCATATATGCCTGAATATAAAAAGCCGGGGATGTCAGAAATTCTTCTGACTATCTCATCAAGCCTTAAGGGATCTTTTATTAATAGGGGCTCAATAGCCTCCTTTGAAAGGTTTTTCCCAACTATAATATGACTCCTTTCTAATTCTGCCTTTAGTACCCCTCTCTGGTTTGCCACAATATAGAGATTGATTATTGCCATAATGAATAGAATAAGGAGACATACAGATATAGAAAACTTCTGCACAAGACTGAATCTTCTGATGAGATTTTTAAGGCTATAAAACATAATTAATATTGTTTCAGCATCTCAAATTCTGATTCATCTGCTTTCTTAAATCCCTTTATATTAGCTGAGTTAAGGATATCCCTATCATTTAACTCAATTAATATTCTTTTTACCTCCTTTGATAAAGGGGATTCTATTTCCCTTACAGCAGCAAAGGGCCAATTAGGAAGGGGTGTTGTCTTTACAATGACCCTGATCATGTTCATATCTACTATATCCTTTGCTACTGTAAGGGCTGACTCCCTAACAAAACCTGCGTCGGCCTCTCCCCTATAGACCCCGATTATTACATTCTCCTGTCTTTTTGCATCAATAAGTTTCATATCCCTTTGTGTATCGATTCCCATCTGTTTTAAATAAAGATGCTGGGAGAGAAAACCACCAGCAGACTTAAATGATGTAATCAAGACCCTTTTATTCCTTAAATCCCTTGCACCTCTGATAGGACTATCCTGCCTTGTAATAATCACCCCTCTGAACTCATCTCTACCCCCTTCATTATCCTTATCAATGGTTGTTACAAGTGGTTTTATATCTGTCTCCTTATCTATTAGGGCAAATATGTAGGGATTTTGGTATGAAAAATCAACATCCCTCCTTTTTACTATGTTCATAAAGTCATCAAAGTCCTTAGGTATAAGGAGTTTAAATTCATAGCCCGTTTTTTTTGAAAGATATCTCATTAAGGGATCGTATCTATTATAAAGTGTGATGGCTGAATAAAGTGGAAGGATTGCAACCTTTATTGTCTTAGGTCCATACTCAATGTAGTCTCTGCCTGTTAGGTTTTTAATCATTATCCTTACAATATCAAAATCCCTGTCATCAGCAGTAACCAAGCTATCAATTTCAGGGTCTAATTTAGACAATATCTCCTTGTCCTTTAGTAAGATAAGGGCATTAAGTATCTCATCTCTTATCTCCTTTGATAGGACATTAGAGGCACAAAAAACAAAGGAATTGATTGCCTCTGATTCCTTTATGATCTTAAGCCCATCGGATAAATATTTCTTTGCTATTCCCTTACTTATAGCACCTACATCATGATATCCGACCAGTACAGAAAGGGCAACCCTGTCCTCTTTTTCTAAAAAATCTACCCTAACAAAATCATTTAATGAAAGGTTAACATCCCTTATCATGGATAAGGGTACAAGATAGCTAAAGGATGACCTTGTATTTCCGAGGGCAAGCCTCTTACCTTTTAAATCAGCAACCTTATCTATATTACTATTATCTTTAACGACAAGCACGCTTCTTTCAGTGCTGCCATTAGTCCCTATTGGTTTGACAAGGGGGATCAGCCTGTTTTTATATTTTGCCCTTATTTCACAGTAGGTCATAGGATCAAGAAATGCCATATGCACACTGCCCTTTTCTATATCAGTGATAGCATCCTCATAACTCCTTGAGATCTTTAAAAGGATGGGTCTTTTAATTTTATCCTCAAGATAGTATTTTAGAGGCAGGAATCTCTCATAAATATCTCCTGGAGACTGTGTTGGTAGGATTAGGATGGTAATTGGTGATGCCTCTTTATAATCCCTTTTGGGATCTTCCTTTTTATTCAGGCTTGGGTTATTCTGGGATGAACATGAATAAAGGAATATTAATAAAAACAAAAAGGGTATTAAATAAATTCTCTTCATAGGGATAAATGTTTTTATAATTGCCCTTTAAACCCTTTTATTAAATCTAATGCCTCATCCTCATTATGAAGGGCTATGTCTTTAAGCTCTTTAAATTTTTTCTTTGTTTTTTTGTCTTTATCTGCTATGTATTTCTCAATAATCTTTAGCTCCCTATTTATCCTCTTTGAGAGGTTCGTGTATTTATTATACTTCTTTTCCTCAACCTTTATTGCAAAATCCCCTAATATCTTCCACTTATCCCTAAAGAAAATCCATGATGCAAAGTCCTCTAATTTATAACCCTCTAATAACTGGATAGGTGTGGTATTTTTAAGATCAACGACCCTTATTCCCTCTTTGTCCGATATTATTTTATAACTGCCTTTAAAGGGCTCTGCACCCTGGTCATCCCTGAATTCCCAAGAGGAATTAATAACCTGTTTATCCCTATGGCAGCTTTCACAGTCCCTTGCCTTTCCAAGGGGATGGGATATCTGCTCTATCTGAAACCATAGGAGATGTTTGTTGTTTCTTGAGATATTATCCTTTGGGTTATGAGGGAGGCTGAATGTACCAACTATATAATAGGCATCCCTTGTTTCACCATTGGGCCACCTAAACATTATCTTTTCAGAGGGCATTACATCCTCTTTGATATTACCAACGCTATGGGGCCATATCTTAACAGGTATCCATTTACCCTTCTGATCCCTTATAAGCAGGGGAGGTCCCTGAAATCCATAATAGAGGGCATATTTCTTAAAGGGATTTTTTTCACCTGCAACCATTCCAGGACCCCATACAGTCAACTGATATCCCCTTGCTTCATTTATATGGCATGAGGTGCATTCAAGATTTTTATGGATACTCCTTGAATGGGCCTCTTCAATCTCTATATGACAGTCCTGACAGTTTGCCTTTCTCTGCATATCACCCATACCCTTTAATCCGGTGGTGTGACAATCGACACAATGGATATCCTTTTTATAATGAACATCTGCCTTCATCCCACGGGGGATTGAGTAATCCCCTCCAATATAAGTCTCTCCCCTTCTGCTTTGCATAGCACCTGGATGGCAGATAGTTGTTCCCCTGCCATAACCAGCACAGCTAATTGAGGTGGGAATACTAATGAAATGGTGTACACCCTTTTCCTTGCTTGGTGCATAATGGCAATCAAGACAACCCGTATGGCATACATTGCAGAATTTTTGTTTTGCTATAGCCTGGGAATTAGTAAGCTCTATGTTAAGCTCCCTTTGAATATCTTCGGTGTTTTTAAAGGAAAAACCAGCTCCTTTTAAAACCTCCTTTGGAGGTAGGTCAGCAAAGGAGGGTCCACAATTGTGGGGACCATATGGCTTTAGCCATGTCCTCATAGTCCTTTGCCTGAGGTTTGTCCCCATTATTGTTGTTTTAAACTGCCTTAGTTCCTCAGGGTGGCATCCTGATTTACCGCAGGTCTTTTTTGCGATTTTAGGATCAAAATTAAATGACTCAGGATTTCTATCATGCCAAAGGACATTTCTTATTTTTGGATGGGGGATTAATTTGCCCTCAGAGGATATTTTGGGGATTAATAGATTTATTTCATCATCACCTCTTGGTAGGAGTTGTTCAGGATATATATCCTTTCTCTTAAGTAAATTCCCACTGTAGTCTACTAAAAGGACAGATAACATCCCTTTATGTGCCCTGTCAGGATCCTTTGCCCTGCCATTTCCAAGATGGCATTCATGGCACATAACATTTGGGTGTTTTGTCTCCCTTTCAACCATCTCTTTTGTCATATAAAACTGGGGATAGCCTAATTTTGACATCTTTTCTTTGTCCGAGTGGCAATTTATACATTCCTCGCTTGAATCCATCCAAGCCCTATAGCCAAGGACAGTGGTGACAAATAAAAATTGGATTATAAATAGGGCAACGGTCTTTTTATTAATGTATTCGCTTATTGTGCCGATTTTCATAGGAGATCAACCATTATTTGTAAGGATAAAATATAAGGGCCCTTATGCATGATTAAAAATTAAGGCAAGGCTGATTAGAGTTTTTAACAGCCTATTATTAAATCAAATCTCCCTTTTAAGAAGCTCAATAGCGCTTCTGTAAATGCCCTGTGCATCAAGGCCATTAAGAGATCTCAATATTTTCTGGGAGCCATGTTCAACAAACCTATCATTTATTCCTATTATCTTTACCATGACATCTGTTATTCCAGCCATGCTTAGACATTCAAGCACTGAAGAGCCAAAACCACCTGCTATTACATTCTCCTCAACAGTGAGTATCTTTTTACAACCCTTAGAAAGGGAGATAATCCTTTCATTGTCTAAGGGCTTGATAAATCTGGCATTTATAACAGTAGGATTGTACCCCTCTTTTTTAAGCAAATCTGAAGCCTCTAATGAGGGGTATACAGTATTACCAATAGCTATAATGGCAATGTCATCTCCCTCTACTAAGACCTCTGACTTTCCTATTTCTATGTCTGAATAATTATCAGATACATTATTTATGATAGCCTTGCCCCTTGGATATCTTATTGCCACAGGGGAATTCTGTTTTAATGCAAATGTAAGCATCCTTTTAAATTCATCACCATCTTTAGGAGACATAAAGATTATATTTGGTATATGTCTTAAAAAGGATATATCAAACAATCCCTGATGTGTTGCCCCATCTTCTCCAACTATACCAGCCCTATCTATGGCAAGGATCACGGGGAGATTCTGCAGGCATACATCATGGACAATTTGATCATAGGCCCTCTGTAAAAATGTTGAATAAATTGCAACAACAGGTCTTAATCCCTGGGTAGCAAGACCTGCAGCAAAGGTTACTGCATGTGACTCGGCAATACCTACATCATAAAACCTATCTGGAAATCTCTTATAGAAAGGGGTTAGTCCTGTACCATCTGTCATTGCAGCTGTAATTGCCACAACCCTACTGTCTCTCTCCGCAATTTCTGTAAGATAAAACCCAAATATTTCGCTGTATGTAAGTCCTGAATCCTTTGCTTCTACTTCAGGTTTTGAAGGGCATTTGTCCTTTAGAGTAAAACCTATGTCATGGGTATTCTTTTTTATTCCCCTATCAGCCTCAAAGGGTCCTACACCATGATATATACAGGGGTCATCTTCAGAATACTTATAGCCCTTACCTTTCTTTGTTACTATATGTATTAATGTTGGCTCCTTGGCATCTTTAATGCTTTTAAAGGTCTCTATTAATAGGGTCATATCATGACCATCAATAGGGCCGAGATAATTAAATCCTAAATCCTCAAATAATCCCCCGGGCAGGAAGAATCCCTTCATACTACCCTCTGCCCTTTCTGCAATCTTTACAACCTTTTCTCCTATCTTTGGAATCCCTTCCAGAATAGCCTTTGTCTCTTTTTTAAATCTCCTATAAAATGAGCCTGTCAGAATCTTATTTAGATAATTTGATAGGGCCCCCACATTTGGTGATATAGACATCTCATTGTCATTAAGCACTACAATAAGGTCTTTCCTTAGATGACCTGAATGATTTAGCCCCTCAAATGCAAGCCCACAGGTCATTGCTCCATCACCAATTACAGCTATAACCTTATTATCCTGATCCTTGGTGAGTATGTCCCTCGCTACCAATATCCCAAGGGCAGCTGATATGGAGGTAGATGAGTGGCCTGTACCAAAGACATCATGGGGGCTTTCTAAGATCCTTGGAAATCCCGATATACCACCATACATCCTGAGGGTATGGAAGACCTCATAGCGTCCTGTCAGTAATTTATGGCAATAGGATTGGTGGCCCACATCCCAGATAATCTTGTCAATAGGGGAATCAAATACATAATGGAGTGCAATTGTTAATTCTACAACCCCAAGATTAGATGCAAGATGCCCACCGTTTAGGGAGACCCTTTCTATAATTATATTTCTTAGTTCCTCTGAAAGGGATTTTAGCTCATCTATTTTTAGGGATTTAATATCCTTGGGTGATCTGATTTGTCTAATTAACATATATGGTTTTTTACTGTATTTTTTATAAATCAGTAAAGATAAATAAGAAAATCATGGGTAACGAACTGCTTCCTTTGATCCCTATTTTTAAATTATAAAATTATAGACCTAAAATAATCTATTGTCTTTAATAATCCCTCTTCTATGCCTGTTGTGGGGTTCCAATTGAGCATCTTTTTTGCAAGGGTTATATCAGGCATTCTTTGCATAGGATCATCTTGGGGCAATGGGGTAAAGATTATTTTAGACCTTGAACCTGTTAATCGGATAATCATCTCAGCTAATTCGAGAATAGTTATCTCAACTGGATTGCCTAAATTAACAGGTCCTGTAAAGTCATCAGGGCTATTCATGAGCTTGATAAGTCCATCTATTAAATCATCAATATAACAAAAGCTCCTTGTCTGTAAACCCTTTCCATAGACAGTAATATCCTCTCCCTTTAATGCCTGAACGATGAAATTGCTAACAACCCTTCCATCATTTGGGTGCATCCTCGGTCCATAGGTATTAAAGATCCTTGCGACCTTAATTCTTAATTTATGTTGTCTGTGATAATCAAAAAATAGTGTTTCTGCACACCTCTTACCCTCATCATAACATGCCCTCGGACCAATTGGATTTACATTGCCCCAATATGTCTCGGGCTGTGGATGTATTTTTGGATCACCATAAACCTCAGATGTGGATGCCAAAAGGATCTTTATTTTCAGTCTCTTTGCAAGCCCGAGCATATTGATGCTTCCATGAACAGCGGTCTTTGTTGTCTGAACAGGGTCAAACTGATAATGAACTGGTGAGGCAGGACATGCAAGGTTGTATATCTCGTCAACCTCTACATATAAAGGAAAGCATATATCATGTCTTATTATTTCAAAATAGGGATTCTTCAGTAGATGTAATATATTATCCTTACGACCAGTATAAAAGTTATCTACACAGAGAACCTCATTGCCATCTTGCAGGAGTCTTTCACATAGGTGAGAACCTATAAAACCAGCTCCACCTGTAACAAGTATCCTCTTTCCAGAGCGATGCCTCTTCAAATTAATCTCCTTTTATGCCCTAATTAATGATTAACTTTTTCTTTCCCCAAGATATCGGGCTATACCTCTGAGAGGTTCTGCCTTATAATCAAATATATCTAATGCAGAGATAGCCCTATCAATTAATTCCCTAGCCCTTTTCTTAGAATTATCAATGCCATATAGTCTAGGATAGGTCATTTTTTTCCTCTTTTCATCGGAGCCCTTTGATTTTCCGAGGACCTCTGTCTCTCCTTCAATATCAAGGATATCATCAATAATCTGGAATGCGAGGCCTATATTCTCACCATATGTAGATAGGGACTCCAGATGTTCATCATCACAACCTGCCAGTATACCACCTATCCTTACTGATGCTGTTATAAGGGCTGATGTCTTGTGCATATGAATAAAGGAAAGGGTATCCTCATCGGGCTCTGAGTTTTCTGATAAAAGGTCCTGTGCCTGTCCAGCAACCATCCCATTAATACCTGATGCAAAGGCAATATCGTT